>Ga0194055_10002220_pt1 | contig 15477 bp, 14 predicted proteins | sample SepL449m_MetaG_FD_155482 | JGI IMG/M metagenome (GOLD analysis project Ga0194055, IMG submission 155482) | Anoxic zone freshwater microbial communities from boreal shield lake in IISD Experimental Lakes Area, Ontario, Canada - Sep2016-L442-9m | ecosystem: Environmental > Aquatic > Freshwater >... | reverse complement strand
ACGCTTCTGCATTCCGGAAGCCGACCGCGCCCGCTTCGTTGCGCATCTGGAGCGAATCCTTGACGTTTACCACGAAAAGTACGACGAAGCGCACCTGTTCATCGGATTCGGCCAACACCGAATTGATCGCCCGTTCGGATTGGCTCATTTCCGCGCCAGTCAATTTCCAGCATCTTCTCACTCTGTACGGCAGTTCCGTTTTCATCGGTCAAAGTGGCAATCACCTTTCGCGTGGCGACATCGAAGACTTCGCCTGTTGATGGGTAGGCGAGCTTGCCATCCCGGCTGAATGTGATCCAGCCGGGTTCGTCACGCACTTTCAAACTGGCCGTTTGTCTGGGCGGCATGACAGTGGCATCGAAGATGTGCATCTGCTGATTGAAGGCGTCGCAGACCCAGATCTCCTTTTCATCAGGCGTCAATCCGATTCCGTGACTCGGACACCCATGCCGTTTGACCGGTCCCTTCTGGAATCCCGTCACTTCCACGCGGTGAACTTTTTCACCGGTTGTGATATTTCCGACTTCAAAGCCCAGTAAATCGTTCAGACAGACAAAACAAAGTGTCTGCTTACCATTCACCGTGAAGGGGCGAATGCTGGCCGTAAATGGTCCGACCGTTTTCGAAGTGGTATGTGTCGTCGTCTCTGCCACAGTGAGCAACGGTGAACGCAAGCCAGCCATGTAGACCTGCTTTCCGTCCAGTCCATAGACAGTATTGTGCGCACCAGATTTGGGCTCGATCCGCCCGATGACCGCTCCGGTCAGACCATCCACGACATTCCAATGATCCTTTTCGAATGAGGGGACATAAAGCACTTTTCCATCGGGAGCGAGTGCCATTCGATCACAGCCCCCATCGTAGGCCTTTTCCCACAGCAGTTTTCCGGTCATCAGATCCAGCGATTGCAACGTCTTGATCGTGGAAACGTACAGTCGCCTGGTCTGAGCGTTGGCACAGATCCCTTTGACATTGATTGGCTTTCCGTTCTCATCGATTCCCGCCGTCGGAATCCGTTTGACAAACTTATGCCCGTCATCGATATCGAACACCAGGACCCCATGCCCACCGTATTCGAGGTAGTTACGCAGGCCCGGGACCGCGACGTACAATTGACGACGCTCACGTGACTTTTCAGCGGCTTCGTCGGCGCAGGCGATTGTCGTCAGCGACAACAACACAAACAGAATCCTGACGGATAGAGCGGTCATTGATCGTCTTTCGTTGGTGGAAATCCGCACGATGAAGGTCGAACGTGAAATGGGGCTTTCAGCCGCGGGACTCTTACCCAAAGGTTAAAATGATTCAGATTGCTTCCCCGGCAGCGAGACGCAGGGCGAGCTTCAGATTGGCCTGGGTCCACAATAACGGGCAAATGTCATTCGGAACATACTTGCTCTGCTCGCAGTAGTATGATTCCGGACAACGATATGGAACAGCCTTTGAACCGGGACGGGTGACCTGGTTCAAGGATCGCTGCAGGTGGAAGACCTGCTGGCGGCGATCTTCAGTCTCACCGGTTCGTTCGTAGCGCAATCCGAAATGAATGGAGATGATCGGATCGAACAGGCACCATTGTGCTTCCTTGCCCGGTTCCAGCAGACGGTCTCGATCAGCCAGGTTGTCGCTGAAATCCACCGTTCGCTGATCGGCCGCCAGCTTCTGCTTGTAGTCGGCACACCAGTAAGAATCCCCCAGGTATCTACGGATTCCGTAATTCCCCATCAGATGAGTCGTCACGTCCTCAACGATCCTGTCAGCCATCGCTGGATCGACGACCTGAAATGGATAGATCAGAAACAGTAACGCTGAATCGTATCGCCGAGCTTGAGCGGGATCGGACTGAATACATTCCGCTGGCAGGATCGTTTCCAGAGCCTGTTTGCCTTTCGCCAGGAGTTCGCTCACCTGGTCGACGGTCACTATTGGCAGTTCTGCAGAGGACGAACTCGCAGGCGGCCGTTCGATCAACAGTTGACGGAATTCTCGCAGACCGGCAACGGCGACGCCGATACTGGAAGCCGCGATTTTGCGGACTTCTTCCCAGTGACCGCTGTCTTCATCCTGCCAGTACTGAACGATCTGGAAAAAACGGGGAATCGCAAAGAGCACACGCCACTCGTCAGTGGTCAGCGGTTTCGATGGATTTCGACGGTAATAGGAACTCGACAGCCATAGAAACGCGCCGAGCGCATCGTTCTGCGCATGCGACCATTTCTCATCGACTTCCGACAACCCCTCACCGTCAAAGCGAATGTGAGGCCGCTGCATCGGATCAGTGACATCACTTCGGCCTTCGATGGCATCGGCAAAGCGATGATGATGGCCAGCGAAAAAGGCCAGCAGGGACCGGATCGCCGATTCTCCACTGGCTGTCTCGCTGAATCGCAGGTGGGCATTGGCGATATGAACATTGTCACGAACCCAGACGGAGCGGTACCCCGTCAATTCAAAATCGCCCCCTTCGCCTGCCGCGGCCGAGAACAGGCCGGTTCCCAACGTAGGGAATCGAAACGCCCCTTGTCCTTCGAGAAACTCGAGAATCTGTCGAGCGTCACTGGCCAGCGACTGGTCGTGGAGCACCAGCGAATTCTGTGGTCGGTCAGTCATTCGTTCCCTGATCACTTTCTGAGTGTTGGTCGCTTGCGTATCCTTGAGAAATCGTGTTTCTGTCTGATTCGCGCTTCGATTCCTTGAGAGTTATTGTAATGTCACTCGATCTTTCTCGCCGCAGCTTTCTCACCACCTCCGCTGCAACGCTGGCTCTTCCTTCCCTGGCAGGTGCCCAGGAATCAAAACCGGCTGATCCCAAGTCGAGTCCATTCCGGTTTTGCCTGAATACAAGCACGATCCGTGAATGTTCCTACCAGGGGAAGAAGGTCGACATTCTGGCTGGAATTGACGTCGCGACAAAGGCTGGCTATTCGGGAATCGAGCCGTGGATCAACGAACTGGATCGGTACACCAAAGAGGGAGGCTCGCTGAAAGACCTGAGGAAACGGATTGCCGACGCCGGCCTGAAAGTTGAAAGCGCGATCGGATTTGCGGCGTTCCTGCACGAAAACGACGACGAACGAAAGAAGGGATTGGAAGAAGCGAAGCGGTGTATGGGCCTGGTCCACGAAATCGGCGGTGAACGATTGGCCGCTCCTCCCGTTGGCGTGACGGACAAAACCGGCCTGGACCCCTTCAAGCTGGCCGAACGTTACCATGCGCTTTGTGAACTGGGGAAAGCCGAAGGGATTCTGCCTCAACTGGAACTCTGGGGCTTTTCCAAGACGTTATGCCGTATGGGAGAAGTCGCGTTCGTTGGCATCGAAGCTGCGCACCCGCAGGCTTGCTTCCTGCTGGACATCTACCACATCTACAAGGGAGGTTCCGACTTCGAAGGCCTGGCGATGTTCGCCGGAGGACGAATGCACAACTTCCATGTCAATGATTATCCTGCCGATCCCCCACGTGCCACGATCAACGACGCACAACGGGTCTATCCCGGTGACGGAGTCGCTCCGCTCACCAAGATCTTCGAGACGCTCTACAACGCAGGATACCGCGGGGTCCTGTCACTGGAACTCTTCAACCGTGACTACTGGAAGCAGGATGCCCTGGAGGTCGCCAGAACCGGGTTGGAAAAGACCAAAGCAGCGGTCGCCAAAGCATTCGTGAGTTGACAGAAATCGGCCACAACCATGGTTGATTGGAACTCCTGACCATTCATGCAACAAGCCGTCGGAACCATGAGGATTCCGGCGGCTTGCTTATGAATTAAACGTGAATGGAGAACCAATCACGGAGAATTCGGAATCTTACCATTGGCATCGTTGGCTCGAACCAGAGCAATGATACCTACGGTCAATGCGGCAACCGCGATACCACCGACGATATACACGCCAGTGCAGGGGTCGCAGCAGCCGAACTGTCCGCGAGCACCGTTCTGGCCGAGGACCAGCAGGCTTTGCTCTTTGGCTGATGGAGGAGCAACTTTCGCGTCCCACACGCGATACGTTCCTTCCGTTGAGCCTGAAGAGACGGTATAGACTCCGCCCTTCATGTTCGCCACTTCAAACGAGCCGTCTTTGTCGGTGATCGTTCGAGCAACTTCTTTGTTGTTCTGCTTGACGGTAATGGCAGCGCCTTCCATCGCAGCACCGGTATGATCAACGACGCGGCCCTTGAAGGCCCCACCCTGTTGCAGGGAAATGTCGAAGATCTTTGCATCGACGGACTTAACCGTGACACGTTGTGGACCCGCAGCCATGGCTGGAGCGTTTGGAATCATCATTCCCAGAGCTGCCAGCGTTACCGCAGCGCCCCGGACCAAGCTAAAGCACTTCATTCTGAGTGTCTCCGTGTAAAAGTCGTCCGTGAATGGACCTTTTGCAGATCCGTTCGCCGGACAAGTTCTGACGAACTCCGGGGGCGGACCAATCACTAATCGTCGGGCAGAAAAACCGTCAGTGACCCAAACTTTCCGTTTGCTTCCCAACGACCAGTCCTGATGATCGAGATATCGGTGGCATCACATGCAGAATCAAGAAACAGTACTGCCGCACAACATATTCTTCGCCGCCGCCACATTCACCCCATCCAACCCACTCATCGCATGTAACCCAGTCGTAGCAGAAGGCTGTACTACCGTCCAAGATGAAGGAAAAATTTCAGGGTTCGCACAGGAAATTGGGTCAAGAAGAACTGCCGACCGTGTTTGCCGTTGGACTCGTGAAGTTGGAAAAACAGGGGAGACCATCATTTCTCCCGATGAATTGATCTGAATTGGCAAGAAGTTGATCAATATCGGCAGGAATGGCCGGTTTCGGGAACAGTTTTCGAAAAAAATCAGAAAACTGGTTCTGGAGCACTGTTCGCGAGCAATTCGGATTGACCGACTGATGAAGGTACCTATACTCCGCCACCGCATCGGATCGAGAGATCACATCACGTCACTGAAATCGATCCTGTCACGTCACATGTTCGTTTGCCGCCCGTTGATCTTACAGCTCGTCGCCGATCTGATTGGTTCACTGTTGGAAACGGTGGTTTCATTCCAAGAAGGAGTAGGGTTATGTCCGGATTACGTTTCTTGAAGCGCGCAGCAATCTGCTTGGCGGCGATGGGCATTGTATTGCCTCAGGCTCCGGCAATGGCTGACAGTGCAACTCGTCCCGCATCCAAAGTTCAAAAGGCATCGCTCCCAGATGTCTGCCTGACCACAGGCGGAACCTTGTCAGGTCGCGTTGTGGATCACACCGGCAAAGTGCTGGAAGGTGCTCAAGTCACATTGAGCGTCGACAAGAAAGAAGTCTCCAAGACGGTGACCGACAAGGAAGGTCTCTACTCCTTCAAGAACCTGAAGGGTGGGGTCTATCAAATCTCGTCCGGTAATACGGATGGCGTTTTCCGCGTCTGGGCCGAAAAGACAGCTCCACCGTCAGCAAAAGAACACGCATTGCTGGTCATGGGTGAAAATGGTGCCCGTGGTCAGTTCGGTTGCTGTGATCCAACACTCGTGATCCTCACAGTCGGTGTCATCGCCGCTGTGGTGTTGAGCGCGATCACCTTGGACAAAGTGAACAAGCTGCCGACTTCGCCCTGATTGCGAAGTCCTGAGTACTCCCTCCGCTTCGGCAATTCTTGCCGAATCAACTCGAGCCGCCGATGACCATGCCCCCCAGGTCACCGGCGGCTGGTTTTTTCTTTGCCTTGCTGGTTCGCTGCCGATTCGGCAAAAGATTCTGAACCACTGCCTGCAAAGTTTCGCAGACCGCGTTGACCCCTTCAAACGGATCAGCTTGTGACCCTTTGCCAATCAGCAAGCTGAGACTCTCTGCATCAAGGTTCGGAAACTTTATCCCCCATTGCGGTACCGGTGGTCGCGAAGTTTCCGCGAATGCCGATAAGAACCGCGGATGAGACCGTGCGGGTTGCGCACAAGACATGGACGTTGCGCAACGATGACACGTCGAAACGGGGGACGATGCAATGAAATCACCATTCCAATGGTGTCTGGTCGTGATTGGCCTGCTGGCCGCTTCCACAAGTGCAGCGATGGCACAGTCCGACGATGAGGAATCGTCCGAGGATAACTGCAGTCCATATAAGCTGACCAAGCCCTTCAGTGACACCGAACCCGACTCCGGCTTTCGATTCACTGCTGATGTTCTGATCTGGACTCGCACGACCTCCACGACCGGAACACCCGTGATTGGCGGCCCGGAATCATTCACTCTGGGTGGACTTTCAAACGGGTTCGTTGGCGGATATCGCCTCGGCGGTGCCTGGCTGATTGACCCCAACTATGAAGTGGAAGGGGTCTGGACGACATTCTCGGATTGGACTGCCAGTAACGGTGGAATCCTGTCGCGTGCGATCAGCTTCAACAATGGTCAGGGAAATACGCTCGTCGACCCAAGCGGGAATGCAAACTTCATCAACACCGGAACGTTTTTTCGTCCCGTCTTCGATGCGGCCATGGATCCGCTCGCAAATCCTGCGATCCTGAATTATGCGTTTCTCAATGGGAATTCGACCTATACACTTTATTCCTCCAGTTCGCTTCACGACACGCAGGTGAATTTCAAGACGCGACGTACGTCAGGTCGACGGTTCGCTTTCGGGGTTGGTTATCGCAACGTCGGATTCGATGAATCGACGACGGCCGTTGTCAGCGGAACGTTCGGAACGAATGACATTCCCGCGGGCGGAACAACGCATACGATTCTGACCGATCAGGCACTGACGAAACATGGCCTGACACTGCTGAGTGGTGCCGCAGACGGATGGACGAATACTCCGGCAAACCCAATGTCGTTGTCGATGCTCTGGAATGGCACCGCCAGCAATCAGATGAACGGTATCCAGGGAACTACAGACGCAACCCTGCTACAACGCGGCCCCTTCGCCTTGGAAGGGGTCGTTCGCAAGGGAATTTTCTACAACCGGATTTCAGGCTCCGCGCGTGAAGTCTATACAGCCAGTGGCAGTGACAATTCGGTTTACGGTCGCAGCTTCACAGATAATCGTGATGTCGTATCGTTTGTGGGTAACGCCGGTTTGAATGGTGTCTATTCGTTCAACGATTTCGTACGGTTTCGAGCGGGTTACGAAGTCATGCTCTTGACGAACATGGCTGTTGCAGGAAACCAGCAGAACGGGATCTCGTACAATTCGCTGGGGAACGCCTCGTATTCCGTTCAAGGGGGAAGTAACATTTTCTTCCACGGAGCTCGAGCGGGGCTCGAAGTCGTCTGGTGAAAAACGTGAACACGGACAGCAGGCGATGAACGGGCTGGTCTTTCATATCGTCAGTGGACAGGCCTTTTTCACGGGTATTAGCCTCATCATCGCGGCGATCGTTTCCGCAGAACTCGACAAAAGACTTGCCAGGCATTTTACAGGGATCGCGCTGATCCTGGGGACGATCCTTGTTGTCGCCTCGTCAACGGCGATTCCCTATTGGCTCTACGCAGTTTCACTGGTAGCAACGATTGCCTGGATCATCTCGCGCTTCGTGGGTAGATGGAAACGCTGGGCACCTGCTGTCGCAGTTGGCGCCTGGATGATTGCCGCTGTTGTTGAGATCCCTTTCCACGTCACTCCCCGCTTGACGCCAGCGTCATCGCGGTCCATCACCGTCATCGGTGACTCTGTCACTGCCGGAATCGATGGCGATGAAAGTTCAGAGCGATGGCCATCACTGCTGGCCCGGCAACATGATCTTGAAGTGCACGATATTTCTCACATCGGAGAAACGGCAGCATCTGCACTCAAACGAATCCGTGGCAAGAACATTGACGCACCCGTTGTCCTGCTGGAAATCGGGGGAAACGACATCCTGGGATCGACGACGTCATCTCAGTTCGCAACGGATCTGGAGGCCTTACTGGCAGCAGTCAGCGGCCCGCAACGGCAATTGATCATGTTCGAATTGCCTTTACCGCCGTTCTATCACGAGTATGGCCGAATCCAGCGAAGTCTTGCTCGCAAGTATCATGTCGCCCTGGTCCCCAAACGAGTCTTTCTCTCAATCCTGGCTGGAAATGAGTCAACACTCGATTCCATTCACTTGTCTCAGGAGGGGCATCTTCAAATGGCAAATACCGTCTGGAACCATGTTGAATCTGCATTCCCGGCGAAGTGAGCAGGATCGCAGTCGCTCAAGCCTCTTCCGTCGACAGCAGGTTTTCTCTGGATTTTTCCAGCAACCGACTCAGCTCTTTCAATTCCGTTTCAGAGAGATGCCCCATCAACTTCTTGTGAAGATCCAGCAGCGGTTCATCCAGTTGGCTCAATACTTTCGTCGCTTGCTCGGTAATTCCGACGTAAATCACTCGTCGATCTTTCTCGCAGCGAACTCGCTGAACGAACTGGGCCTTTTCCAGGCGATCAATCAGCCCCGTGATTCCCGGAACGACGGTGACGGTTCGACTGGCAATTTCCAGGATTGGCAGGGGCTTTCCTTCGCCGCGCAGGATTCGCAGGATGTTGTACTGGGCAGGTGTCAGTTCATATTCGCGAAACAGGCGGGCAAACCGGATCTGCAACTGATCATTCGTGCGCAACAGGTTTAAAGCCGCTTCCTGTTCGAGGGATTCAAACTGGCGATTCTTTTTTAATTCGTTCTGCAGTTTCGATCGAGTCACCAGTCATTCCTCACGTTTGCGGCCATGTCATGACCTTACGCGTCAACTATCATCGCATCACTCGACGTTCTCAGGACATTGTGGCAGATTGCGCTACTGCAGGCTATCTGAGTGGGCTGATCGATGGTTCGTATCGCAGAGTGATCGGGATCGACTTGAATGACGGGGTTCGCGAACGTGGATCGGATGTGCGGGGGACCAGGACGTTGCATTCCGGGTAGTACATGGCCACGTTTCCGGGGCGGATTTTTTCGAACGGAGTGATACGAATCCCTTGCATGGTCCCCGTGACACTCGATACGGTAACGGTCGTGCTGGCCTGCAGGCCAAGTCGAGCGATGTCGTCGGGATGAATCAGGATCACATTCCGACCTTCGATTCCCCGATAGAGATCATAGTCTTCGTAAACGACGGTGTTGAATTGTCCTTCGCTACGAATCGTCATCAGCCGAAGTTCGTTGCCAGCCCCTGCCAGTTCAGGAAGTGAATGAGGTCGCAATTGAGCTTTGCCGTTTCGAGTCGGGAACTGCGGCGTATGAAATGTGCGACCCGCCAACTGGAATTCCTTTCGCGTGTGGCCAATCTGCTTGATCTCGTCAAACCCAGGGACGACTCGGGCAATGGCGTCGCGAATCCGATTCGTGTCCTGCATCGACTGCCAGTCGATCGGTCCATCCTTGCCGAGGACTCCTTGAGCGATTTTGGCAATGACTTCGATTTCGCTTTTCGGGCCAACATGTCGAGCGGGACCGCCATCGCTCAATCGAATGTAATTGAACATCGATTCCTGCGTTGTGGCCTGGGGCTCTTCATCACGGGCCAGAACGGGCAGAATCAAAGTTTCTTCCGCCAGCCCGTGGGCATGCCCGGTATTCAAGGTCGTATTCATGTAGACCAGCAATTCCAACTGACTTAGCGCATGCCGTGCGTAATCGGCGTCGGGATTGGAACCGTAGAGATTGCCACCCAGGCAGAAACCGACTTTTAATTCTTTACGCTCGGCCGCTTCCATGCAGGCGAGTGTGTCGAGTCCCGCGGTCGTGGGGAGCCTCATGCCAAATTCGGACTGCAATTTATCGAAAATTGCTTCTTTCAGCTTGGGAGTCACGCCGACCGATCCGATCCCTTGAACGTTGGAATGACCACGGATCGGCAACAAGCCTGCATGGGGGCGTCCGACCATTCCGCGCAGCAGCGCCAGGTTGGCGATCGCTTCGACATTTTCGACGCCATACGTGTGGTGAGTGATCCCCATGGTCCACGTGAAGACAACATTCTCTGCTGCGGCATATCGAGTGGCAATCGCCTGAATAGCGTCGGCACCAACTCCCGACTTGCGATAGATCTCGTTCCATGTCACCGCTGCCAGATTGGACTTTAGTGCTGGCCAGTGATCACAGTAGTTCGTCAGGAACGCTTCGTCATGGGCGTTCATTTCAACAATTCGTTTGGCAACCCCTGTCAGCAACGCCAAGTCCCCGCCAATATGCGGTTGAACGTACAGTGATGCGATCTTCGTCCCGAAGAACAGGCTGACGGGATCGCTGGGGACACTGAAGTTGACCAGTCCAGTTTCTACGATCGGATTGATCACAACGACATGCCCGCCGCTACGACGGATGTGCTTCAGCGTCGTCATCAGCCGTGGGTGATTACTGGCAGGATTCCCACCAATGATGAACACCAGATCCGCATGCTCGACATCTTCCAGCAATAGCGTGGCGGTCCCAGTTCCCAGCACACTATTCAGCCCGACACCACTCGCCTGGTGGCAATAGTAGCTGCAGTTGTTGACGTTGTTGGTCCCGTACATGCGTGCGAAGACCTGCAGCAGAAAACCTGCTTCGTTCGAGCTTCTCCCACTGAAATACCAGAAGCTTTCATCGGCCGTGATTCCCTTGAGTCGCCCGATGATTTTGGCAAAAGCTTCGTCCCACGTGATGGGCTGGTAGTAGTTATCGCCGCGTCGGTGCAGCATTGGTTGAGTCAGTCGCCCGCTGGTTTCCAGTTCCCGCGGTGAAAACGCCTGAAGCTGTGCAACAGAGTAAGTCTTGAAGAAGTCAGGTTTGACCGCACCTTGCATGTCCGCAACCATCGCTTGCAACGACTTCTTGCAAACTTCGGGGAACATGCCACGTTCGTTGACCATTCCCCCTTGCTGGCCACCCATCCCGACCGCGCAAGTCTTGCAGGCATTTTTGGAACGCATCGCCTTCCAGAGATTCCACAAGCCCCCGGCTTCGCGTGATTTCCGGAAGGTGTACAACACCGCAGGCCAGCCACCACCAGATTTGACTCGACGCATCACTTCACTCGCCCCGAATTCTCTAACTTAAAGACAGGTGGCCCTGTCTCTGATTGATCGCTGAAAGCTGTCTGCTGATCTCTGAACCCTACACACTCGTCCCATTGAACAGCGATTCAATGACATCGCCTTTGTTCAGACGCACGCGACGGCCCAGGCGGTCGGTCACTTCGACTTCTGCAGGAAGTCCCAGCAGATGATAGACTGTGGCCGCGACATCGTTCGGTGAAAAGGCTCGAGTTGCCGGATAGGCGCCGGTCACATCGGAACGGCCGATGACCTGTCCCCCTTGAACTCCCGCACCAGCAAACAACCCGAAGAAGCATGGCCCCCAGTGATCACGACCGCGCTGGGCATTGATCTTGGGAGTCCGGCCGAATTCGCCCAGCATCATGATCATGGTATCGTTCAACAGCCCGCGAGAATCGAAGTCGTCCAGCAGTGCTGAAACACCTTGATCCAGTGGCGGCAACAGGCGATTCTTCAATGTCGGGAAGATGTCACCGTGGTTGTCCCAGTTCTGGACGCGGCCGATGTTTACCTGGACGATGGGTACGCCTGCTTCAATCAGTCGCCGTGCCGTCATTAATGACTGTCCATCCGTTGTCCGGCCGTATCGATCACGAACTCCGTCCGGTTCGCGATGCAATTCAAACGCTTGACCAAGTCGGCTGGAACTGAGCATGTTGAACGCCAGTTTCTGGTCCTTCTGCAATCGCAGCGACTGAGCAACCTCGGCAAATTGCGATTGCTGGCGATTGACCTCCTGCAGCAGCATCTGGCGACGGCCCAGATGAACCACATCGATGCCAGCGGCGAGGGTCAGTGCATCGACGCGAAAGTCGGGCTTGTTCGGATCGCCAGTGATTTGCCACGGATCGTAATTGGGTCCCAGGAACCCCGCGTGTTGTCCGGGCCAAGTGAGCGGGCCTTCGCGCAGATATGTGGGGAGGTTGACTCCACTTGGCAATCCATCATCCCGTTGTCGCAGGAACGCCAGGGCTCCGGAATAGCATGGCCAGTCATCGCGTGATGCGACCTTATCGAAGAATCCTCCCGGCTGCTTTTCACCTGTCAGGACATGATGCGTCGACATCAGGTGATTGTTGTCCTCGTGAGACAGCGTCCGGATCACGGCATATTTGTTCGCGCGCGCTGCCAGTTGCGGCAGATGTTCACAGATCGAATAGCCGGGGATGGCTGTCGCAATCGGCTTAAACTCGCCACGGATTTCGGCGGGGGCATCCAGTTTCATGTCGAAAGTATCATGATGGCTGGCCGCCCCGGTCAGGAAGACGATGACCAGTGATTTCGGTGATCGCGAAGGTGACGCAGCGGGAGCGGCCTGTGCTCGGCCCGATATTACCGCGGGCAGTCCCACTCCCAGTAATCCCGAATAGCCAGCCTGCAAGACTTCTCGACGGGACAATCCAGCACGATGTTGATGAGGTCTCACGTCGTCCGTTCCTCTGGGGCAGCATTTTGGCGGGAGAATGAAGGCAGATCTCGTTCAGGGAATATCGACGGAAATTCTCCCGGCAATTTCCAGAACTCCGTAATGATACGTCATTTCGGGTGGAAATGCATCATAAATGACGGGGATCCGCGTCATTGGTACTTCGGTTTTATCGAAACCGGTAATTCCCTGTGGGCCTTCAGCCCAAAAGAGGTCGACGATTACGACGTCGCCGCGGCGACAGACAGATCGCCGCCTGCCGACTTGTGAAGGGCTGGACCGCAAGCCACCCAGTCTCACTGCTTCTTGGGTTCTTCGAATTCCTCTCCAACCTCGTCTCGATCGACACGGACGCGGACAATATCCGATGTGATTGTTCCGCCGAAATAGCGATTGATACGCGGATACGAGAGGGCAACACCTTGTGACGGGGTCAGAATCACTCGGGCTTTGACAAATCCGTCTGCATCCGCGTGATTTCTCAGAATTGTGTACGACTCGGAATTTAACGGGCGAAAGTAGAATCCGCGGATCTGGCCCGCCGGAACAACGATTTCGGTTCCGGGGATTCTTATGTCGGTCCCTTCGAGTCTAAGTTCGGACTGAAAACAGAGGTCAACGGGGAGTGGTTGAGTCACGTTCCAGGATGGTGTATGTAAAGAGCCAGCCTTGAGAGTCTCGTTCCCCGACCAGCGCATCTGGGGCTGCCAGCCTCGACCACCCCAGGTCGTTGTGGCGGTCGCTTCGACGATCTCGATGCTCCTATGGACGAACTTGTCGACCACCGGATCAGGTGGTGCCAATAACAAATCTGGTCCCTCAGGAACAATTTCAAACGTCCGCTCGGTTTCAAACTTCCCCGTGTAGGATTCTGACTCTCGCTGGAATTCATATTCGGTCACGATGCGGATCGAATGCTTTCCCAGCGGCAATGAGCGGGTTCGAAACCAGTGGGAAATCGTCGTATGAAGTGCATAGGTCATTGGTTCTCCCACCTGTTGACCATCCAGCAAGTGAGTTGTCACCGTCCTCGACTTCATCGCGGGTTTGCCCGCTGGCACGCCCGCATAGTCCGATGCGAATCGTGGACCGACGGCGATCCCGGCATCGACCCCACGAGGGTACGTCGGTCGCAGTTCAGCGAAGTGAACCATGGAACTCTTCAGGTATTGCTCCCGTTGAGCGCGACTGAGATTATCCCAGGTCTGGGCGATGATAAACGATGCGGGATCGGGTGCCGTCATGTTCCCGGGCCCGAGTGACTTCAACAGGAAATTACCTGACTCGGGTTGCGTGTTTCGTACCAACTGCTGCAAATTGGCCGAGACTTTCGGGGCGAAGAATCGGGGAAACGCGACAAGTTCACGGCGAATGTTTTCGACGGCGAGCGCCTTGGTCTGTTCAGTTTCTGGTTCATGGATCTCGATATTGAAGGGGCGCGTCAACAGGACACGACCACCGCGGGGTTCGATGATCAATTGCCCGTCCGCATTACGACTGGTCTCATGGAGTTTGATCCGGATGGCTATAGCGTGAGTTCCTGGCATGAATGACAATCCGGCTTCACCCTTGCTGGGGCGTGATCTCCAGTACGATGTGAGCAGGAACGGAATGCAGAATCCGCTCTCATCGACGCGATCGATTCCACCCCAGGGTTGGTCACTCCGAAAATAGTCGATCTGATCGACAACCATTTCATGGCGTGACTGGGCCTTTTCCAATGCCAGGTTGAGTTTGCCTGTATTGCGAATGTCCAAAAGAAGAAGTGGAGCTGCCGCTTGTCCCGCGTACCCCGGTCCATTTTTGGCAATTCGGACGCGGTATTGCAGGAAGAATTCCGCATCAATCCAGGGGGTCTTGTCATCCGAAGCCGGTTGGGCATCCGGAGACATTGGTGCCGGATAAGACCCGCGCTGAGGAACACCGCCGAAATTTCCGAGTGGAAATTCCAGAGTGACAGGCTGGGTGATCGGCGCGGGATCAATGTTGGCAATTTCAGGTCGCTCTAGAACCAGTTCCGGTTTCGGCAATGCCAGTGGCAGAGTTCCGATGTGACCGACATCCAGTCGGAAATACTGCAACCCGTCACCAGCAGGTTTCACGGGCCATGGTTCGTCGATCGCCTCCAGTTTTCGCGAAGTCCAGATTCCCTCTTTGACAATCCGAGTCCAGTTGAGCGGAATGGTTCTGGTGCGATGCGGTGGAATTGTCGTATCGTCGGCGACAAGCTTGTTGGGGATAAAGACCCGCAGATTGGAATCGACCATGCTCAGGAGTGGCAGAGTTATAGGCTGGTCCGTCTTGTTGGTGAATTCGACATCAATAATGGATTGACCGTTCCGCGTGTTGAGCTTCGTGCGGATTTCCAGCGGATCGACGCCGTTCACAGACTTCTGTTCGACGCGAGGATTCAATCGTTGCCGGATCGGGAGGATTTTCGCCGGAAGCTCAATTTGAAAGATCGTCGGCGCGTCCGTCGGCGCGTCCGCGACAAGTGTGTGCTTCCCTGCGGCCAGTCCGATCAATTCGATCTCTCCCTGGCGATTCGTCTCCCAGGACAGCAGCTTTTGAGGATCACTCGTATAACCCACGTTGCCCACGTGGACAGTTCCGCCGACGGGCTTGTCCTGTGAGTTTTGCAGCACCAGCGAAGTCGTGGTCTTCGAAGCGTTCGATCCGTCGGCCCGATCCTGCGGTGTCGCCGCAATCAGTTTCGGATCGCGAAAGGCAAAGAGGGCAAGATGCGAGGCAACATACAATGTCTCATCCACAACCACTGGTGTCGTAAAGATCTGACTGCCGAAGTTTTCCGTCTTGACGATTTCCATCGTCGGACTGGCTTTGAAAATTTTCAGATCACCATCCTCGTTACAAATCAGGACATGACCGTTGGCGATCAGGCAGGACCCCCAGGCTGCTGAGAACAGGTCGTGCCCCCAATGGACTTTTCCAGTCCGGGCATCAATGCAATATAGGACACCACAACTGTCCGGCTATAAGTCGAACAGCGTCAACTGCTTATGTGGTTGGTTATCTGAGTTCGGTGCTTTTTCGGTGGTCAGGGCCTGAAATATAGG
>Ga0194055_10002218_pt1 | contig 15483 bp, 12 predicted proteins | sample SepL449m_MetaG_FD_155482 | JGI IMG/M metagenome (GOLD analysis project Ga0194055, IMG submission 155482) | Anoxic zone freshwater microbial communities from boreal shield lake in IISD Experimental Lakes Area, Ontario, Canada - Sep2016-L442-9m | ecosystem: Environmental > Aquatic > Freshwater >... | reverse complement strand
GGATAGACATAGGGAATACTGGTTAGGAGTGGGACCGAGCAGAGGTGCTCTCGCCAAGGCATTTTCTGACAGTTCTAGGTGCATTGTTGACCAATGCTCCGGTTGCGTCAATCGATTCCAACATGCTGGTGTACGTCCGAATTTGACAATTATGCTGGCTGGGAAAAATGCGTTGAAAAAGGGAGGGCGATTTGCCGATGCTGGATTTGGAATGTAGGCGAATCGACCCAGGATGGCCGGTCGCAGAATTGCAAAACGCAATCGAACTCTAGCATTATTGACTTGATGTCAACGCAAGGATCCTAGAAATGTCAGAAAAACCATCGGTCTACCGTCGAGTGATTCGGGGTGAAGACGGACCAACAGCAACGGAGTACACAGTCATGCTTTCAGTCATCATCATTGTTTGTATCACCGCGCTGTCGAATACCGGCCGTCGATCGGGCGAGGCCAGGGGAAATGTTGCGAGCCAGATCAAAGGTCCGAATTAGACCAGTATGAATTAGTCCAAGGTTGTCGTCGAAATCCGATTGATGGTGTGAGCCTTGGCTCAGTTTGCTGTTCACACCCAGATGTCCAGTCACTCTGGAATTCATCGATTGCGGTCCCGCTGGCAGTCCGCTGAAGCAAGGAAGCGGGCCTCTGCAGACGCTGGCCTGGTCGTTTTATGACAGTGGGAGTACCGCTGTAGCGATCGTTCGAATTTTCCGATCGCCCACGAAAATAGCGAGTCCGGAAACTGAGTGGAAGCACGGAGGGTGCATGCATGAAGCTTTGCCTCGACAGCATTCCTGCGTTGCACTTGCGCTAAACGCGTCTCGGATTGCAGTTTGCGAAAAATACGTGCAGTAATTTCAGTCGTCCGCTATATTTTCGGTGCACGCCTGTCAACGTACTTTTCCCTTTCTCGTTTTCGAGCGACGGTACCTATCATGAAGCATGCACTGCTATTTTGTCTTGCCCTTCTCTTCATTCCGCTTTTCTCGAGCGATGCGGATGCAGGCGATGTCATCGTCCGCGACACGCTCTCTTTGCGAATCGCAATTCGCGATTTGAAGCCAGATCAGGTTATCAAGATCGCTCCTGGGGTGTATTCCGGAAACAACTATGTGAACAATGCGGAGCGAGTAACTTTTGAAGCGTTGGTTCCCACCGACAAACCGGTTATCCAAGGGGGAGCGACTGGTCTCCAGTTTGTCCGTTGCAATAACTTGACCCTTCGAAATTTGAAATTTCAGGGGCAGACAGACAATGGATTGAACCTCGATGACGGAGGTCAATTCGACCGACCGGTCGTCGGTATTACCCTCGAGAACATCGAAGTGAATGATGTTGGACCGAAGGGCAATTTTGATGGGATCAAGTGTTCCGGTTTGGACAATCTGGTCATTCGCAATTGCACCGTGAACGGATGGGGCGGTGACGGGATCGACATGGTCGGATGTCACAATGCACTGATCACCGGATGCAAATTTATTGCCAAGACTGGCTTTTCCACGACGACGGGTGTGCAAGTCAAAGGAGGAAGTTCGGACATCATCATTGAGAATGGCCAGTTTACGAACATCTCCGAACGTCCGATCAATGTCGGCGGAATAACAGATCTCAACATGTTTCGGCCTTCCGGTGCAAAGTACGAGGCTCGCCGGATCACGGTTCGTGGGAACACGTTCACGGGTGCACCTTGCGCAACCGCATTTGTAGGAGTCGATGGAGCTGAGTTTACGAACAATACCATCTTGTTTCCAACCAAGTGGATTTTCCGAATCCTTCAAGAGAACACGGCGCCTGGTATGGTTCCTTGTCGCAATGTGTTGATTAAGAACAACAAGATAGTCTTCTTGAGATCTCAAGTTCAGACCGAAGTCAACATCGGCGCAGGAACAGAACCCAAAACGTTTCGCTTCGAAGGCAATCGCTGGTTTGCACAGGACAAACCTTCCGCATCGAAACCATCATTGCCAACCGTCGAAATTGGCGGTACCTACGGGATTGATCCTCGTAAATAGATGAGGGGTTGATGGACCATCATCACGCAACTTCAGCACCGTCCCTCGCGGCGGTGCTGTTTATTCTGAGAGTCCGTTTGCATACAAACGGCAACTAGCTCACTCGGCAGCCATCGGTTGCCGCGCATGACGATAGAACAAATCTCGCATGGATTTCCACTCGCTTGACAGACGTTCGACAGTATCCGGACGTTCGAGTGCTAGGTTGTGGGATTCCGTTCGATCGGTTGTTAGGTCATAGAGTTCCCAAGGTCCACCCTCGCCAGAAGCGACCAATTTTAGACTTCCCCATCGGATCGACCGATTGTTTTCGTGCTGCCACCATAGTTTTCGGTCCCGCATGTTTGTAGTTGTCATCCCGGCATCGGGGTCATCAATCAACAGTGGAGCAATACTCATTCCAGGATGGGGAGGGCCCTGCCAAACATCTGGATTCACCACATCCGATTCCGCGACGATACTCAAGATCGTTGGGACGATATCGATTGCATGCGCAGGTAAGTCGATCGGTTTGGTATCGGGGGTGATGCGGTCAGGCCACGAGACGATCATCGGCGTCGCAATTCCCCCTTCATGCACCCATGTCTTGTGCCGTCGAAATGGGGTATTGCACAAGCTGGACCAGCCTGGGCCAAGGCAGAGAAACGACTCCGCAGATCCAGGAAGAGCATCTCTCTTGTGTCCATCGCCACGCACCATGATTTCTGCACTCGCGCCATTGTCGGATAGGAAGAAAATGCATGTGTTCTCTAGTTGCCCGGATCGTTTCAAGCAATCCAGGATGCGTCCTATCTCGGTATCCATGACCTCAACCATGGCGGCATGAACCGCCATTTTATCGACCTGAAACTCGCGCTGAATCGGTGTTAGTTCTTCCCATGGATTGGGCCGGTTGGATTCCCCTGGTCCGAGCGCAGCCAACGCCTCGGGAAACGGATAGGGAGGTCCCAGCCCCCTTTCTATGGCGCTGAGTTCGCCATTGGGGAAATCGTGCTTCATGCGATCCCACCGTTCCTGCCGCAAGACATCCCAACCGGACCGGTACTTCGTTCGATAACGCTGCACAATTTCCTGCGGGGCTTGCAAAGGGAAATGAGGTGCGGTGAAGGCAACGTATGAAAAGAATGGTTGATCGGCGAACCTTGCGAAATGCTCCTGCAGATGGTCGATGGCGTACTGCGCGATGGCTGTGCTGGAATAATAAGTTTCGGATTCATTCACGGCAGGCAACGCATGATCATCGGAAGTGTGATGGCGAGGATAGAAATGGCGATCGTGGTCTTGCAAGCTGTAAGAGCGATGGAAACCATTCTTCGTTGGGAGTCCATCGATGTGCCATTTGCCGGAATGGTAGCTGCGGTAGCCCAAGGCCTGGAGTCGTTGGGGAAGCAATACGGCCCAGTCAGGCCGTTTACCGGCATTGCCACTTGGAATTCCCGGGACCGCATCTCGGCGCACTTGCTGTGCATAGTAGCCTGTTAACAACGCGGCTCGCGTGGGCCAGCAGCGAGCGGTGTTGTAGAACTGCGTAAAACGCCTACCTTTTTGGGCCAATTGATCGAGATTGGGGGTGCTGATTTCCCCTCCATAGACGCCAATATCGGAGAAGCCTAGATCATCACACAACACGATGAGTACATTCGGCGCTCCGGTCCGTCTTGTTGGCTGTCCAGCGCGCGTTTCCTCCTGGCCGAGCAAATGACCGGACAAGAAGGTTTGCAGGATGAGCATGGCGAACGCGACAATCCTAGGGAACAAAGCGAACGAGCGCAACATGGCTTTTTTCGGATCAAATCGAATAGATCGGATGTTTAAACAATCGCATTGTATTCCGAGAGAAGACTGTTTTGGGAAATGAGTCTGGGAGATTCCTTCTAAGGCTTCTCCCAGGTTTCTTTCCGTGCGTTTGCTCCGTCATTCTCTGCATCGGGTCGACTGAACTGCATGCAACGGCGAACTGCCGGCAAGGACAGTGAATTGCCCAATAGATGCCATAGACGTCGCGTTGATAGATCTTCGGGGAACTGAAACGACAAAGGAAATCCGAGAAGAGAAGCGACTTCTCGCGGGGTAAATCGCCGGTACCCTTGTTCCATCCGCAAGTAGGAACCCGCTCGAGCCACAACCTTCCCGTAGGAAGAAGCAAAGCAGGCCGAAACCGCGTTTGCTTCATTGGGATCGACCGTATCGATCGCTTTTTCGTATTGGATCACGATTGATTCGTGGAGCCACAAAAAGGGGTGCGACGACCGATCGATATCGGTTTCCAACAGCTCCCGCAGAGTGGGAATTTCGTCCCTTTTGCAAGCTTCGTACCGCGACATGTCCTCGCGCCATCGAGCGACCAATGCCGGGTCTTTGGAGGACATGACATAAACCCGTGGGCGAGTATTCGGCCAACCCATGCGCGATGGGCAGTGGATGGCGTACGCTACCTCGTATCCCACGTTCGTCCATCGCTGTTGAATGGCTTCAAACATTCTCGATTGTTCAAAGCCCACCACGTTCTCAATAAAGAGGGTGTTTGGCTGAACCTGTGCGGCACAGTCGACCAAGTGCTGAAGGGATCGGGAACGGGGGTCGTCGATGTCGCGCTGATGTCCCCTACGGCTGTAGGGAGTACATGGCGGACTCAGCCACCAAAGGGACGCTTGGAAACGAGCAAGCCATTCTGTTCGAATCGATTCCAGTTCGCGGAGGAAATAGGGAGTTGTAAAGTTTTTCTCAAAGACCCTTTTTGCATCTCGATCGATGTCGATGGAGGCCACCCTTTCGAGCCAGGGGCAGGCGGCTGACAAACCTCCGATACCTGCAAAGAACTCAATGGTTCTCACGGCTGCTCGCTTGATGCTCGAGCATCGAGGCGACTAGCGCTGTCCAGCCCGTTTGGTGATTTGCACCTAGTCCACTCCCATTATCGCCGTGGAAGTACTCGTAGAACAGAACCAGATCCTTCCAATTCGGATCCTCGGCGTAGCGTTTGTCCGTACCGTGGACTGGGCGTCCCCCCTCCGCATTCTTTTTGAAAAGTTGGATCAGTCGGCGTTCGATTTCGTTGGCAACCTCCATCAGGTTCATTTGGTTCCCAGACCCGGTCGGGCATTCAATGAGGAAGGAATCGCCATAATAGTGGTAGTAAGATCGCAAGGACTCGACCAAGAGGTAGTTCAATGGGAACCATACAGGACCTCGCCAATTGCTATTCCCTCCGAACATGGCCGAATTGCTCTCGCCCGGTACATAACTCACCGAACTGGTGCCACCGGAGAATTCAAATACGAAAGGCTTTTCGTGGTGAATCGCAGAGAGTGAGCGAATGCCAAACGGCGATAGAAACTCTTTTTCGTCGAGCATATAGACCAGCAATCGGCGCAGTCGCTCTGTCGATGGGATGGCCAGAAGTCGCATCTTGTCCTTGCCATCCTCCGAATCCTTGCGCTCCAGATAAGTCATGTACTCCGACATCTGAGGCTTGTTCTTCAGGAACCAATCCATGCGGCGCGTAAACCCGGGTAGTTTGTTGAGGGTTTCTTCGTGCAAGATGACGTTGGAGCAGATCGGAATCAAGCCGACCAGCGAACGCACCTTGAGCGCCGTGCTGTTCCCATCGCGATAGAGGTGGTCATAGTAAAACCCGTCGTTGTTCTCCCAGAGGCCGGTACCATGCAACGCGTTCATGGCCTCTGAAATGGCGACATAGTGTTCAAAGAATTTGCTTGCCATGTCCGAATAGGCCATGCTTTCATCCGCCAATTCCAATGCCATCTGCAACATGCTGCCGCAGTAAAATGCCATCCACGCAGTCGCATCGGCTTGGTCCAATGTTCCGCCACCGGGAAGTGGAGCGCTCCGATCAAAAACTCCGATGTTATCCAATCCCAAAAATCCGCCGCTGAAAACATGCTGGCCTCGTGTGTCCTTGCGATTGACCCACCAAGTGAAGTTCAGTAGCAGTTTTTGGAACGCACGTGCAAGAAAGTCGCGATCCCCAGATTTCTTATAGACATGCCAACAGGCCCAGGCGTGGACGGGTGGATTGACGTCGTTGAGCGCCCATTCGTAGGCTGGGATTTGACCATTGGGATGCATGTACCATTCCCGCAGGAACAGGATCAGCTGATTCTTTGCAAACTCGACATCGACCCTGGCCATGGGAATCATATGAAAGGCCAAATCCCAAGCGGCGTACCATGGGTATTCCCATTTGTCAGGCATGGAAATTACATCGCGATTGAACAGATGTTTCCAATCGCTGTTTCGACCCAACTCGCGGGTGCTCGGGAGTGGTCGGCCTTCGGGGTCCCCGTGCATCCAGGCATCTACGACGTAATAGTAAAATTGCTTGGTCCAGATCAAGCCAGCGTACGCTTGTCTCGCGATCTCCTTTTCATCCGATTCCAAGTTCATTGGGATCGTTGCATCATAAAAGGCATCCGCCTCTTGCTTACGCGATGCAATGACGGAATCGAATTGGGGGTCGATGGTCGCAAGAGGACGGTAGGACGATGGAGGCTTTTCCCCGAGCAAAGGAACTTCGGTAACGGCCTCGTGCTCGTTGCGGCCGGTCAATCGGCATCGGATGACGACTGGTTTTCCAGGATGCACGATGAGCATCGCGTGAGCCGCGCATTTCGTACCAAAGTTCCGGGAATTGACTTTGGATGAATCCCCGTGGATCACGTAATCGTGAAAGGCATCTTTAAAATGTTTTCCGGCGGACATAGCGCCGGGATGTTTGTTGATGTTGGTTTCATTTTCAGTGAACAACCACGTGGGCAAGTCCTCGTCGGATTCCAATTGGACCCGAAACTCCATGTGACCCAAGGTTTCGTGATCGCACAGAACAACTCCTGCAGGCTCGCTTTCAGGGCGAATCAACCGCATGCGAGGTTTGGCTGCGCAGCCATCGTGCGTGCAACCCCAAATCCAAGTGTTGTGATACCAGAGTTGTGGCAGAACATGCAAAACCGCAGGTCGAGTCCCCCGATTGTGGATGGTCAATCGCACCAAGATGTCGTCCGGTTCCGATTTGGCATATTCGATTTCGCAATCGAAGTAATCGTTGTCCTCAAAGACCTCGGTATCCAACAGTTCGAATTCTGGCTCGAACCGCGACCGCCCCCGATTCGTTTCGTTCAATCGATCGTAGGGGAATCGGGCTTGGGGATATTTGTAAAGCCCTTTGGCATAGCTGGTGGTCGGTGTGGCATCCAAGTAGTAGTAACACTCTTTGACATCTTCGCCGTGGTTGCCTTCCGGCCCAGAAAGACCGTATAGCCTTTCCTTCAGGATAGGGTCGCGCGTATTCCAGAAGGCGAAAGAAAAGCACATCCGACCTTCTCGATCACAAATCCCGAGCAAACCATCCTCTCCCCAGCGATAGGCACGCGAGCGCGCATGATCGTGCGGGAGGAAAAACCATGCCTCCTGGTTGTCGGAATAGTCCTCGCGAACCGTTCCCCATTGACGTTCGGAGAGGTACGTACCCCAGCGCTGCCAATTCGCTTGACGCTCCTTCGATTCGATCAATCGCCTCCCTTCGGCGGTCGAGTTTAAAAGACTATGTTCGGGATTGGCGCTGGAATCGGACATGGATGTCGGTGCAACAGAGAGGTTTCAATGATCGAAGTGAGTAACAAAAATGAGGGAATCTCGGCAGTCGGGGGGGTGCAAACCGTGGATGGCAAAGACCACTCCGTCATGAAAATACTTCACCCACGGGATTCGGTCAAAGCTCCATGGACCTTTCGCTGTCCCAGCGATCGATGTTTTTACTGGCTTTTTCGTACTCGTACTCGTTCTCAGCGATAGCGGTACTCGTACTCGATGCGGAATCTTCGAGTACGAGTACCATTTCATTGAGTACGAGTACGAGAGAAATCCAATTTCAAAAAAGCGCACGATCCAAAGGCGGAAGCCGATCTTCTGCGCATGCGCGCCAAAGAACTGCCGAAACAAGATTATTGCTGCAACAGTTTCTGCCGATTGGTTTCCGACTCTCGGTAGAATTCCTGATGTGCTAAGAGCGACGCGGCCTCGGTATCGACGATCAACGTTACGTCTGGATGGAATTGCAGGATCGAGGCAGGCATCATGGCGGTGATCGGCCCTTCGACGGCATCCCGTATCGCTCTTGCCTTTGATCCACCCGTTGCCAGCAAGAGAATCGATTGGGCGTTCATGATCGTACCAAGCCCCATCGTGATGGCCATCGTCGGAACATCTTCCAATCGAGGGAAGTAGCGCGCGTTGTCTTGACGCGTTTTTTGCGTTAACGTTTTCACGCGGGTACCGGAGGACAACGAAGAGCCAATTTCATTGAATCCAATATGGCCTTCGGTACCGATACCGAGAATCTGCAGGTCGATTCCCCCGCTTGTTTCGATCAGCCATTCATAGTCTCGCGCGCTGGCGTTCAAGTCCTTCACGTCCGTCTTGGGCAAATGGGTAAAAGAAGGGTCAATGTCGATATTCTGAAACAAATGGTGCTGCATGTAATGGTGATAGCTGCCGGGGTGATCCGGGGACAGACCGACATACTCATCCAAATTAAAACTGGCGATATGCGCAAACGATATCGAGCCATGCTGATACCGCTCGATCCATTCGCGATAAAGACCAAGTGGAGTGCCTCCCGTCGCTAAGCCGACGACAGCGCGGTGCGGAGTGGGCGCAGTATTTCGAGATAATCCCAATGCTTGAATGGATTCTTCTGCCGCGCATCGGGCTACTGCCAACGCATCTTCAAGAATAACAACACGCACGAGGTTCTCCAAAAAGCGAGAGGATATAGCGGACAATGACTGAAGAGGCATTGCGGCTCCCGAGCATTTGCGTCATGCAATCGGCGCCAAAGTTGCAAGTATCCCGTAAGTCAGGTTGTTTAGCAAAGGGTAGGTCGTCTCAACTAGGGTTCGAAGCGGAATCCAATGGTTCGAAACAGTTGCTACGGATCCAACGCGATTCCTACCCAACAGACTTCGGATTGGGTGGGATAAGCCTTCGGCTGGTCATGACGATGGGCTGAGCATGGACATCGGGGAAACCGCAAAGGATCGCCGGCGATCTGCAGGACAATCCATGACAGCCTGGAAGTCTATCCCAGGGCAGAGACAATTTGACAGACTGGAAGTCTATCCCACGGGGGCTCGGCGCTAACTTTTTCGCGATCGTCTCCAGATTACGAACAGCCCGATGCCGCCGAGCATTAGCAAATCGATCGGGATGAATCGATCGTTGTGCGTAACCACGGTTCGTACTTCTTGATAGGCAGGCCCCTCCGGATGATAGTCAAACCAGAGATCCTCAGTACCCGATGGCCATGTCGGATCATCCATTGCCGTCAACCACGTGTTCTGCGGAACTTGCGATGCATCAAACGGGATGGCTCCTGCAAGCAGTCCTCCGAATTCGGGGGCGCTCAGCGGTTGGGCGAATTTTAGTTGCGCTGCCGTCCAAGGTTTAGAAGCATCTTCCTCCCCAAGTTTTCCGATCGCGAGCCCGGGGCCAACGAGAAAGGCCCGCAATAGGTTCCTCTGTCCCTCGGGTGCCAGTTGGTCGGAAGGAACTCGGTACGGAAAGACGGGACGGTCGGTCGCAAAGGAAATACGCACCGATTGTGCCTGCGTGACTTCCCCCTGGGATGCGATTTTAAACGCGGTGATGATCCACTCTTTTGCGATGTAGGGTTCTACCCATTCACGTAAGGCTGGGCGGACTTCGTATCCGTTCTCTTGCAACCAGTCGGTCAATGCCGTTGCGTCGTTGGCTTTGAGGACGGCTACATCGAGACCTGCCACGGTTTTCGATTCAAGAACCGTCACCGAGTTGGTGGGGCGAGCGGTGGAGTTGGGCGCGGCAATTTTGCTGGAGAGCCCAAATGGAGCGAGCAACGCGATGATGGGTTGCCAGCGCGTTTTTGTGACGTATTCCACACGTGGTCGAATATGCGCGTTGAGACGATCGAAGAGATCGTGCGCGGAATCATCCGTGGCTTCAATGGAAGGCTGGCTAGGAGATGGAACCAAAAACCCAAAGTCCGCGTTATCGGTTTTCGGGTCGCTGGTTTGTGCGTCGCGATTCGGCTGCTTGAAACCGGCTTCACGGACGAAATGTTCGATCTTGGTCTTTGGATCCCATGCGATCAAAATCTTCTGATCTGCGATCTGGAATCGGGCCAATGCGGCGTACGCTGGACAGCATGCATGCGAGAGATTCGGAGTGCATCGCAGGGGCATGGAGATCAGAAGACACAGCGTCAAGAACCATCGAGAACGTTTCATGGCAAACCCTCACAGTTGCTTGGCCAGCACCAAAGATGGAAATGCATCGTCCTAGGGGATGGCTGCGTTGTCAAACACCTTTTGCCGGTACACCTCCGTCCCTTGCCCCAAAGATGGGACGAAGGGAGCATGAACCAGGCGGAGCATTAGACGTCCAGATTCCGGACTTCCAGAGCGTGTTTTTCGATGAATTCGCGGCGCGGTTCGACTTTGTCCCCCATAAGGATGCGGAACATTTCGTCGGCTGCAGCAGCGTCGGGGAGTTCGATCTTGACCATCGTGCGGTTGTTGGGATCGAGCGTGGTCTCCCGAAGCTCTTCCGCATTCATTTCACCCAGGCCTTTGAAGCGAGTGATCGACAGCCCACGACGGCCGGATTCGCGAATCCCGGGAAGGAGACCGCGAAGGTCTTCGAGGCCGATGGCATTTTCATCGCGGTGCAAATAGAACCGCGAGTCGGTCGCTCCTGTTCGATCCTTGGGAATCAAATCCGAAATGCTGAAACCAAATTCGGCGATGTCCTTCAAGCCTGTATTGATGGTGCGGACTTCGAAAATTTCAGTGATGTGTGCCGTCTCGTCGGAACCATCGCGCGAGGGTTTTTCGATGGCTTCGACGGAGTCACTCGGTTCCACCGTGGCACTATCGGCCGGGTTGCTTTCTTTGCCGTCGACTGGGACTTTGCGTTTCGCCAGGAACTCATCCAGCTTGTCTCGCGTGACGAACCAATGGTCTTCGGCACCGATGTCGAGATGGAAGACGGGGAGTCGATGGGTTTCAGGATCCATCCGCTCCGAATGGACACGCAATGAAATTCCGCGGCGCTCAAGGGTCAGAATGGATTCTTCGAGCGAGGCCAGCGACTTGCAAAGCTTTCGCATGTTATCCCCTTCGATCTTGGTGCCGTCCTCGCCGACGAAGTAGCTATCCCCCAGTCCCTTTTCGAGGAGTTGATGCTTCATTTCCTCTTCGGTTTGAACGTAGTAGCGTTCTTTTTTCCCTCGAACGACTCGAAAGAGTGGGGGTTGAGCGAGGTAAACGTGTCCTCCCGCAACGAGCTGATACATTTGGCGATAGAAGAAGCACAGCAGCAGCGTGCGAATATGCGATCCATCGATATCGGCATCGGTCATGATGATGATTCGGTTGTACCGACGTTTGGCGATGTCTTGATCGGCGCCGATGCCTGATCCGATGGCTTGGATCATGCTCATGACTTCTTCGTTAGCGAGGACTTTGTCTTCGCGGCTCTTGTAGGCATTGATGATCTTACCGCGGAGTGGAAGGATGGCTTGGGTGTCGCGGAACCGGCCACCTTCGGCGCTCCCTCCGGCAGAGTCCCCTTCGACGAGGTAGAGTTCGCACTCCTCCATCTTGTTGCTGATGCAGTCTCGCAGTTTTCCAGGGAGTCCACCGCCACCGAGGGCATCTTTGCGTTTGCGAAGAGCGTCCTTCGCCTTGCGGGCCGCTTCGCGGGCTTCGGCGGCTAATAGACCCTTGCGAGCCAGGAGTTTGGCATTCTTTGGGTTCTCTTCCAAGTACTTGGCGAGGGCCTCACCTACCGCAGAGTTAATCACCCCCTCGATTTCGCTATTTCCGAGCTTGGTCTTGGTTTGCCCTTCGAACTGCGGATGGGGGACGCGAACGGAAATGACACAGGTGAGACCTTCACGGAAGTCGTCGCCCGTGGGGGTGAGATCTTTGAAAAGGTTTTCCTTCTTGCCGTAGTTGTTCAGCGTCCGAGTCAATGCAGCTCGGAATCCGGAGACGTGCGTTCCGCCTTCGAGAGTGTGGATGTTATTGGCGTAGGAAAGAAGGGTTTCTGTGTACTCCTCGGAGTATTGGAGGGCAATGGTATATCCGATGGTGTCTTTGTTACCATCGATGACGATCACATCTTTGTGGACGACATCGCTGGCGCGGTTGAGGAACTCGACAAACTCCTCGATGCCTCGCTCGTAGCAGAAGTCGTCGGAAGCGTTGTTCCGTTCATCCCGGACACGAATGCGAACGCCGCTGTTGAGAAAGGCCAATTCCTGCAGGCGCTTTGCCAAGGTGTCATACAAGAATTTCGTATTCGGAAAGATCTGCGAATCAGGCTTGAAAGTCGTCTTCGTTCCTCGCTTAACGGTCACGCCAGCTTCTCGCACCGGCCCCGTCGCAACGCCTCGTTCGTAGGATTGCGTCGATACCTTGCCATCCCGGTGGACTTCGACTTCGCACCACTGCGATAGAAAATTAACGACGGTGACTCCGACGCCGTGCAAACCACCGGAAGTTTGATAGGCCTTCTTTTCGAATTTGCCGCCAAACTTGAGGACCGTCATGACCCCTTCCAGAGTGCTGATGTCTCGTCCTAACGTTTCCGAGAGATCCGTGTGACGTTCGACAGGAATTCCCCGTCCGTCATCTTCCACCGTGACGGAACCATCGGCGTTGATCGAGACGGAAACCGTTTTGGCAAAACCGGCCATGGCTTCGTCGATCGAGTTGTCGACGACTTCGTAGACCAAATGGTGAAGCCCCTTCAGGGTCGTGTCACCGATGTACATCCCCGGACGAGCTCGGACGTGTTCCAAATCGTTTAGAAACTTGAGATCTTCTGCGTTGTAATCGTTTCGATCCAAGGTCAGGCCTTGCTGATCCTCTGCAGAACTGGAACCGTTCGAGGGGTCATCTTGGCTGGCAGCGTTCATCGGAGATCCGGTTGGCTAAAGGAAAAACGAAAGTTGCGGAAAACATGGATAATGCGGCCGCGAGTCGCCGGGCTCGCTTCTCCCGCAAAGCCGAAATGGGCCAAATGGAAACCAGTTCGAGAGAGGGATTTTTGACCCGGAGCGCAGTATACCAAATCGAAATTTCTTGTGACCCGTCTCGATCGCTAAGAATGGTCGGGGAATCACGAAAGCCCAAGAAAAATTAAGCTGCGAGCCCGTATCCCGCTCCCTGTCCCTGGGGCCGTTTTGGGTGCGACCCTTGAGCAATTCGCGTCGGTTTCGATGCATCTCAAAAGTCCAACGGAAACCGAGCCGATGGGCCAATGGTCGGATGTCCGATTCGTCGTGAGTGGACAGAGCCGTCAAAAATCGATTTTCGTTACCAAGGTCCTGAGGCGCACGTTTTCAAGTTGCGCGTTAAGGTTTTTTCTCGTACTCGTACTCCTGCTCGTACTCCTGCTCCTGCCCCTGGTCGTGCGCGTACTCATGGTTAGCGGTACTCGAGGTTAGCGGTACTCCAGGAAACGGCATCCAGGAAACGGCATCCAGGAAACGGCATCCAGGAAACGGCATCCAGGAAACGGCATCCAGGAAACGGCATCGTGTACGAGTACCGTTTCCGTGATTACGAGTACGAGAGAAAGCCGAAAAAGCACAACTTCAAACGTGCGCCTCGGGTGCGTGTTTGTCGTCTGCGTCAGAATAGCTCAGTCTCGGTTACTGCGACATATTGACATCGGTCAGTGCGACATATTGACATACTGTGTTATTGAATGATTCATCGTAGCTCATCGCTGTTTCATTGCGATGGAATACTCCCTCGCTACGAAACCTCTCTGCATCGCAAGGTGCATTCGCCGAAGCGGATGGCGGCCAATATTAATTCACAGAAATGTCGCGTAACAACTGCGCGAGAAATTGCACAATTGCGCAACGCGGGCAACTGGGTCCTGTGAAGTCGCAGAAACATGGCTTGACAAAATTACACCGTGAACAAAAGTATCCACATCAGAGATGAAAGATTATCGAGATGTCGAAAGAAAGGCGCACACTATAACTATCTTTGATGTGTGAGTCGCAAGCGGGGTCCGGTTCGGCTGGAAAGTCCGTTTTGTAGGGTGAACTTGTTTGTAGGATCGGAGCGTGCGCTGTACATCCGTTGCATCGTAGCCGGGCCACTACCAAAGCCGCTGGAGTTCCGTTCGCGACCGAATCATCACGATGATTCTGTAACCCATGGAACGACGACGCGATCGAACATGGGATGTTCGACGCGAGTTGGAGAGAAGCGTGTGTTTGCAAAGTTTTTTCAATACGCCTTACGAAAGGTTGCAACGAAATAATTTCATGGGACTTGCATGGGATTGGTAGTCATCTTGCATGATTGCCCGAACCAGCCATTCACCCTGAGGGTTCAAATTTGGTCGTTGTTATGAGATCATGGGAACTGAAAACAACGCGCTTCGATGGTTTTCGCTGGAGATTGCCTCTTTGAAATCCTTCCTAGGCGATACCGATCGGTTTTGGATCCGGAGACGACGAACGGAAACGACGAGGAGGAGCCATTTTGAAACATTTGAATCCAACGCTTGATGCCCCATTCGAAACCATCTCTTCTCATTGAGTAAAGTGATGAACTGTCAGTCGCGGAAGTGGTGGGCAGTGGGTAGGTTCAGGACAGCAAGGCGTAACTCAATGGGGCGGGATGCACCACCAAATAGAAGCGAAGGGATTCGCAGTAATAGGTTGAAAACGAAAATTGAATTGATAAAGGAAAAGAGAACATGGTAGATATGGAACGAGTGATTACGCTCGACGAACTCGTGGAGAGCGTTCCCGAGGAAATGGTACGTCAAGCAGAATCGCAGAGGACCGAGAGTCGCAAATCGCCAAAACACGCCAAGTCAAATTCACAAAAGGGATCGATCGATATGACCAAAGAGCTCAGCAAGGCCCAGCGTATTCGTAATTACCTGACGGCAAACCCGGAAGCTCGGAATCGCGATGTCGTAGAAGCATTGCAGCAATACAGTGTGACCGCCGCCGACGTGGCCAACGTCAAGAGTATCTCCAAGCGCAGCGGCGAAACCACCGAGCGTTCTCCCCGAGCCAAGTCGGAGTCGACTGGAATCTCATCGCCTGGATCCAGTATCACTTTGCCTGAGCTGGAATCGGGGGTTGCCTTCGTCAAGGCAGCCGGATCGATCATGCGCGCCAAACACTTGCTCATCATCATTGAGCAAATCAAGGCTTGCTAGATCGCAAGACGCATGTTCCTAGGGCCGTGTTGACATGGCCCGTAAGCCGCGTTCATGAGATTGGAAGATTAGAAGTGGAGTGTCCCATTATTCCTCGCGTCGCATAGGCAGTGTTGAAATTAGACCGGGATCGCGGTGGAATCGGACCATCGCGGGACTGGTGATGACACACTTGTTTTAGAATTCCACGTTTGTGCTTTCTCTCCTGCTCGTGCTC
>Ga0194055_10002217_pt1 | contig 15492 bp, 15 predicted proteins | sample SepL449m_MetaG_FD_155482 | JGI IMG/M metagenome (GOLD analysis project Ga0194055, IMG submission 155482) | Anoxic zone freshwater microbial communities from boreal shield lake in IISD Experimental Lakes Area, Ontario, Canada - Sep2016-L442-9m | ecosystem: Environmental > Aquatic > Freshwater >... | reverse complement strand
TAAGTTATAATTTAAGTATTATAGGGGTATAGTACAGCGGTTAGTATGAAGGTCTCCAAAACCTTAGACCGTGGTTCGATTCCACGTACCCCTGCCAAAGTAAAAAGGTCAGCTCAAAGAGTTGGCCTTTTTACTTTGCAAGTACTTGGTCTCGTACCACGGCCTGCGACAGCTTCAGCTGGCGCGTAGACCGCGGTTCGCTATTCAGCTGTAGTCCCCAGTTCGTGTGCGAACGGGCGACTCGGTTGAATATACCCTAGTATTCCACGTACCCCTGCCAAATTAAAGCACCTATCAAATGATAGGTTTTTTAATTCTTCAGAATTTTAAAGGAATCGGTTGTAGCGAGCGCCGGCGTCTGACAATTTCAGTGCCAAAACATTACCATGGAAGCTCGGTATTCATAATTATTACTATCGCAACTAATAACAAAGTGCCCAGTATACCAATAAACCAAAGTAATTGTGACGCTTTAGACTTCTTGATTTCCCCGATCACACACCACAGAGATATTAAGGCAATAAGCGCAAAACCCCACTTAATAACGGCGATAACGTAGTGAGAATTAGGAGGATTATTGAAATAATGTAATGCGCCATTCTTATCCTCGTTCCCACTAAGCCGGTACCATCGTAGTGCATAGGCCTACCCCATGAATCACTATAATTGTTATATGGCCATGCTAAAATACCCATATTATAAAAAAACGAAATAGCTAACGATAACACCATTAAAGTTGACCAAATAACTAAACGACTTGGTTTTTTCTTCATTTGTATTGCTATGGCCTATTTAAAAAACCTAATTTACGAGTTCATTTAAGCATAATTATTAGACGTTTACAAAAGAACTTATTGCACAGTTAAAGATGTAGGTTAGGTCTGCTTCTGCCGCAGATGATGAGGAGATCGTGAATCGCTATTTAGTTATCCTACTCAAAGCACAGATCTAAGATTTAATGTGATATTCCCCTATTTAATAAAAATTTTATTAAATCATAAACGTTCAACAGATTGATATTCGGTCTTGATTAGACTATAATCATAAGCGTAAATAAGGTGGCTGAATCAAAATATGAAAGTGCTGATGCTAGGGTGGGAGTTACCTCCTCACTACACCGGTGGTATGGGTGTGGTTTGCTATCAGCTATGCCAACATTTGGCTAAATCTGGCGTTGATATCGAGTTTATACTGCCCTTTACTGCCGATTATTCTGATATTGGATTCATGAAAGTTAACCCTGCCCTGCCTTACGGCGTTGATCAGGTCTTGAGACAAGACGGCGGCGGAACTTATGATAGTCAATATTTTACTTATATGGACGGCAAAGGTAATAAGCGTGGTGCTAATATGAATGAGCACCAAAAGCATTACAGCGATTATGTCTTAAAGCTTGTTAAGTACGGTGAATATGACGTCATTCATGCGCACGACTGGCTGACACTAAGAGCCGGTATTGCCGCCAAACAGGCTTCTGGAATACCATTAATAGCCCATATACACGCCACAGAGTACGACCGAGCCGGAGGTAGACCCGGTAATCCGTTAATACACGAAATTGAGTATATTGGTCTGCGTCTTGCAGATAAGATCATTACGGTTAGCCAGGCGACTAAACAGTCTGTTATTGATAACTATGGAATTGATGCTAGCAAAATTAGCGTCATCCATAATGCGCTCGACTTTAACCCTGCTGAAATGTACGAGCAAGGATCTTTATATCCCTACATTGTTAAGATGAAGCAAAAAGGCTTTAAGATCGTTCTAGGTGCGGGTAGATTAACTATACAAAAAGGTTTTGTTAATTTATTAACTGCCATGAAAGAAGTGATATATCGTAATCCAAACACAATACTACTTCTTATTGGTGGTGGTGAACTTTACAATGAACTTATTGCTAAGGCGGCTGATCTTGGAATCTCTAAAAACGTGATTATAGTAGGTTATCTCAACGGAACTGGTAAGGCTTGGCGAGACGCTTTTAAATTAGCGGATTTATTTGTCATGCCTAGTATCTCAGAGCCATTTGGTCTAACTCCCTTTGAGGCAATTGCATTTGGTGCGCCAGTTTTAATGACAAAACAGTCTGGAGCCTCAGAAGTTTTGAATAACGTGCTTAAGGTTGATTTCTGGGACATTGACGAAATGGCTAATCAAATTTGTGCAGTTGTTAGCAGCGAAGGCCTAGCGACTACTCTGTACGATAACGCTCGCCGAGAAGTAGAACTGTTAACTTGGGCGCCTTCTATAGATAAATTGTTGTCAATCTATGACTCGCAGGCTCTAGGAATGACATTATGAAAAAATCTATAGTTTTATACATGCACGTTCATCAGCCCTACAGGATAAGAAATTATACGATATTTGATGCTGGCGTTAATCACGATTATTTTAGCGCAGACTACGAACATAACACTAGTAACGAAAGAATAGTTAAAAAAGTAGCCGAAAAGTCTTATTTGCCGACAAATGCGAAGCTGATGGAGCTCATAGAGCACAACCCAGAATTTAAAATTAGTTTGTCTATCACTGGTACTATTATTGATCAGCTTCAGCTGTGGTCGCCTGAAACTTTAAGGTCGTTTCAAGACTTAGTAAGTACCGGAAGAGTTGAAATAGTCGGAGAGACATATTATCACAGCTTGGCGTTCTTCTATTCTCGGTCAGAGTTTGAGGCGCAAGTTAAAATGCACCGCGATAAGATTATGGAAGTATTTGGTCAAACGCTAACAGTTTTTCGTAACACGGAGCTGGCCTACAATAACGATCTAGCCAATTGGGCCGAAAAAGCTGGCTATAAAGGCATATTGGCTGAAGGCTGGGATCCCGTTATGCAATGGCGAAGTCCAAATTTTGTATATAAAACACCCGGCAATGACAACCTTAAGCTGCTTGTAAAAAACTATAAACTTAGCGACGATGTTGCTTTTCGTTTTAGTGACAAGAACTGGAGTGAATGGCCGCTTACAGCCGAAAAGTTTACTGGCTGGCTCAATGACGCCGGTGACGCCACTAACTTTAACTTATTCATGGACTATGAGACCTTTGGCGAGCATCAATGGAGTGATTCTGGCATATTCGACTTCCTGGGTCATTTGCCTGGTGAATGGCTAAAGAATCCCAATAACACCTTCATGACCGTTAGCGAGGCCATGGACAGTTACGAGACAGTCGGTGAACTTGACATGCCAAATACTGTTACGTGGGCAGACACAGAACGTGACCTTAGTGCTTGGCTTGGCAACGCAATGCAGCAACAATCTATTGCGGCACTATATGAACTTGAGCCGATTATAATTTCTAGCGGTGATTGGCAACTTATCAACGATTGGCGTCGAATGCAGACGTCTGATCATTTTTACTATATGTGTACCAAGTGGTTTAACGACGGCGACATTCATGCTTATTTTAGCCCCTACAATACACCTTATGAAGCCCATGTAGCCTTCATGAATGCTTGGCATGACTTGCAGTTCCGATTATCCGAGAAAGGTCTAATATAATGGGACGCCCCGTAATACTTAGCAATAACACCCTTGCCGTTGGCTTAAACGAACATGGGCTAGTTCATGACTTCTATTTTCCTTATGTCGGTCAAGATAACCTTACAAATGCACGCAATGCCCATCATAGAATCGGCATATGGGTTGATGGTGTATTTAGTTGGGTGCACGATGGATCGTGGGAAATTATTGTCGACTTTGATGACACAGCATTAGTTAGTAAGGTATTAATGCGAAAAGACGAATTGGGCGTAGAAATTAATTTAAGAGACTTTGTTGATAGCGAATACAATGTCTTTTGCCGCCAGATGACAGTACATAATAAATCTGATAAAGAGCGAGAAATACGAGTATTCTTCCACCAAGTATTTCAAATATCTAAAGCCGGTCGGGGTGACACAGCATTTTTTGTTCCAGACGATAACTACATTCTTGATTATCGAGGCACCTGTAGTTTGATAATATACGCCAAGAGTGAGGATGGTAAGTGTTTCGACCAATACGCAGTTGGTAATTATGGCATTGAGGGTAAAGAAGGCACCTTTAGAGACGCCGAAGATGGTGAATTATCCGGTAATGCTGTTGAGCACGGAGGCGTAGATTCCGTAGTACGAATCTCAAACAAATTTAAACCCAACCAACAGATAGTCATTGATTATTGGATAGTCGCATCAGATAATCAATTTACAGCTGAAAAGATTCACGATGTTATAGTCAAAGACACTTTGGTTTATAGGATGGAAAAAACCATTGAACACTGGAGCAATTGGCTAGAGATTGCTTCCCCTTGCCTCGCAAAGATAGAACCTAAGTACAGAAAGATGACCACCAAGTCGCTCATGATGGTTAAGGCGCACACCGACAAAAACGGCGGTATAATTGCATCACTGGATTCATCCATATATAACTACGGTAGAGACTACTATAGCTATGTTTGGCCAAGAGATGGCGCCTATGCAATGTGGCCACTAATTAGGATGGGTTACAAAGACGAACCAAGAGCTTTTTTCCGCTTCTGCCGCGATGTGATATCTGCCGACGGGTATATGATGCATAAATACCAGCCTGATAAAAGTATTGGCAGTACGTGGCATCCGCTAATTCATAACAAGCGAAAAGAACTTGCCATACAAGAAGACGAGACCGCTCTAGTCATATATATGCTAAACGAATATCTTACACAGTCTCAAGATTATGAATTTGGTAATCAAATGTATGATTGTCTTATTAAGCCTGCTGCTGATTTTATGACTAGTTATATTGACGAAAAAACAAAACTGCCTCATGCCAGTTATGATTTGTGGGAGGAGAAGTTCCTTACTTCAACTTATACCGTTGCTGTTACTTATCAGTCGTTGATTGCTGCATCGGTTATGGCGGAAAAGTATGATCATTCAGAAGACGCTAATCACTGGAAACACGTTGCAGAGATTATATTAGAGAATTCTGGAGCTTTGTACGATAACGATAGAGGTATTTTGCGAAAAGGATTATTGCTGCAAGATGACGGTACGCTCCATTATGACGATACTCTAGATGTATCTAGCCTGTATGGTGCAATGATGTTTGGTCTTCACGATAAAGACGGCACTCAATTGCATTCGACAGTTCAAAACATAGAAAAGATCTTATTTAACAGTACTCCATCCGGTGGAATGCCTAGATATGAGCACGATAATTACTTTCTTGATAGAAAAGAGTATTTGGGTAATCCGTGGCTGGTGACAACATTGTGGATGGCGCAGTACTATATGCGAACCAATAACAAAGATAAGGCCGCTGAGACGATAGACTGGGTCATAGCTCGTAGTCTACATAGCGGTGCACTTACAGAGCAAATCGATCCTTTAAATGGCAGTCCTTTGAGTGTCGATCCTCTTGTATGGAGTCATGCAGAGCTAATAAACACCATCCTAGACCTTTCGATTTAAAAAACCCACTACTTTCGTAATGGGTTTAATGTTCTGTATTTATTTGTCTCTAATGCTTACGAGGTTTTACTTCGTTTCGGCCAAGGCTTTTCTTGGTTTCTGAGTAAAAAACGTGTTTGCGCGCAATAGGGTCATACTTCTTAAGACGTAGCTTATCAGGAGTATTTTGAGTGTTCTTAGAGGTATAGTAATGTCGGTGACCAGTTTCTTCAGAAACAAGCCCTACTAATTTTCTCTTATCACCTTTTTTAGCCATTATTTTATGCCTTTATGCAATTTATTTAAACGATTCACAATATTGTAACAGATGAGCGTGTCTTTGCCAAGTCGCTAATGTGAATTTCGCGTCAAATCTTCAGCTTCGACCAAGACACTGTTAATCATTTTCTTATTGTCGCGATCAAGTTCAAGTGTATCTAGCTTGGTGATAAACCACATATCTGTCGCCAGAACTCCAACTGCGAAAACAGCCAAACCAGCTCCAGATACTATTTCTGATTTCCCAGCGATTATACCTAGCCCGGCGCCTCCTGCAATAAATCGCGTAGCTATGCGTCCAAGTGTATCTTGGCGCCTGTGTAATCGTTCAGATTTTGCGAAAGTATCTACTTCTTCTGGGTTAAACATATTCAAAGATAATTGCATTAATTTAACAAATAGTCAATTATGGAGCCACGTCCGAGACTTGAACTCGGGACCCCTTCCTTACCATGGAAGTGCTCTACCACTGAGCTAACGCGGCATTTTTTTAATTTTATGCCCTGTTATAGTAGCAAATCTGGCCAACATTTGCTACACTGTTGTCTGTTAATGCGCCACCTTAGCTCAGTGGTAGAGCAACGGTTTTGTAAACCGTGGGTCGTCGGTTCAAATCCGACAGGTGGCTCCAAATTACAAAAATAGTATTTAGCAGGGTTAGTGAAGCGGTCAAACACGGCAGACTGTAAATCTGTTGGCTTACGCCTTCGTAGGTTCGAATCCTACACCCTGCACCAAACAAAAGCCCACTCAAATGAGTGGTTTTTTGTTTGGTACGGTTTAGCGTTCCTACTTACGAAGGCTCGTTCGCTTTAGCGAACACCTTCGTGGTTCGGTCATCAGTCAAAACCCCCAGCGTAGCGGGCAGTTGGATTGATGTGCGCCAGTCTACACCCTGCACCAAAAGTGAACCCCCTCAAAAGATGGGTTTTGCTTTTGGTGCAGATATGATTCCCACTTACGAAGTGCGAGTTTACTCGCAATACTTCGGAGGTTCGGTCATTAGTCACAGCCCCCTGCGTAGCGGGCGGTTGGATTGATGTGCGCCAGTCTACACCCTGCGTTTTTCTTGATCCGATACGTCATTCATATCTGTTAACATTTTGCTCTATGCTATTAAATATGGCAAACATAAGGTTATAATGCTAATAAGTCAGATTTCTGACTCAAAGCCTAGAGCCACTCTATAGAGAAGGTATGGCTACACAATCCATTAGACACGAACAGCTCATCGTCAGAGCACTGTGTCTAATGGTCACGTTTGGAAACATTCGTGGGTGGCTTCGGTCATCGCTGGCGGTGAGCTTTTTTGATTGCCGCCATTTACTACTAAACACAAAGGCGGCGAACATGAAGAAACTTGGTTATTGGAAGTCACGCAAAGAATGGAAACGACTGACTGAGGGCATGAACTCTGATCAGGTTACTCGGCTCAAGCAAAGTCTTTCACAAGGCGATGAAGCTACGCTTGCAGCAATCGACGAAATTCAAGCAGAACAAAGAGAAGCCCTACAGGCTCAAGGCATAGACATCAGTGGCACCACTCCTGAAATCGGGAAACATATCCAGTGGGATGATGTTTTAAGTATGGCTTTTAGAGTTATAGATTTTGATCACAACGGTACTACTATAGATCTTGACACTGGTATCGAGTCGGTAAAAGCAAAAAGCCGATTTGCCCCTTACGGTTACCTTCTAGTTGAGTCCCCGACGCTTAACCAGCCTGTTGGATTGCCAATAGTACACAATAACGACTTCTGGTTAGCGGCAAGTGTTTTTGATGACCCCAATGTATTACGGCATGTAACTTCAGGTGAGAGAGAATTACTCGTAACGTACCAACCAGAAAAGACTGGCAAAGGTGGAATTAACGCAAGTATGGCACATTGCCTACACTTTGCTCTCGTTCCTTCAGGAACCTTAGATAAGTATTACGCTGACAACAAGCGTATGGCACGTCCAGAGCCAGAGCTTTTATTTGGTGAGTTTATCTTTAACGGCGAAATAAGCGTTCGGTTGCGAGCTTAGTTCTATAATAATTCTATGCATGACAAACCTACTTCTACGTTGTTATTCCGACTTTCAGATGAACTCATAACCAACTTCACCTCTCTGGATGGAAAGCGACCAGTTTTCTACTGGTTCAGCGACTGCTATCACAGCCACATTTATGGAGACTCAGCCGGAGCGGATTTTATGTACTTCTTCATAGTCAATCTTGCAAAGAGCAACGCCAAATTATTTACTCGTCATGGCAAGGGAGATTTTAAAAGTATGTGGGCTGACTACTCTCAGTATCTAGAAGCACGTAAAGAGAATGAGAAACAAGGTATTAAGAAGTATCTTGAACCCGCTATAGTCTATTCATTCAATGAACTTCAACCGGCTGTAGTGGGTAAATTTACAGATGGCTTCACGCTCTGGGCAAAGACAATAGACGAGTCCAAGGAGGCAACCTTTAGTCTGATTGATGAGGGTGGGAAGTTTAGACGGTTTGACGAGATACCAGAGCTTGTAGAGTTATTGCCCGAGATTATTGCTGCCGCGCCTATCTCAGACGCAGCTTCAGCTAGGTCATTGTTTGCATTCTCAAAACCTTCAGAACCAAATAATGCAGTTGCTTGCATGGCAAGTACAGCCTTACGTTCATGTGGCTCGAAAATTGTTGTGGGATTAATCTCCCTTACATTTCTAGTTTGGTTAAATTCACTCATTATATTTCTCCTTAAATTAAAAAACTCCCTTTCGGGAGTCGTCTTAAACTTACTTAAAAATTTACAAAATTAAATAGACTCCCATGAATAATAGGAGTTACGCCATGCACCTTGCTCGCCGAAGCTTGAGATCATTTTAAAACGGTTACTCATTATTGATTCCTTAACACTTTAAATCTACCTTGCGAAAGCTCTTTGGAGCCACGAGTCACCGTTGCAATGCCTACGCCAAGATCAGCAGCTATTCTTTGCTGGGGTTCCCCGGCCACAAGCCGCTTCACAATCTCTACTCGTTGGGTAAGCTCGGCACGCTCTTTATCGGTTGTGACACCAAATAAAAAGTCTTCGAGTACTTTCTTGTCCCGAATCGAATAGGTTAGATCAATAAAGTCATTAAAGTTTGACATAAGAGATATACTAGCACACTAGTACGCTAGTGTCAATAATATTTGAAAATTTCTGATAAAATTTGGGGCCGGAAGTATAAGGTAATAGATGTGCTATCGACTACGAAGATCTATTCGTATACTATGCAACTAGAGGCTGTTATATTACAAAATATTGAATACCTCTTGACAAACTCACTTTACTTTGGTAAACTGTCTCACATGTCGCAAGATGTAAGTAAAGTTTGGAAAGAAAATAACGCCCAACAGTTAGTTGAGGCGTTGACTGCTATTTCAGATAAACCTACTATGCAAAACTTCTTACGTGATGTTATGACCGAAAAAGAAATTACAGAGATCAGCGCGAGATTTGAAGCCGCGCGTATGCTCACAGAAGGCAAAAAGTATACTGAAATTGTTGCTGCAACTAAACTAAGTAGCCGTACTGTTGCTCGCATTAGCGAATGGCTACAAAATGGCTGCGACGGTTACCAGGCCGCATTAAACACTGTTAGCCATCACCACTCACATATTCTGCCAGCCCGTGCTGATTAATTAGTCACTTTAGATAAACAATAGACGCCAGCACGAAGCTGGCGTTTTTGTTATTTGAAGTAATTAAAGAATTAAGGAATAGAACTATGAGAATTGAAAATACTGAGGCACTACAACTAGTGCCTGTTACTAATATGGCCGAATTAAGCCAAGTTCAAACTACCAGCGCAGTCAACACTTACCAGAGAGCTTTTGGAAACCCTCCTTACGAGGAGGCATTTACAGACGAAGAGGCACTTGGTGCGTTGCAGTTCATCTTGGATCAGGGCGGTGATCTGATGGTCGGCCAAGCAGACAATGAAGTTATCGCGTTAGCCGGAGGTTACATGAAAGCCGGTGATGTTTACTACATTGAAGAGCTTGCGGTTGACCCAACAAAATAAGGGCGAGGTATTGGACGAGAAGCGTTAAGAGCCTTGATAGGTAAAGCGTTGGATCGCGAACCTACGGCACTAGAAATACGAACAACAACACGTAATGACAGAGCTATCGGGCTTTACAGCTCGGAAGGCTTTGTCAGTCAAGCCATCACGGAAGTTGCCTCACAGACAAGGCAGGACGGAAAACTTGGACTCGACGAACGAGTCTATCTTGTAAAGAACATCAAGGAGAAAACTATGGAAAAGCCCAACACGTTAAAACGTGCAGCTATCGTGTACCCATCCGGCAATACTACTGCGGTGGTATTCGACCAGATGCTTGACACAGACAGAGAGGATTTAAACTCTCGCGTCATGTCGGCCTGGAAAGTTAAAGAAGCTAGTCAACCAGAAGTTGAACAGTGCTGCTTCGTTACATTACCTAAAAATAATGAAGCAGTCGCACGGGTAGAAATGTTTGGTGGTGAGTTTTGTGGCAATGCAACGCGCAGCGTCATTCAGCTAATTACTGAGGGCAAAGACTACCAAGGCATGATCGAGGTATCGGGCGTAGACAGACCGCTGAACTTTAATGTTAGTAATGGCGTCATTGCAGTCGAAATGCCTTTACCGCTAGATGGTAATCTTGCAACCCAAGTAGCCGAGGGAACGCTTGTCCAATTAGATGGTATCGCTCAACTAGTAGTTACAGATGCCACGATTCAACAGAGTCGTACTCCTCGCGAACTTCTAAACGATTTGCTGGAGCAAAATAGTTACGGCCTAGCCGAACAGCCAGCGGTCGGAGTTACTTACTACGACAGAGACACCAAAAATGCTGAATTTGGCGTCTGGGTCAAAGAAGTAAATACTGTCTTTGACGAGACAGCATGCGGCAGTGGCACCTGCGCTATAGGAGTGGCTTCAGCATTAGACACAAAACAAAACCAAAAGATTGAGGTCATTCAGCCGTCAGGCGAAAGTATTACAACCGAAGCTGCATTCGATAATGAATCTGGTAAGGTTGTTGCGTCTAATATTGCTGGTAAGGTATCCGTCTTGTATGACGGGGAGCTTAGTTTGTCATGAACAAGCGGGCAGCCTACAAAGCTCTAGAAGCTAAAATGATTGGGTACGCTGACTTGGTTGGCGTACCCGTTCAGCCCATTCAAGAAAAGCTAGTTCCCATAATGGCGAATAGCTCTTTGACAGCAAAACCAATCAATAACGACATGCAGGCTTACACTGGTGAGCTGATCTATGTACGAGAAGGTGTGCTCGATAGGCTTACCCAAGCCGCAGAGCTCCTTGCAAAGAACCGGCCGGGGCTTCAATTGCAGGTAGTCTACGGCTATAGAGCGCTAAGCGTACAGCAGAGATTGTTCCAAAAATATAAACAACAGCTTGAATCCAAGTATGCAGGCAATGCGTTACTTGAAGCTACACACCGATTAATAGCAGTTCCAGAAATAGCGGGTCACCCGACAGGTGGTGCGGTTGATATACGAATAGTCAAAGCCGGTAAACCCATAGATATGGGCACTAGTATTTGGGAATTCGTTAAAGACTCATTTACGTTCTCGCCGTTCATCAGTAAGGTGGCACAAGATAACAGACAGCTTCTTCGTAATGTCATGATGGAAGTTGGGTTTGCTCCATTTGACGGCGAATGGTGGCACTTTTCCTATGGAGATAAAGAGTGGGCTAAATACTACCAAAAACCATATGCACTTTACGCGCAGACTGAATTTAATATATTTTCAAAAAATTGAAAAAAAATTTGGACAGGAAGTATAAAGCAGTAGGTGGGGGCAATGGATGTACCGCCCCCCTATGCCTTTGTTCTAACCTACGCACACCTAGGGATGGCATGGTGACCACCGCAGCACGAACTATATAGGAATGACCTGGTGGACATTTAACATGCTTATGTACGACGACTAATATTACCCCTGTTAATTTTGTTGATTTAATCTGTACTAAACGGTAGAATAGCCTAGTAGCACGGTTCTGACTTCGTTCATAACGGTGCACCAAAAGTGAACCCCCTCAAAAGAGGGGTTTTGCTTTTGGTGCAGATATGATTCCCACTTACGAAGTGCGAGTTTACTCGCAATACTTCGGAGGTTCGGTCATTAGTTGTTACCCCTGAATCTTCTCGGCGTACAGATTAATGTGCGCCAGTCTACACCCTGCACCATGATCCCTTCGATAAGTGCAGAAAACTAGAGGTACCTAATATTTGACATAATCTGAACATATGATATACTTATTGTAATGCAGAACAACCCAGAAAAAACGGTAGATAATTACAATGAATTCCGATCAGTAAGGCCCCTTAACGTTTCTCTTAGAGATGTTGTTGAATTGGATAGGACAAACGATCAACACGAGATTATAGAAACTGGGACTAGGCTTGTTAACGCTAAGGTTGGAGAAATACTTGGCCCAAATAACAAATTAACTAGCGGTAACTTAAGTCTGCCTACAACTATGTTTATTGAAACTGACCCAGTAAATCCTAATTATGCAGGATATTTCGATTCTAACAAAAATGAAATCGTAATCATTACTGGAAATACTAAAGACCAGTTTGATCGCACCAAAGTTTATGTCCATGAATATATACACTTTTTATCACATAATGGGCGGGATGATTCTGAACGTGTAGATAAGAACAGCCCAATTGCCACCAATAACAATGTTGGATTTAGAAGAAGTATAGGGCTTGATATACGAAAAGGCAAAGAAGGCGAGCATACAAGAGATTATTTTCTGGCATTTAATGAAGCTGTCACAGAACAGCTAGCTATAGACGTTTTCCCTGACGCAAATGAAGCCTACAAAGATTATCGTGGTTTGTTAAATCAAGCTATAGATGACGCCGTTACTCGAGGTCTTGGAACTGAAAACAGAGATGGCATATTTCAGCCGTGGTCACGAGAAATGGTTAAGAATTTTATATACAGATGCTTTTTTAAGGGTGATCTATCTAACTTCACCCAACTACTCCAAAAAACTTATGATAAATACAATATATCTGAACAACAGTTCGGTCTAATGACGCACAGGGATGACCTCCCTAGTCTCGTAGAAAAACACATCACTAGTAATCATCCCAACGACCCACCACCATCAACAAATCAAGTAGTAATTATGGTACAAGAACGGCTTGATAATAAGACTCCGGAGGACTATGTTACAGATATTGACCCCGACTTAGGGCCCGACGATCCCGATGGTGAGATTCAGTTCGGTACGGAATACGATACATATGTAAAGGAAAGGGATTTTAAGTTTTCCCACAAAGTTAACTTTAATAACGAGGACTATGATATCGATAATAGCGGATATGTGATTTATAGTGGCGATAGGTCAGAATCAGTGTTTAAATATATTAAAGAAGAGTTAGATAAATTATTGGCTAAAGCAGGGAATGAAGGCATTGATGCTGTATCTATTAGTGAACAAATAGATCACCTATTGTTTGTTAAGTACTATACATCTATGCTGTCTGATGGTTTTCGGGAGTTCTATATATACAAACATTCAAAAATCGACAAATTGTAGCCGATTAACATAAACTTCGTCTAACACCCTGTACTAAATTTATAACCCCTCTTAACAAGGGTTATAAATTTAGTGTGTGGTAAAAATATTTTGATCTACGAAGGAGCGGGCCTGCTCGCTAACCTACACCCTGCGAATCGATTTAATCGACGATAAGCACAAGACAATGTTAAAATCATAGAATGAAAAGATTAAGAAAAAATCTACATAATTTAGTAATATTTTTGATAATTCTATCATTTGTTGGGTTGGGCCTCTACACCTACAATAATCATATAAATAGAATCTCTGAAAGTACCATTCTAAAAAAACGCAAAGCCGATTATGACGGTTACGTGACTTTTTATGAAGACACGGTCATACAGTGTGGATGGGTAAATGGAGCTGTGGCTATGTATTCTGACCAATCTACTAACTCAGTTACCAAACGAGTTCTCAAAAAAGATGTTGTAGACTACCTTTCAGACGCTGCAAAGCGCCAGATATGCGTTTACTAATAAAAATCTATCAATGGTATTAAAATACTAAACTATAACGCGTCTAGGTCGTAAAACTCTTTTAGGCCTAGCTGTCGAGACTGTAGCTTTTTTAAGTTTGTGTCTAACTATATCAGCATCTGCGGTCATATCATTGCTCTCATAAGCCTTAAGTAGTAACGTGTAGGTCTCTTGATTAGGTTCTAACTCAGATGCTACTACTAATTCATGAATCATTAACTTAATGTTTCCTAGTTTCTCTTGAACTTTCGCGTAGGCAATATGCCGGGCAGCCATAGTGTCTTCGTATTTTAAGGCCTGTTCAAATGCAATCGCAGCTTTACTGTAATTTTCTGTTTCATAATAAATAAGGCCTAGGTTATGAAGACTTGATGATGTCGCTTCGATGCTAGAAGCAATCTCAAAACAATCGATAGCATCTTTGTATTCTTTTTGTTTTGCATACAATATACCTAGACGGTTATATGCGGCTGCATTGCGTTCGTCTATCTTTAAAATAGTCAAAAGAGCTTTCTCGGCGCGTAAAAAACGATTTTCTCGCATACCCTGATGCGCTATGTCCCAGAGCTTACCTAGCTTATCGCTAACTTTACCAGCTAGTGGATTTTCTATTTCAGTTCGTATAGTAGAATTACGATACGCGAACAATCCGAATATCAATATGAGTACTAGTGCATACATCTTAAAAAGTATTATATCAGATATTTAAGAACAAGTCTGTCAATAGCAGCTTAGTGTTGGTGCTACTAGACAGAAGAGCCTCGCTGTCCGTGATGCTACTCAGTGCATTGTGGCTCCGCTTAATCTGAGTAATTCCTCCAGACTCACCCGCCTGAACCATTACCGCTCTATAGACTCTTTTAAGAGCAAATAGTACGTCAGGAACCTGATCCTTTTGCTTAGAGAGAGACTCGGCTATCACTAACCTATCAAACATTGACGCCGATACAATACTTTTAGCGATAGCAATACTATTTACTAAGGGATGATCTGATTCATTGTTTAGTAAAGAATTTATAAGACCGATCCCTCCATCTCCTACGTAATAGTTCTTTTTGATTTCTTCGTCTGAGAAGCCAGTATTTTTGTAATGTGTTGTTACAGTTGATAGTAAAGGATTTTTAATGTGAATTGACTGAGCACGTGAAAATATAGTAGATAACAGCGACTTATCTGATATTGCCGACATAATAATCACCGTATCTTCTGGTGGTTCTTCCAGTATTTTAAGAAAAGCATTCTGCGCCTCTGTTGTCATCAAATGCGAATCATCAAGTATTAGTACTCGTCTTATTTTATTTGATCCAATTGATTTTAACTGGACAAATTTCTGAATTTTTCTGATTGATTCAATTGCTATGATGTTATCTATAGGTTCTAAGCGACTATAAAAAGGGTAGCTATTTAGCTCACTACTACTCAATCCAAGTAATTGAGCGGCAATATATTTTGCTAGATATCCCTTACCTGCTCCGTTTTGGCCTATCAATATCAATGCATGACTTGGATTGTCTATAAAAGACTTGACCTGCTCATTGGTGTGCTCGTGAAGTACCAAGTCCATCTTAGTCGTTCATAAAAGTTTTGAACTTATCAGGAAGAGGTGCTTTGAATACTCTGCGCTTTCTGTTGGGTAGCGTAATCTCTAGACTAAGTGCGTGTAAAAATAATCTATCTGCTGATTGCCCTTCGTACATAAGATCACCCACTATAGGTTTT
>Ga0194055_10002216_pt1 | contig 15495 bp, 10 predicted proteins | sample SepL449m_MetaG_FD_155482 | JGI IMG/M metagenome (GOLD analysis project Ga0194055, IMG submission 155482) | Anoxic zone freshwater microbial communities from boreal shield lake in IISD Experimental Lakes Area, Ontario, Canada - Sep2016-L442-9m | ecosystem: Environmental > Aquatic > Freshwater >... | reverse complement strand
CCGGGCAGCCGGCATCGACCTGTGGACTGAGGTCCTGAGCCAGGACGAGTTCAACGACCTGTCCCACCAGCTGCCGGTCATCGTCAACATGCGCCCCTTCGGCGACTACTCGATGGTCGATGTCGACCTCGCCGGAGGACTCCCGACCATCGTGGCCGAGCTGCTCAGCGCCGGCTTCCTCGACGGATCGACCCTGACCTGCACCGGTGAGACCTTGGCCGAGCAGGTGGCACGCCTTGCTCCCCCGGCTCCCGACCTCGAGGTGATCTTCTCGGTCGAGCGCCCGTTCAAGGACACTGGTGGCCTCCGCCTGCTGGCCGGCAACCTGGCCCCCGATGGCGGAGCCATCTTGAAGCTCGCCGGCGTCGAGAGCGGCATCGTCGATGGGATCTTCACCGGCTCCGCTCGAGTGTTCGACAGCGAGCACTCGCTGATCGAGGCCCTCGATGAGCATCCCGAGAGCTTCGAGGACAACGACATGGTGGTGATCCGCTACGAAGGGCCTCGCGGCGCTCCGGGCATGCCCGAGATGCTCGACCCCACGTCGAAGATCACATCGCTGTGCCGCAAGCACGGGATCACCATCGCCCTCATGACCGATGCCCGGTTCTCGGGCGGGTCTGTCGGCCTCGTCATCGGCCACGTCGCCCCCGAGGCACTCCTCGGCGGACCCATCGCTCTTGTGGAGGATGGGGACACCATCACGGTCGACATCAACCACAGCCGCCTCGATTGTGCCGAGCTCGACGACCCGACCACCCTGTCGGACCGCCAAGCCGCCTGGGAGGCGGCCGTCAGTGCCAATGGGGGCATCCACCCGGCCGCATCCGTCATCTCGCACCGGATGCTCAAGCGCATGCGGGCCATCGGCCTCCCCGCACTCCTTGGCGGAGGGATGTCCTCCGACTGACTGGGCGTCTCTGATCTTGCATCGAGATTGACCCGGACGCGGTGGCCTTCGAGCGGAGTCGGTCCATGACGAGGTGGCCGCGTCCCTCGACTGCACACCCGTGTGCTCGGGACCGACCTGCACGCCTGGCGCTGTCTGGCGTTGTGGCGTTGTGGCGGCCAAGCCGACTCGAGTTGGTACCCCTCAAAGGGGGCCATCGCTGACCCGACCGGCTCGCCGACTCGTCGGTCGACCTCGTGGTCATCGACGACCACTGTCGAGTCGGGAGCTTCCGCCGGCTGTGACGAATAGCGCGGCCCGGAAGCTGGCTGATCCTCGATGACGTTCAGCGCCTCCCTCTGCGTTCGAGGGCATCACTGTGCTCGAGGGGTGGGACCGCAGTGACGTCGCCGAGTTCCCACCACCGCTCGAGAAGGCAACGAGGTCCTTGTTTCGCCGATCACCCGGGGGCAATCGGTGCGGGTTCAGAGCCCTAGGAGGCGGTGCAGCAGGTCGAGCTGCGCGGCGACCTCCGGAGCTGTACCGGTCACGCGCACCACCTCGGGCGAGCTGGCGAAGGGTCGGGCCCCGAGGCCGATGACCAGCTGCCAGACCTCAGTCGGGCTGAGTTGTGCTCCCGCCCCTGCAGCGCGGACCAGCGTCCACGCCCTCCCCACCTGCTCGGCCAGCGGACGAGCGTGCCGATCCACGATCCACCCCAGGCGCGGACCATCCACCGTCGCTTCGATGCTCATGATGCGATGAAGCTCCGGTCGTCGAGCCGAAAACGCCACGAAGTGCCCGAGGGATCGTCGAAACACCTCGACCGGGGCGTCATCGATGCCACTCAGATCGCCGAGCTGCCCGGTCAACTCGGCGAAGAGGTGATCGACCGCCACTTGCCAGAGTTCCTGCTTGGATCCGAAGTGGTAGTTGATCTGGGGCTGGTGCCACCCGGCTCGCTGGGCGATGGACCTGGTGGAGGCCGCCTCGAAGCCGTGGGTCGAGAACTCAACCAAGGCGGCGTCAAGAAGTTCAGTCGCCACGGCTCCCGACGGACGGCGCGTCCCCTTGTTTCCCGCCACGGTCTGTGTCATTATCACATGATAACAAGTGAATGGAGACGCAGTTGTTCCGCATCGTCAACATCGCCGGTCGGGCCGCCATTGAGCTCGATGGTGGCTACCACGACCTCGGTCGGCTCACCTCCGACGAATCCCTCTCCGACCCGATGGCGTGGATGACACGCACCGCTGAGCTCCACGGCTTCGCCGAGCAGTGCGTCGGTCGAGCGGCGGACGGGCAGATCGCCGCGGTGCGGCTCGACGCCCCCATCCCGGCACCACGGCAGGTGTTCGCCATCGGCCTCAACTACGCCGACCACGCCGCTGAATCCGGCATGGACCTGCCTCCGGCGCCGCTGACCTTCACCAAGTTCCCGTCGTGCATCGTCGGGCCCAATGCCGACGTACCGCTGACTGGCGACCTCGTCGACTGGGAGGTCGAAGTGGTCGTTGTGATCGGCGAGCAGTGCAAGGACGTCGCTGCGTCGCAGGCTTGGGACGTCGTGGCCGGCCTCACCCTCGGCCAGGACGTGTCCGACCGAGGGGTCCAGTTCACGGGGAGCCCGCCGCAGTTCAGCCTCGGCAAGAGCTTCAGTGCCTTCGGTCCCATCGGGCCAGCACTCGTCTCGGTCGACAGCTTCGCGGACCGCGATGACATCGCCATCAGCTGCGCCGTCAACGGCGAGCAGATGCAGTCCTCGAGCACCGCTCACCTGATCTTCGACATCTCCACGCTGGTGGCCTACCTCTCGTCGATCTGCGAGCTGTTCCCGGGGGACCTCATCTTCACCGGCACCCCCGATGGTGTCGGAATCGGCCGAGGGCGGTTCCTTGTCGAGGGTGATCTGCTCGAGTCGGAGGCCGAAGGGATCGGCTCGCTCCGCAACAGGTTCGTCGCCGGGACGGGCGTGATGGCGCTGTGAGCCTGCACCGCCTGCTCGGCTTCACCGCCGGCGTTCCGGACCCCGAGGCCGTCGCCGGCTACTACACCGAGATGGGCCTGACCGGCGACCCAACCGCTGGGTTCGCCGGCAGCGATGGCGGATCAGCCATCCGCCTCGCCGAGTCCGACGTCCGACGGTTGCACCGGGTCGAGGTGGGCTGCGAATCCGAGGCCGACCTCGTCGCCATCGCCAGCCGGCTATCCGACGGTGAGGCCAACGTCACCATCACCGACGGCATGGTGGTGGTGGTCGACGACGCCACGAAGGTCGAGTTCGCGGTCCTCGTCGTGCCTGCCGCTCCGGCACCGGCCCCCGCAGAGCTCGCCCCGGTCAACGCGCCGGGCGCAACCGTGCGTCCGAACAGGCGCGCCCCTGCAGTGTTCCAAGCCGCACGAGCACCCCGACGCCTCGGCCACATGGTGATCGGCACACCGAGCATCGGCGCCACACGGGACCTCCTGGTCCAGGGCCTCGGCTTCAAGGTCAGCGACGAAGTCGAGGGCATCATCACCTTCCTGCGCTGCTCGACCGATCACCACAACGTGGCCTTGGTGGAATCGCCCGTCCCTCTACTCCAGCACTATTCCTTTGAGTGCGACGACATCGATCATGCCGGGCACAGCGCCACCAAGCTCCTCCGAGGCGATGCCGACCGCCACACCTGGGGCATGGGTCGCCACTTCGCCGGGTCGAACTTCTACTGGTACCTGCGCGACCCCGCAGGCTCCTATGTCGAGTTCTACGCCGACATGGACCAGATCACCGACGACGAGGCGTGGGATTCGGTCGGCCGGACGACCTTCGACCTCGAGCACGTCGCCAACGCCTGGGGCCCCGAGATCCCGCTCGAGTTCATCGTGCCTCCGGACCTTGCGGTCCTCGAAGCAGCGTGGCATCGATGACCAGCGACGTCGTCATCGTCGGAGCCGGGCCCACCGGCCTCGGCCTCGGCCTCCTGCTGGCCCGATCCGGACGTCGGGTCGTGATCCTCGAGCGGCACGAGGTGCCCTATCCGCTTCCCCGGGCAGTCCACTTCGACGGCGAGGCAGCCCGCATCCTCCAGGCATGTGGACTTGGCGAGGTTCTGCCTGGCCTCTCCGAGCCGGCAGACACCTACGAATGGCGCAACGGCGATGGCCAGGTGCTCCTGCGCTTCGGGATCGCTGGGCCCAGCCGGTCGGGATGGCCGGCGTCGAACATGTTCAACCAACCCGACCTCGAGGAGGCGATGCATCGGCAGGTTGTCGACACCCCGCTGATCGACCTGCGGCTCGGCACCGAGGTGACGGGCTTCACCCAGAACGCCGACGAGGTCCTCGTGCAGCTTGGCGATGGTGACGAGATTCGAGGGTCCTTCCTCGTCGGGTGCGATGGTGCGAGCTCGCCCACCCGCGAAGCACTCGGGATCGAGATGGAGGATCACGGATTCTTCTTCGACTGGCTGGTGGTGGATGTGGCATTGCGCAGGCCCCGAGCCTTCGTGCCCATGAACCTGCAGATCTGCGATCCTGCTCGACCGACCACCGCCGTCTCGGGTGGTCCCGGCCGGCGTCGCTTCGAGTTCATGTGCCTGCCCGAAGAGCAGCTCGACGCCCTCGACAATGAGGCAGCGGCCTGGCAGCTGCTCGAGGCCTGGGATGTCCGGCCGGAGACCGCCGATCTGATCAGGCACGCCGGCTACCGCTTCCGAGCACGCTGGGCGAAGCAGTGGCACCAGGGACGGGTGGTGCTGGCCGGTGACGCCGCCCACCAGACGCCACCGTTTGCCGGCCAAGGCATGTGCGCTGGTCTGCGCGATGCCGCCAACCTCGCCTGGCGTCTTGACCTGGCTCTGGGCGGTCGCGATCACCTTGGCCTGCTCGCTGGCTACGACGACGAGCGGATCCCCCAGGCCGCTGCGGTGATCGGCTTCGCCATCGAGCTCGGCAAGGTCATCTGCATCCCCGATATCGAGCAGGCCGCAGCACGCGATGCGCTCATGGCCGGTGGCGCCGAGAGACCCCCAACTGAGTCGCCCCCTCTGCCCGGCCTGACCACCGGCCTGCTCTTCGCAAGCCCCGGGGCTGGTGAACTCGGGCTCCAGGCACCGGTTGCGTTCGGGGGAGAGGCCACGCTGCTCGACGAGGCAGTGGGTCTCGGCTGGCGACTCCTGTGCTCCGACGGACCAGACCAGGTCGACCCTGAGCTCGCTCGCTTCTTCGCCGACCTTGACGGCATGGTGGTCGACCTCGGACCAGGACGTGACGTCGACGGGGCGTACACCCGCTGGTTCGACGACCTCGGAGCCACCGCCGTGCTTCAGCGACCAGATGGCTACGTCTTCGGCAGCGGGACCGACCCGGAGGTCCTGCTCGAATCACTCCAGCGTCAGCTCGGCTGAGACATTCTGGCCATCGTCGTCGCCCGGCGGTCTGTCACCAGTCGTCATCGATTCGGTTGGCGTCCATCCACAGCTGCAGACCTGCCGTGGCGCCGAGGAGCCCGCCGAGGATGCACCGCAAGACCAGGACCACCATGGCCCCGACGCTACGAGAACGCTGCGACAAGTCTCCGACCCGGGATCAGCCGGTCGTGGATCTCGTGGCGGTGGTGCGGGGCAGCGCCATGGTGGCCAGCAGACCCACCAGGATGAATCCCGCAGCGCTGAGGGCGACGATGCTGGCGGCGTCAGCGGCCGCCTGCGATGCGGCCGCCACCACGGCGGTTCCATGTGGCATGGTGCCGAGTGAGCTGATGGCTGAACCACCCGAGCTGCGCACCACGTGGGTGATCTGCTCCTGAGCCGACACCGGGAGACCGGGAATGCCGGCGAGAGCAGAGGCCGTGCGCCCGCCGAGCTGGGTCAACAAGATGGTGCCGAGGACGGCGACGCCGAGGGCGGAGCCCACCTGACGAGCCGTCGACTGGATACCCGAGGCCTGGCCCGAGACCTCCACGGGCACGTCCACCAGGATCACTCCGGTCAGCTGGGCCGTGGCCATCCCGACGCCGAGGCCGTAGACGAACAGGCAGCCGGCCAGCGCAGCCGTCGCCACCGTGGGGCTCAGGAGCAGCCCCAGCCCGGCGATGCCAAGCACCTCGAGCCCAAGGCCGAGCCGAGCCACCCCTCGTGCTCCCATCGCCTTGGCCAGCTGCGGGGTCGCCCCGCCGATCACGAAGGTGCCGACAGCCATGGACAAGAACAGCCATCCTGTGTCGAGGGCACTGAAGCCGAGGACCCCCTGAATGAAGAGCGGGAGCACGAAGAGCATCCCGAACTCCCCGAAGGAGACCACCGTCACCGCAACGTTGCCGGCGGAGAAGCTCCGGATCCCGAACAGGCCAAGGTCGACGAGGACCACCCGGCCGGCGGCCGATCGCTGACGTTCGAGGGCGACGAAGCTCAGCAGTGCCAGCGCAGCGACCACGAAGGCAACCAGGGCTGGCGACGGCCACGAGACCGGCCAGTGGAGTGTTCCAACGCTGAACGGGGTGACCTGGGCCCACCAGCCATAGTGCTCCCCCTCAATCAGGCCGAAGACCAAGGTGGAGAAGCCGACGATGATCGCCACGTTGCCCCACCAGTCGATCCCCCGTCGCACGGTTGGGTCCTTGGTCTCGGGGACGAAGCGAGCGATGCCGAGAAGCACGATGAGGCCGATGGGGATGTTGATGAAGAAGGCCCACCGCCACGAGAGGTCAGTGGTGAGCCACCCGCCGAGCAGTGGTCCCACCGCCGCCATCCCGCCGATGGTCGACCCCCAGATGGCGAAGGCGATGGCGCGGTCCTGGCCCACGTAGGTGGCATTGACCGTCGAGAGCGTGGCCGGCAGGATCATGGCCCCGCCGATGCCCTGGAGCAGACGTGCCACGATCAGCGCACCGCCGCTCGGGGCGAGAGCGGCGAGCATGCTGGCGGCCACGAAGACGACGGTGCCCAGAGCGAAGAGCCGGCGACGGCCCCAGACGTCGCCAAGGTGGCCGAGCGAGATCAGCAGTGAGGCAAAGACCAGCGAGTAGATCGAGTTGAACCACTCCGAGGTGTTGGCGCTGACGTGGAGGTCCTTGATGATCGTCGGGACCGCGACGTTCACGATCGTGGCATCCACGATGATCATCGAGACTCCCAGTGCCACAAATGGCATGGGAAGCCACTTGGACCGACCCGACGCAGGAGTGCTCATGGTGTCGATGCTCCCACTTCCTCGTGCTCGCTGAGGCCATCTGATCCAGGGAGCCCGACACGGGAGGAAGCGAATCTCGCCAGCCGGGCCCCTCCGGCGCGAAGATCCGTCGATGGACTTCGCCATGGCACTGGACGCGATCGACGAGGGAGTGGACCCTCATGAGGCCGCCAGCGCGCTGGTCGCCGCCATGACCCCCGAGGAGCGGCTGGGGTGTCTCGAGGGCGACGGGCCGTTCTGGGCCGGCCTCTCTGAGCTCGGTCGGCTGGGCTACCACCTTCGCTGCTTCCCAGCCGCCGGGGTGTCACGACTCGGCATCCCGGGATTCACCTTCTCCGACGGACCACGAGGCGTGGTGGTGGACCGTGCCACCGCCTTCCCCGTCTCGATGGCTCGTGGAGCCTCCTTCGACGTGGACCTCGAGGAGCAGATCGGCAACGTCATCGGCACTGAACTTCGGGCCGTGGGGGCCACTCTCTATGGCGGGGTCTGTGTCAACCTGCTCCGTCATCCAGCCTGGGGCCGAGCCCAGGAGACCTACGGTGAGGATCCTCACCACGTCGGTGAGATGGGCGCAGCCCTGACCCGGGGCATCCAGCGCCACGCCATGGCGACGGTCAAGCACTTCGCCGCCAACTCCATCGAGAACGCCCGATTCCAGGTGGATGTCGAGATCGCCGAGATTCCCCTCCACGAGGTCTTCCTGCCACACTTCCGGCGGATCGTCGACGAGGGTGTGGCCTGCGTCATGACCGCCTACAACCAGGTCAATGGGCAGTGGGCCGGGGAAAGCCACCAACTGCTCAGCGAGATCCTCCATGACGAGTGGGGGTTCAAGGGTTTCTCGATCAGCGACTGGATCTTCGGCGTGCGCGACGGTGCGGCGTCGGTGGCAGCCGGCCTCGATGTCGAGATGCCCTACCGCATGCGACGCTCGATCTCGGTGCCCGAGGCGCTCGCCGATGGGTCGTTGACGTGGGACCAGGTCGACGCCTGCGTGGTGCGGACCATGGCCACGCTCCTGCGCTTCGCGCCGATCCTCAGTGCATCGGTCCAAGGCCGCGACGTGCTCAATTGCGCGCCCCACCGCGCACTTGCCGCCGAGGCCGCGAGACGTACCTTGGTGATGCTCAAGAACGATGCCGTTGGCGACCAACCCGTGCTCCCCCTCGATTCGGCGACGACCGGGACCGTGGCAGTCATCGGCTCCCTCGGCGACGCCGTCAACCTTGGCGACCAGGGATCGAGCGAGGTCTGGGCCGTTGACGTCGTCACCGCCGCTGCCGGCATCGCGTCACGCCACGACACCGTGGTGGTCGATGACGGGTCCGACCTCGACCGGGCCGCAGCGCTCGCTGGCGCAGCCGACGCGGTGGTGCTGGTCGTGGGCTGCACGGCAGCCGACGAGGGCGAGTACCTGGGATCCGATGGCATGGCGGCCCTCTCGACGCTCTTTCCTGGAGCCGATGACGACGCCGACGTGGCCGCCTATGCCCGATTCGTCGAATCCACCCCCGAGGTGGTCATCCCCAAGGATCTCAAGACGAAGGACCCGACGGGATTCGCCAAGGGCGGCGACCGCACCTCGCTGCGCCTGACCGAGAACGACGTGGCCCTGATCGAGATGGTCGCCGCTCGCTGCGCCCAGACCATCGTGGTCATCGAAGCCGGCTCGGCGGTGCTCACCGACGAGTGGGATGACCGTGTCCCCGTGGTGCTCCAGCGCTTCTACGCCGGGGTCGAGGGTGGAACCGCGCTCGGCGAGGTCCTCTTCGGCGATGCCTCCCCGGAGGGCCGACTGCCCTTCTCCGTGCCGCGTCACGAGGCCGACCTGCCAAGCTTTGACCCCTTCGCCGAGCACATCGTCTACGACGAGTGGCACGGGTGGTGGAAACTCGAGCGCGAGGGCAGCGAGGTGGCGCGGCCCTTCGGCTGGGGCTTGTCCTACTCGAGCACCGAGATCGCAGATGCCGAGGTCCGCGTCGTCGGCGGCGACCTGGTGGCGAGCGCCGCGGTGCGCAACACCGGAGATCGCGACGACCGGGCGCTCGTCCTCGTCCTCGGCCAGCGCGACGGCACCGAGCGCCGCCGCCTGGTCGGGTTCCGCCGCGTCGATGTTGCCGCCGGAGAGCTGGCGACCATAGAACTCACCCTCGACGAGCGTGCCCTCCTCGAGCGCGACGTGGTGGCCCACGCCATGGTGCGTCGTCCCGGGACCTGGCGGTTCTGGGTGTGCCAGCACCTCGGCGAGACCCCGGAGCCGATCACCCTCGACCTGGCCTGAGCCTCGCCCGGGGACGAGGTCCGGCCTAGCCTGAACCCATGTCCGGTCATCACGAACCGCTCACGACACTGCGCGGCACCTTCGTCGACTCGGCCGGTGTGCTGCGCGCCAAGCAGGTCCCCATTGAGCACGCAGAGATGTTCGGCGACGCTGGCCTCGGGGCCTCGCCTGTCTTCTCCACCTTCACCGCCGACGACCAGGTCGCCGCCTCCCCCGGCATCGGCCCGGTGGGCGACCTCCGTCTGCGGGCCGACCTCGAGGCGGCAGTGCCCATCGGCGGCGGGATCCTCTGGGCGCCCACCGACCTCATCGACCAGGACGGCCAGGCGGTCGCCACGTGCCCCCGCACGGCGCTGCGCCGGCAGGTTGCCCTGGCCGAGTCGGCCGGGCTGCTCCTGCGGACCGCCATCGAGGTGGAGTTCGTGCTCTACGAAGACTCGACCGGCAGGCCGATGGCCAGCCAGGCCTACGGGCTGTCCAGCCTCGATGCCCACGAGGCCCTCATCGACGACCTCATGGCGAGCCTGATCGACGTCGGACTCACCCCCGAGCAGCTCCATGCCGAGTATGGCCCGGGCCGCTTCGAGGTCTCCTTCGCCCCGTCCGACCCCTTGGCCACCGCCGACGGCAACGTGCTCGCCCGCATCGTGATCTCCACCGTGGCCCGTCGCCATGGCTGCATCGCCTCCTTCTCGCCCAAGCACTCGCTCGACGACGTCGGGACCGGGGCGCACCATCACCTCTCAATTGCCCGCGATGGCGTGGCCCTGCTCTCCGGCGGCCAGGGTCCCCATGGGCTCACTGCCCCCGGTCAGGCCGTCGTGGCCGGCCTCGTCCACCACCTCCCTGAGATCCTCGGTGGCCTCGCCCCGTCGGCACCCTCGGCGCTCCGCCTTGCGCCCGAGTCGTGGTCCGGGGCCTTCGCCTGCTGGGGCCTCGAGAACCGTGAAGCGGCCGTGCGCCTCTGCGAGGCCAATCACGGAAACCACCATGGCGCCCATCTCGAGGTCAAGGTCATCGACCCTTCCGCCAATGTCTATGTGGCCGGGGCCCTCCTGCTCGGGACGGTTCGGATGGCGATCGCTACGCCACTCGACCTTCCCGAGGAGATCACGGTGGACCCGGGAACCCTGCCCGCCCATGAGCTCGCCCGGCGGGGCGTGCGACCGCTTGGAGCGAACCACGGCGTCACGCTCGATGCCTTCGCCGCCTCGTCGCTGGCCGCCGAGATCCTCGGCGAGGGTCTCCTCGGCCCACTCGTCGCAGTGCGTCGCCACGAGGTGGCTCTGTTCGACGAACTTGGTCCTGAGGCGATCGTCGAGCGACTCCGCTTCGTCTGGTCAGCCTGAGGCGGCGACACCGACGGGTCGCGGCCTGATGCCACTCGCGGCGGCGGTCAGCGCCACTGAGCGCTCCCGGTCAGCGACGTCAAAGAGCCGGGCACCGAGCATGAGCTCATCGGCCCCGGTTCTGTCGGCGAGTGCGGCGAGCCCTTCGGCTACTCGCTCAGGGCTCCCCACCACATGGGAGGCACAGGCATGGTCGATCAGCGAGGTCTCGGCCGAGGTGTACGGGAAGGCGGCGGCCTCCTCGGGGCTTGGCAACTGTGCCGGCCGGCCTTGTCGCAGGAACAGCGTGCTGAGCCGAGAGGGGCCTGCCAGCCAGGCTGCCTCGTCGTCATCAGGTGCACACACCACCGCCACGCCGAGCATCACATGGGGCTCCTCAAGGACGGCGGAGGGTCGGAATTGCTCTCGATAGGTGGCCAGCGCGGCCTCAAGGGGCTCGGGGCTGAAGTGGTACGCGAAGCTGAACGGCAGACCCAGCATGCCGGCGAGGTGAGCTGAATAGGTCGACGATCCCAGCAGCCAGATCTCTGGAAGCGGACCTCGACCCGGCATGGCCAGCTGCTCGCTGGCCCCAGTGAAGTAGCCGATGAGCTCGACCAGGTCGTCGGGAAACTGGTTCGCATTGCCCCGACCGAGCGCTCGAGCCGTCTTGAGGTCCGTCCCGGGCGCTCGTCCTATGCCAAGGTCGATCCGTCCCGGGTGCAGTGCCTCGAGGGTCCCGAACTGCTCGGCGACGACCAGGGGCGCATGGTTCGGCAGCATCACCCCGCCTGACCCGATACGAATGGTTGTGGTGCGCGCCGCGAGATGAGCCGCGAGGACGGCCGGTGCGGCACTCGCCACGCCGGGCATTCCATGGTGCTCGGCCACCCAGACTCGAGACAGGCCCGCCACCTCAGCCGCCTGGGCCATGCGAGTGGCTTCGGCCACTGCCTGCACGGGCGTGGCCCCGGCGACCACCGTGGCGAGCTCGTGCAGTGAGAGCGCGGTCATCACGCTCGACCCTATCGGCAGGCCGGACGATCGTGGTCCTGCGGTGGCAGACTCTCGAGCGTGGACCAAGGCCCCGTGACGATCGACGCTGCCATCATCGGCGTGCAGCGCGGCGGCACCTCTTCTCTGGCTGCGGCCATGGCGGCGCACCCTGAGATCTGCCTCGCCGAGGGCAAGGAAGCCCACCTCTTCGACCGTGCCGACGTCCAGGAGCACGGACCCGATCCGGAGAGGCTCGATGAGCTCTTCGCCAAGCGCCGGCCGGGATCGGTTCTCCTCGATGCCACTCCTGCGTACCTCTACATGCCAGGTTGCCTCGCTGCCCTGAAACGTCACAACCCGGCGATGCGGGTCATCACCGTGCTCCGCGATCCAGCCGAGCGGGCCAGGTCCCACCACGCCCTCGAGAAGGCCCGAGGATGGGAGAGGCTCGACTTCTCCCACGCCCTCCGAGTCGAAGATGAGCGTCTGGCCGAGGACCCAGATCCCATGAGTCTGCGGTCCCCCACACGGGTCTTCGCCTATCGGACGCGAGGCCGGTACCACCGACAGGTGGCTCGAGTTCTCGAGTACTTCCCCGATGCCCTCTTCCTGCGGTTCGATGACCTTGTCATCCGACCCGCCCCCACGGTGGCGATGGCGCTGGCTCACCTGGGCCTGACCCCCGTCGACGAGACCGGTCCCCTGCCCAAGCTCAATGGCCACCGGGGCTCCGATCATTCGTGGCGCGAGACCATGCTGCGACTCGAGCTGCGCCGAGACACCCGTGCCACCGAACGGCTGCTCGGCTGGTCGGCTGGAACCATCAACCGAGCCCGAGCCCCGCGGTGAGCGCGAGACTCCGCTCCTCGCTCGCCATCACGATCGCCGGCGTCGTGGTGGCAGTGATCGGTCTCGGCTGCCTGGGGCTCCAGGCCACCCGAGCCAATGCCACCATCTCGGCGCAGCGTTCCGCCAGTGTGGTGGCCGACGCCCGGCTCGATGCGGCGTATTACTCCTGTGTCGATCGCCAGGCCCGAAGCCTGATCACGCCCGCCACCCCCGTCGCCTATCGATCCGGGGCCTCGCTCGGCGAGGCTGTGGTGCTGAACAAGGCGGTGGCCTCGTGGATCACCCTGAGTCCCCCTGGCACTGAGCCTGATGGCTGGCTGGGCCTCCGGCACATCGGCGGCCCTGGAACCTGCCTGGGTGATGTCGTGACCCTGCGGGCTCGCGGGGCTGACGGTTCGTGGATCCTGCGCACTGGCCATGGGGCAAGCGTTCCCGGAGCAGGCCCGCCACCGGCGCCACCCCTGTGAGCACGCTGGCGGCCGCCGCACTGGGCCTCGCCCTGCTTGGGGTGCTTGGGGTGCTGCCCGTCATCGCCCTCCTCGGCGTCCGGTGGCTCAGCCTGGTCCTGTCGCCGGTCGCCGGCGCCATCGTCACCGGGCTGGCCGCGGCAGCCGCCCTGTCGTGCGGCGGTCCCCTGCTCGTGTGGTCTTGGCTTCTGGCCGGGCTCGGGGCGATTCTGACCATCGCGTGGTGGGCACGGCGGCCCGAACTGCGCCCATGGCCCCGGACCCCGAAGGCCCCAGGCGATGCAACCGCCCGGTTCGGGCCCCTGGTCCTCGGTGGGCTGCTCAGCATCGTGGCCGCCGGCCTCAGCCTCCGCGGCCTGGCCACCCCAACCGTCGGCTTCGACACCCGAGCCCTGTGGTCGCTGCGAGCCGGTTGGATGCTCCACGACCACCAACAGATGCTCCTCGACTTCAAGGTGCCCGAGTTCCTCATCGGGCAGTCGGGCTACCCCCCACTGGTGAGCTCCGAGGCCGCCTTCATCTGGGGGATGACTGGCCTCCACACCGCCCGCCTCGAGGTGGTGGTGGTGGCCCTGATCGACATGCTCTGCCTGCTTGGCCTGGCAATCGGGATCCTCAGTCTCGGTCACCGAGCCACCGCGCTGCGAGATGGTTGGCGGGGCCTTCTGCCGGCGGCAGCAGCAGCCATCGTGGCGCCCGCGGTCGTCCTCATCGGCGCCGGGATCACCGAGCCGTTCCTGACCAATGGCTATGCCGATCCGATGTGGTCACTCTCTGCCGCCGGGGCCGTCCTCTTCGGCCTTATCCTTCCCTCGACCCGTTCGAACCAGGCTGCCGCCGTCGTGCTCCTCACGGCCGCAGGAATGTCGAAGCAGGAGGGGATGTTCACCGCGCTGTGCATCCTCGGCCTCATCGTGGCCCGACAGCTCGGGCGCCTTCCTCGCGCCCCTCGGCGCTCCGCAAGACTGCTGGTCCTCTTGGCCACCGCTGGCGCAGCCGTTGGAGCGATGGCGGCCTGGCCGACGGCCATCGCCATCACCGGATCCCGACAGGTGTCGTCGCCGCTGTCGCCCTCGAGCACCTGGGTCCACCGAGCCCACGCCGTGGCGACCGGATTCTCACCCTCGCTCCATGTACTGGCGGTCGCCTTGGCGGTATCGATCGTGGGCGGCCTCCTCCTGCGATCCACCCGCCGCCGCCTCGAGCTCGGCCATGACCTGTGGGGGTGGGCGGGGCTGACGGCCGGGCTCGCCGTGGTCGGTGGCGTGCTCATCACAGGCTCGGCCGCGATCGGACCGTGGATCGAAGGCAGCGTCCACCGGGTGACGCAGTTCCCGGCCGTCACCGGGTGGCTCATCGTGGCCGTATGGACGATCGTCGGTGCCACAGCGGCCGCTGGCGGGACCCAGGCCGAGGCGGTCGCCGGCCGATCGGCCACGTAGCATCGGCCCGTGACGCAGGCATCCGAGGCGGAGAGACGCTCCAGCATCCCGGTGGGCCCTGACCCTGAGGCAACGGTCGTGCGGATCGCCGGCCTCGACGGGATTCGTGCTCTCGGGATCCTCTTGGTCTTGGCCTTCCATGGCGGCCTGTCCTGGGCATCGGGCGGCTTCTTCGGCGTCGACGTCTTCTTCGTCCTGTCCGGCTTCTTGATCACCGGCCTCTTGGTGGCGGAGTTCCGCCAGCACCGAGGCATCGCACTGCGGCGGTTCTGGGCCCACCGGGTCCGTCGCCTGCTGCCGGCCCTGCTGGCCATGCTGTCGGCCGTGGTCATCGTCGCCTGGATCGGGTCACCGACCGACACGCTGGACAAGCTGCGCAGCGATGGGCTCTCGACCCTGCTCTACGTCAACAACTGGCACCAGATCCTCAACGCTCAGGGCTATTTTGCCCAGCTCGTCACTCCGCAGCCGCTCCTGCACGCGTGGAGCCTCTCCATCGAAGAGCAGTTCTACCTGCTCTGGCCCCTCCTCGTCCTCGGGATCCTTGCGCTCACCCGCTCCCTCGTCGCCCTCCTGGTCGTCACCCTGGTCGGGGCGGCGGCCAGCGCCGTGGCCATGGCGGTGCTGTTCGCCCCGGGGCTGGCGGCCAATCGCTCGTACTTCGGAACCGACACCCGGGTCCAAGCCCTCCTGCTCGGTGCAGCCCTCGCCATCATGCTGGCCCGACCCCTGGGTCTTGGCGGCAGTCGAGATCTCTCCGGCGCACTGGTTCGGGATCGTCAGCTCACCGCCCGAGGGCGCACCCGACTGGTGACGGTCGGGATCATCGGCATCATCATCATCGGGTGGATGACTGCCACCGTCGACGCCACCTCGCAGTGGCCCTACTTCGGCGGGTTCGGACTGCTCGGCGTGGCCACGGTCGGTCTCATCGCCTCGGTGGCCCTCGTGCCCGACAGCCTCCTCGCCCGAGCGCTCTCGGTGGGTCCGATCCGCTTCATCGGCGCCATCTCGTACGGCCTCTACCTCTGGCACTGGCCGCTCTATGTGCTGCTCGATCACAGTCGAA
>Ga0194055_10002214_pt1 | contig 15502 bp, 15 predicted proteins | sample SepL449m_MetaG_FD_155482 | JGI IMG/M metagenome (GOLD analysis project Ga0194055, IMG submission 155482) | Anoxic zone freshwater microbial communities from boreal shield lake in IISD Experimental Lakes Area, Ontario, Canada - Sep2016-L442-9m | ecosystem: Environmental > Aquatic > Freshwater >... | reverse complement strand
TATTGCAGCAGGGGCTGTGGGTGCCGGCCATCCGGCCCCCGACGGTGGCACCGGGTACGTCGAGGCTGCGGATCACGCTGTCGGCCACCCACACCGACCAGCAGGTCGATCGCCTGATTGCGGGGCTGGCTGGCCTGGCTGGCCAGGCAGGGCTCGATACAGATGAGTGTGCAGGGGCAGACAGTGCAGCCTGACCGAGTGGTGCTGGTGTGCGGGACCGGGACCGAGGTGGGTAAGACCTGGGTGGCGGCCCGGCTCCTGGCTGCGTTGCGGACCGGTGGACTCACCGTGGCCGCTCGCAAGCCGGCGCAGTCGTTCGACATCGACGGTCGTGGTGACGCGCTGGGAGGTGCCACCGATGCCGAGGTGCTGGGTGTGGCCTCGGGGGAGCATCCCGATGTGGTCTGTCGTCCCTCGCGCTCGTATCACCGGGCCATGGCTCCGCCCATTGCCGCTGCGGCCCTGGGGCTTGCGTCGTTCACGGTGGCCGACCTGGTGGGCGAGCTGCAGTGGCCCGATGCCGGTACCGATGTAGGTCTGGTCGAGATGGCCGGCGGGGTGCGCTCCCCTCAGGCCGATGATGGTGACGTGTGCGACTTCGTGCACCTGCTTCGCCCTGATCTGGTGATCTTGGTGGCCGACGCCGGGCTCGGGACCATCAACAGCATCCGGCTGTGTATGGATGCACTGGCCGGATCGACAGTCGAGGCCGAGGACGTGTCGACAGTGGTCGTACTCAATCGATACGACGGCGACCATGAGATCCACCGGCGCAACCGTGACTGGCTGGCTGAGCGGTGCCTCTATTCGATAGTGACTCTCCCTGGCGAGGAGCGTCTGTTGGCCGACCTAGTGGCTGGCTTAGTGGCTGGGAGTTGAAGTTGCCGGATACAGAGATCGCTGGTGATCTCACTTGGCAGCCAGGTGTGAATCTGCCCATCTGAACCGGGTGGGCGAAGCCGCCCTGGTACCGTCGACCGTATGATGCGATACGGCGTACGCCGATGATTACGGCCAGCCGGATCACCAAGACCTATGGCACTACTCGTGCCGTCGACGACCTCAGTTTCGAGGTCCGGCCCGGGGTGGTCACCGGATTCCTGGGGCCGAACGGCTCGGGCAAGTCGACCACCATGCGGATGGTGATGGGCCTGGACCGCCCCGACTCGGGAGCGGTCACCATCGGTGGCAAGCGATTCGGCGATCTGCGTTGGCCATTGCACGAGGTCGGTGCCCTGCTCGAGGCCAAGGCGCTGCACCCCGGACGTTCGGCCGCCAACCATCTGCTGGCCCTGGCTCAGACCAACTCGATCCCGAAGTCCCGGGTGGGGGAGGTGCTGGAGCTGGTCGGACTCGAGGGTGTGGCCAGGCGCAAGGTGGGGAAGTTCTCCCTCGGCATGAGCCAGCGGCTCGGCATCGCCTCGGCCCTGCTGGGTGACCCGGGCGTCCTGCTGTTCGACGAGCCGGTCAACGGGCTCGACCCCGAGGGCATCCTGTGGGTGCGCAATCTGCTGAAGTCTCTGGCCAGCGAGGGCAGGACGATCTTCGTCTCCAGCCACCTGATGAGTGAGATGGCCGTTACTGCCACCGACCTGGTGGTCATCGGCAGGGGTCAACTCATCGCCGATACCACCGTCTCCGACTTCATCTCCTCCAATACCGAGGTCACGGTGCTGGTCCGCTCACCCGGTGCCGTGCAACTGGCTGACGCCCTGCGCGCAGCGGGCGCCGCCGTGCAAGAAACGGACGACGGTAGCCTCTTGGTGACCGGGTGGGACGCGGCCCGTATCGGTGATGTTGCCCACGCTGCTGGCGTCGCCGTCCACGAGTTGAGCCCCCAGCAGGCCAGCTTGGAAGAGGTGTTCATGGATCTGACGTCCGACATGGTCGATTACCACGGCCAGACTCCGGTAGAGGTGGGATCGTGACCACGGCTACCGTCACCGCAGTGGCACCGCTCCCGGCTATCGATCACGGGCATGCTGGGCTGGGTAATCAAGTGGTGTCGGAGTGGACCAAGTTCCGCTCTGTCCGGTCCACCTGGATCTGCCTGGCCGTGGTCGTGGTGGCCGGCATCGGGCTGTCCGCCCTGGTGTCCAACATCGAGGCTGGTCGGTGGACCCACCTGGGCCTGGTCGATCGGGCCGAGTTCGACCCCGTGCGCTTCAGCCAGACCGGCGAGTTCATTTCCCAGTTCGTGGTCGGGGTGCTCGGGGCCTTGATCGTCACCTCGGAGTACGCCACCGGGTCGATCCGCACGACTCTGTCCACTACGTCGAAGCGGACCACCGTGCTGTCCGCCAAGCTGATCGTGATCGGTGCGGTCATCTTCATCGTGAGCGAGGTCACCGCCTTCATCTCGTTCTTCGTCAGCCAGGCCGTACTCGTGGCCCATGGCGGCAAGGCACTTCCGGCTGGGAGCACCATCCTCGACCAGCTCCACAGCGCCACAATCCCTGTTGTCGGCATTGGCTCGAACGGCGCCGTGCGGGCCGTGTTCCTCTGCGGCGTCTACCTGACGTTGCTGACGTTGCTGGCCTGTGCGCTCGGCTTCGTGCTACGTCACACGGCCGGCGCCATCTCGGCCTTCGTCGGAATCCTGTTGGTTCTTCCGTTGGTGGTCAGCATCCTCCCGTCCAGCTTCTCTGGCTCGTTCGAGCGGTACCTGCCGTCCAACCTGGGACTGGCCATGATTCTGGTGACGTCTCGAAAGACGGACTTTGCCGGGGTGCTGCTCACTCCTTGGGTGGCCGCAGCAGTCCTGGCCGCCTACGCCGCGGCCGCGGTAGTCCTGGCTGGCGTGCTCCTGGTGCGTAGGGATGCATGAGTGACCGGGGCTGACCGTTGACCCGGGCACTGGTGCTGGGTGGGGGAGGTATCGCCGGGATCGCCTGGCATACCGGGATACTCCAAGGGCTGGCGGAGTCTGGCGTAGACGCCACATCGGCCGATCTCTACGTCGGCACTTCGGCCGGGGCAACTGTGGCCGCCCAACTGGCCGGGGGTGTGGCCATCGACGAGCTGTTCCGCCGCCAGATGGACCCCAAGACGCTGCGCACCGAGCGCACTCCCGCCGTGTCAATCGCCGACCTCATCGCCAAGTTGGCGCCCATCTACACCGAGGCCAGCGATGACGCCGACCGACGGCGACGTCTGGGTGCCATGGCCCTGGCCACCGACACGGTGGAGGAGGCCGTACGCCGAGAGGTGATCGCCGCTCGCTTGCGCGACCTCGACTGGCCGGACCATCGAATGGCCATCGTGGTGGTAGATGCCTTGACCGGGGACCGGCTGGTGTTCGATGATCGCTCAGGGGTGACTCTGGTGGATGCGGTAGCGGCCAGCAGTGCCGTGCCGGGTGTGTGGCCCCCGGTGACCATCGCCGGTACCCGCTACGTCGATGGGGGGATCTGGTCGCTCACTAACACCGACCTGGCCGCTGGCCACGACCGGGTCCTGGTCCTAGCCCCGCTGACCGATCCGGGGCTGCATGTCGAGGTGGCCGGGTTGGGGGTCGACGTGCGAGCAGAGGTGATCACGCCGGATGTGGCATCGCTGGAGGCGTTCGGGATCGACGTGCTCGACCCGGCGGTGCGTGATCCATCGGTGCGAGCCGGGCTGGCCCAAGGTCGCACAGAGGCTGACCGGGTCCGGGCGTTACTGGCCGATTGAGGGGCCGGCCAGGGGGACTACTCGGGCGCCAGGATGGAGCCGAGGAAGTGTTGGACGACGACGGCCCACTTCTCTTTGGTCAGCGGCTCGGCCTCGTCCATCAGTCCGAGCAGTCGGCCGACGACAAAGGCCTGGATGAACACGGCGAGGGTCCGCGCATCTAACTCGCTTCTGATCAGGCCCTTCTCCTGCAATACCGCAATCACCTGGGCGTAATCGGAGTTCAGCCTGGTCTGGACGTCGATGACGGCTTGGCGCAGTCCGGGCCGCAGCCGAGCTGAGCCAATGATCTCGAAGGTCTGCCACAGCTCCTCGGCCGCCTGATCGGTAAAGAACCGCGTGAGGAAGGTAGTAGCGAGGCCGACGAGTTCGCCTCTGTCCTGGACGGCATTGAGCGCATCGACCAATTCTTGGACATCGCGTTGGGTGCCATTGGTGGCCAGGACCTGACGAAATTGCTCGGCCCGGACCGCTTCGATGACTCCTTCGCGGCTGCCGTAGAAGTGGTAGATCGAGCCGACGGTGGTCCCCGACTGGTCCACCAGATCGTTCATCCGCAAGCCGGCCTCGCCGTGCTCCTCGATCAGTGCTTTGGCCGCGTCGAGGATCCTGACCGTCGTAGGGAGCTGATCCGTTGCCTGGGCTTCGTCCGTGTGGGCCGACATGGGACCGGTTCCGGCTGTGAGATCAGCGAGTTGGTTGTCGGTCATGGGGGCCTTTGTGACAGGGATGAGGACAGGTTGATCGGTGTGACTAGAACCGTAGTGGCATCCGTGGCACGTTCAGGAAATCCTCGTCATCAGCCGCCCATCCCGGACGCCGCGAACACCGTGCGCGCGAACGGCCGGACGAGCTCTCGCAGACGATCACAGCTGTCCGCACCGATGGCCTCGTAGGCAACGACCGATAGCCGGTCGGTGCCGTCCTCGATGGTTTGGCGCAGCGCGGCACCTGCTTCAGTGAGGGAGACGACCCCAGTTGCAGGATCAGAGCGGATCAAGCCCCTGCTGGCGAGCCGTTCGGTGGCACCCTCCCACTCGTCATCGTTCCATCCGCGGGTGGCTCGCAGGAAGGCGGGCGGGAGTTCGCCGGTCGCTTCATGCATCACCACAGCCTCGGTCCCGTCGAGGTCGTGGGCGACGAGTTGCACGATGTGCCCATCGCCCCGGAACTCACGCAGCAGGGTCTGGGCGTGCCACAGCACCTCGAGGGGATCTTCTGGCCACACCAGTCCGGCGTGGCCGGCGAAGAGCGGTCGTCCTTCGGGGTGCTCGCAGGCTCCCAAGGCGGCTCGCCGGGCCAACTCGGCCGCCTCGGCCAGGTCAGGGGAGTCGGCGTCGGAGCCGAGGATCCGCCGCAGGGCGGAGCCGGCAACCTCCACTCGGGCCTCCAAGACGGCAGCTGGGGTGGTAATCCTCCATGCATCAGCCATGGCATCGTGCACCAGCGAGGGGCGGAAGTTGTAGAAGGTGGCGACGACCGTGCCCGCCGATACGGCACCCATGGGCGCCGCCCGAGAGGCGAAGTAGCCGGACTGCCCCACGAGCCCGAGCCGTGCATACGACTCGGATGCTTCGGGTGCGAAGTAGACCATGCCGTGCAGCGGCTCGACCGTTCGCCAGGTCTTGCGGGCTGTAAGGGCCGTGACGGGCGATGGGACGGTAGATGGTGACATGTCCAACGGTATCGCTACTGGTCGATCACCTCGTGGGGTGAGGCCCTGCAGTAGACGAATGCAGGCAGGCAGGGACCGTCGGTCAGCACCTGGAAGCGAACTCCGCTACTTCATCTCCACCATGTCGAGGTAGTCGTCGCGCCAGTGGGTGAAGACCTCTTCGGGCAGCTTGAGGGCGTGGGTCGGCTCCATGGCTTCGACGAAGGCCCGGTCGTGGCTGACCACGATGATGGTGCCGGGCCAGTTGGCCAGCATGGTGCCGACGGCCTCGATGGAGGTCGGGTCCAGGTTGTTGGTGGGCTCATCGAGGAGCAGCACGTTGGCCTGTCCTGCAGCCAGCATGGCCAGACCTAGCTTGGCCCGCTCACCACCCGACAGGGTCTTGGGCATCTGCCAGGCCACGTCACCGACCAGGCCGAACGAGCCGAGCAACGCCCGGCGCTCGGTCTCCTTGGTCAAGATGTTGTCGTCGATATTGTCCAGCACGCTGACTTCGAGGTTGACCTGCTCGTGCTCCTGGGCGAAGTAGCCGAGCGCCACATTTACCCCGGGCTCGACCGTGCCGTCGGTGGGGACCTGGGTGCCAGCCAGGCACCGCAGCAAGCTCGACTTGCCGGCCCCGTTCTTGCCGATGACCACCACCCGGTCGCCCCGGCGGCAGTGGAAGTCGACGTCGGTCAACACTGTCTTGTCGTCGTAGCGCACCACCAGGTTGGTCACCCGCAACGGCACCTCACCGGAACGGACCGGGGTGGGGAGCTTGAACGAACTTTTCTTCTCCCGCTTGTGCACTTCTGTCTTGCCCGACTCCAGCCGCTCCACCCGCTTGTCGAGAGACTTGGCGATCCGGGCCCGCCGGTTGGTGCTGCCTCGCATCTGGTCGGCCAGTTTGGACAGCCGGTCGATCTCTCGGCCCTCGAGCTGAGAGGCCCGCTCGCGTGACGACAGGTCGGCCTCGAGCTGCACCAGATAGGACGAGTAGGTGCCCTTGAACTCGGTGAGGCGGGCATCGGACAGATGGAGCACCTTGTTGATCGACCGATCCAGCAGCTTCAGGTCGTGGGAGACCACCAAGATGGCCCCGGGAAAGGTTTCGAGTTCGTCCATGAGCCACTTCTTGGCCGGCCGGTCGAGGTGGTTGGTGGGCTCGTCGAGGATCATGGTATCGGGACCCTGAAACAGGATCCGGATCAGGTCGACCCGGCGGCGCTGTCCACCCGACAGGCTCTCGATGTCCTCGAGCAGGAGCTCCTGGCGGAGTCCGAGGCCGTCGGCCAGGCGGGCCATGGTGGACTCGGCCTCGTAGCCACCGTTCTCGCGGAACTGCTCTTCTAGGTCGGAGAAGAGGGCGATGTTCTCGGTCGAGGGGTCCTTGGCCATCTGGGTCCGGGCCTTGCCCAGGGCGTCGTCGAGGACGTCGAGTCCACGTCCGGACAGCACATGGGAAAAGCCGTTGGGTTCGAGGCCCAGCCCGTGGGGCTCGGGGACCTGGGGCAGGTAGCCGTAGGTGCCCCGAATGGCGGCACTGCCAGTCGAGCGCACATTGCGGCTGGGCTCTTGGATGACCACGGAGATGAACGTGGACTTGCCGGTGCCGTTGCGTCCGACCAGACCGACCTTCTCTCCTGCGCCGACGACGAACGAGGCGTCGCGCAGCAAGGTGCGATCGCCGATTTCGATGGTGAGGGAGGAGCCGACGATCATAAGGAGGGGGTGGGGTCGATCACGAGAGGGCCAGGACGGATCCATGCCACTTCGGCGGGTGCCGTGCAGTCAACCGTCCCTATTGTCCCACACGCCTAGCCCTATCGGCGACGGGCCCTACGTCCCATGCGCCGCGTCCGGCCTCGCCGGTGGTGCACCATGGCCCGGAAGGCGAACTGGTGGATCGGCCACAGCGCCCACCAATAGGCCATACCCACCACACCCTTGGTGCGCAGCGACCCGACCTGCTCGATGGCCAGTGGATGAGTGGGGGAGACCCGGAACCCGAGCCACGCCTCGCCGCAGAACCAGCCACGAGAGCGCAGCACCAGCAGTTCCGGCTCATGGGCCACCACCGTCCACCAGTCGACCTCGGCGCCAGCTTCGAGCCGTTCGGGCCGTCCGAGACGCATGTCCTCGCCGAACAGGTGACCGAGCGATATCCGGATGAGCCAGGCGAACGGGAGCCCGTACCAGGCCAGGCGTCCGCCGCAGTCCTCGAGGTCCTCGGCGAACCCGAGGACGGTTCCATCGGACCCGATGTCACGGTCGTGGAGCGGGACCTGGCTGCGGTCGGTGTAGACGCCGTCGGACAGGCCGTGGGTGCGATCGAACAGGGTGGCACCAATCTGATCAGCCTGGTTGTCGAGGGCGGCTCGGATGGCCGCCTCTATGGACAGCGGACGGATGGTGAACGCCGCGTCGGTGCGCTCGCGGGTGCGCACCGTTACCTCGTTGGTCAGGCTTTCGATCAGGGCGTGGCTGACGGTGGAATCGACCGGTGTGACGAGGTCGACCCAGTGGGCTGACAACGCCGGAGTGAGGACGGGCACCTTGACGATGAATCGGGGCCGCAGGCCGCGCACCTCGGCATAGGTGTCCATCATCTGGCGGTACGTGGTGGCATCGGTGCACCCCACCTCGTAGATCCCAGGCTCCACATCGACGGATTCGCCCAGATAGCCCAGCAGGTCGCCGAGGGCGATGGGCTGGGTCGGGGTGCTGACCCAACGAGGGCAGACCATGGCGGGCAGGCGCTCGGTCAGATAGCGGACCATCTCAAAGGAGATGCTGCCGGCACCGAGCACCACCGCCGCCCGCAGTTCCACCACCGGCACGCCGGTGGAACCCAGCAGTTCGCCGACCTCTTGGCGGCTGGACAGGTGGGTGGACAGGTCGTCGTGGCCGAGACCGCCGAGGTAGATGATGCGCTGCACCCCGGCTGCCGCTGCGGCCTGGGCGAAGGTGCGGGCCATGACCTGGTCGCGCTCGGCAAAGCCCTCGCCGCCAGCCATGGCGTGCACCAGGTAGTAGGCCGCCTCACAGCCGGACAGGGCCTCGGTCGTCGACGACAGATCGGACACGTCGGCCACGTGGACGGTGACGTGGTCCTGGGCCCCGAACTTGGTGGCGTCGCGCACCAGGGCGTGGACGTCGAAGCCGTGATCGACCAGGTAGGGGATCAGGTTGGTGCCGACGAACCCGTTGGCCCCGGTGACCGCCGCTCGGCGTCGTGGCGCTCCGGCATCGTGGGTGAGGGAGTTGCTCATCCGCCGGACACCAGTAGGTCGCCACCGACTGGTGGGGTGGGGTCGTCGATCGTGTCAAGCCATCGGTCGGGCAGGTGCACCGGTCGGGGGCCGTTGGTGTGACCCCGGGCCATGCGCATGGACTCGGGGGGGAAGACCAGGCTGTGGTCGAGGCCGTCGAGCAAGGATGTCACCTCTTCAATCGTCGAAGCTAGGGCTAGGGATCGTCGGACCGATGACCCGACCGGAAAGCCGGTCAGGTACCAGCCCGAGTGCTTGCGGAACTGCCGGGTGCCGATGTCCTCGCCGAAGAGTCCGCACAGTAGGTCGAGGTGGACCTGCATCATCGAGCAGACCTCTCCGAGTCCGGGCGGGTCGGGGATCGGCTCGCCTCGGAAGGCGGCGGCCAGGTCACGGAAGAGCCACGGGCGTCCCAGGCAGCCCCGGCCTACGACCACGCCGTCGCACCCGGTGGTGGCCATCATGGCCAACGCATCCGATGCCTCCCACAGGTCGCCGTTGCCGAGGACCGGAATGGTGGTGACGGCCTGCTTGAGCAGTCCGATGGCATCCCAGTCAGCAGTGCCGGAGTAGAGCTGTTCGGCCGTGCGGGCGTGCAGGGTGACGGCGGCCACTCCTTCGGACTCGGCGATGCGTCCGGACTCGAGGTAGGTGATGTGGTCGGCGTCGACTCCGATGCGCATCTTCACGGTCACCGGTACCGATCCGGCGTTGCCGACAGCAGCCCGGACGATGTCCCGGAAGAGGGCCCGATGGACGGGCAGGGCGGCCCCTGCCCCCTGGCGGGTGACCTTGCCGGCCGGGCACCCGAAGTTGATGTCGATGTGGTCGACCCCGATCTCGTCGACCAGCCGAAGTACGGCCTGGCCCATGACAGTCGGATCGACACTGGAAAGTTGCACGCTGCGGACGGTTTCGTCCTCGCCGAACGAGGCCATGCCGATGGTCTTGGCATTCCCCTCTACCAGGGCCCGTGCGGTGATCATCTCGCTGACGTAGAGCCCAGCCCCGTAGCTGCGGCACAAGGTCCGAAACGCGCTGTTGGTCACCCCGGCCATGGGAGCCAGCACCACGGGCAGATCGACGGCCAGGTTGCCGATCATGAGTCCGGTGGATGATCGGTCGCCGGCAGATGGCACGGAGGTTGGAGGCACGTCAGCGGATGGCCGGGTGTCTGGGGTCACGTCGGCCGCATGCATCAGGGTCGGGGGATGCATCAGGCTGCGTCCCGCCACAGGTCGGTGATGGTGATGCCCAGGTCGGCCAGGAGCGAGCGGAGCGCCGGAAGCGACAGTCCGATCACGTTGCCGTGGTCGCCGACGATCCCATCCACGAAGGGGGCCGACCGGCCATCCAGGGTAAAGGCGCCGGCCACGGCCAAAGCGTCCGGGGTGGCCAGATAGGCGTCGAGTTCGGTATCAGTGGTGATACCGAACCGCACGGTGGTGCTGACCACGGCTACGGCACGCTTCTGGGTGGCTTCGTCGATCAGGCAGTGTCCGGTGTGCAGCATGCCGGCCTGGCCGCGCATGGCCGTCAGCCACGTGCGGGCCTGCTCGACAGAGTCCGGCTTACCGTGCGGGCGGCCGTCGAACTCCAAGATGGAGTCGCAGCCGAGCACCAGGTCGCCGCCGTCGATGCGGGCCACGGCATCGGCCTTGCGGGCGGCCAGGCGCATGGCGGAGCCGGGGATGTCGTCCGGGTCGACGTCGTCTTCGGGGGCGCCGCTGACCACCACTACCGGGTCGATTCCGGCATCGTGCAGGAGCTTCAGGCGCGCCGGAGAGCCCGAGGCAAGAATCAAAGTGCGGACCGGCATGGTTCAAGCCTAGAGGGATGGTCGTGAGGTTGGGTAGCCGGGGTCAGCCCGGTCGGCCGAGCGACCGCCACCTTCACCCACGAGGCGTAGCCGACGTGCCGGTGGCGCCCATGTGAGCAGCCGCCGTGCCTGCCACCGCAGAATGCGCGATCCTGAGGGGATGAGTGACACTGGTATCACCATTGCCCCCAACCTCGCTGACCCCCAACTCGACGGCGACCATGAGCGGATGTCCCACATCGTGCTCGAGGGATTCACCCCCAAGAAGGGCGACTACATCTCGGCCGGACCCTCGGTAGTGGAGGGGATGGTCAACGGGACGGCCGTCAAAGCTCTGTGCGGCAAGATCTGGGTGCCGGGGCGGAACCCGAAGAAGTACCCGGTGTGTCCGACGTGCAAGGAGATCGCCGAGGGACGCGGGTGGCAGGTCCCGGCCGGCTGAGCCCCGGCATCCTTGATGTCCACCGTGTAGGTTTCGGCAACGGTGGGGTACCCCGGCCACTGGCCTCGGCACCCTGATCCCGAACGCGCATCCCGGGGGGATCATGCAGCTAAGGAAGACAGCGTCGGCTCGAGGCGGTCGGCTTCGAATTCCGGTGATTGCTGCGTGCGTGGTGATGGTGGCATCGATGCTGTCGGCCTGTTCGTCAACGCAGACGATCGGCCAGACGCACTCCTCTTCGGCGGGGCCTCCCATTCCGGCATCGGCCTTCCACGACACCACCGGCGTGACTGCGAAGACGGTCACGATCGGCAACATCACCACTGAGGTAGCCGGCCTGTTTACCGGTGCCGTAGTGGGCACTGAGGCCTATGCCGCTTATGTGAACTCGCAAGGGGGTGTGAACGGGCGGACGATCATCGTGCACGGAGTGGACGACGGGTTCGCCGGTGCGACCAACAAGCAGGCCACGCAGTACGCCCTGCAGAACGACTTCGCCATCGTGGGCAGCGTCTCCCTCGAGGACAGCTTCGGTGGGACGGTGATCGCCGCCAATCCGCAACTACCTGACGTCTCTGCTTCCTTGGACCCGGCCACCCGAGCGCTCCCGAACAACTTCAGCCCCACCCCGACCAAGGACGGCTACCCCTTGGGCCCGCTGACCTACTTCAAGAAGAAGTTCCCAGCCCAGATCCTCCATACCGCCACCATCATCGCTGACCTGCCAGCAACCATTCGGGCCTGGCACAACGAGAAGGCCGCCATGGAGCACCTCGGCTACCAGGTGCTAGTTGACCCCGCCCTCCCGCCGACCCAGACGGACTTCACTCAGCAGATCGTGGCCATGAAGAATGCCGGGGTCCAGATCCTCTTCCTCGAGCAAGAGCCCCAGAACTATGCGTCGGCCATCTTCCGTGACCTGCGTCAGCAGAACTTCCATCCGGTCGTGGTGCTGGGCACCCCGTCCTACTCCAAGCAGCTGGTGGCCAACTCGGGCGGTGCGGATGCAGTGGATGGTGCCTACCTGACTCAAGCATCGTCGCTCTACCTGGGTGAAGATGCGGGAGCGATCGCGGCTATCTCGACGTTCAACACCTGGGTCCAGAAGGTCTCACCGGGGTTCCCCACCGACTTCACGGCCCTCGAAGGCTGGCTCTGCGCGGAGCTCTTCGTCGATGCGCTGCGCAGCGCGGGCAGCCACCCGACCCGAGGCTCGGTGCTCCAGGCGCTCCGTCACATCACCTCGTTCTCGAGTGGCAACCTCATCCCGGTGAGCAACCCGGCGGGCAAGGTGCCGATCACCTGCTATCTCATCGGACGGGTGGTGGGGGGAGCGTTCCAGCGCCTCGACGACCCGCCGGTGAGCGGCCCGACCCACGGCTACCGCTGCGACCAGCCGTACTACTCAACCAGCTGAGCGGCACCTCAGGAGAGAGTTGCCAGCGATGCCGTCAATTGTGCTACAATGTGTACCAAATGGGAGATTCGGTGGGTGTCCGTGAACTGCGTCAGCAGGCCAGCGCGCTGCTTCGTCGGGTCCGCAACGGCGAGTCGATCGACGTGACGGACCACGGACGACCGGTGGCCCGGCTCGTACCGATCCACCCCGGCACGCTGAACCAGTTGGTGGCAGAGGGTCGGGCGGTCAGAGGACAGGGCGCCCTCCTCGAGGTCGCCGACCAACTGGGCCTGCCTGTTGCCTCGACCGGGGTGAAGTCTCCGTCGGAGGCGCTGTTGGAGCTGCGCACTGATGAGCGGTGATGTCGCCTACCTGGACACATCGGCGTTCTTAAAGCTCCTGGTGGATGAGCCAGAGTCTTCTGCGTTACGGGGAACCCTGGCCGCATGGCCCCGCCAGGCTTCGGCCTCGCTGCTCCGCACCGAGACGGTCCGGGCGCTGCTGCGTTCAGGGAACGACGAGTTGCTGGGTTCGGCCCGTCGGCTGTTCGGAGCGATCCATATGATCCGGATGGAGGAGTCGTTGCTCGACCAGGCCGGGACGATTAGCCCGCCTGGACTGCGGTCCTTGGACGCCATCCACCTGGCCGCGGCGCTGTCTGTCGGCCACGACCTGGGAGTCTTTGTCACCTATGACGATCGACTGGGTGAGGCCGCGGCCCACCATGGACTCGAGGTCGTCGCTCCACGCTGAGTGACGGTCGGGTGGACCCCACGGGCGGTAGGGTGGGATTTCATCGCTGGGTGTACCGCCTGCATTAGGCTGACCGGAACGACCCTGCCTCATGCGCATATGCGCCTATGGAGTTCTCGTGGGTCCCACCTCGCTCGCCGATCCGCTGAGCGCCTCAGATCCGTCCGATGACGGAGCTGCGTCTGCAGCGTTGGTGACTACTTCGCAAAAGGTCATCACGACCGCCATCGTGGCCGGACCGGCGTTGGCACTCGCTCTGGTCGTGTGGCTGCTGTGGGGGAGTGTCATCAATCTCACCGATGTGGTGATCGGCGTGGTCCTCTACGTGGCGACCGGGTTCGGCATCACCGTGGGATTTCACCGGCTCTTCACGCATCGTGGATTCGTTCCGAATCGGGCGCTCAAGATCACCTTGGCCGTGCTTGGCTCGATGGCCGTGGAGGGATCGGTGACGAGTTGGGTAGCCACCCACCGCCGTCATCACATGTTCAGTGACCAGGCCGGAGACCCCCACTCGCCTCACCGCTATGGAAGCGGGGGGATGGCCATCACCCGTGGGCTCTTCTTCTCTCATGTGGGTTGGCTGTTCGTGTCCGACAACTCGAGCGCCGAGCGCTACGCCCCGGACATGTTGAAGGACCGGGACCTGGTGCTGATCGGAAAGCTGTTCCCCCTTCTGGCTCTGGCCTCCTTGGCTATTCCCTTTGCCATCGGGTACGCCCTATCGGGATCATGGGTCGGGGCCCTGATGGCGCTGGTGTGGGCCGGACTGGTCCGGATGGCCCTGCTCCACCACGTGACCTGGTCGATCAACTCGCTGTGCCACACGTTCGGCCGCCAGTCGGACGGGACCGCCGATCAGAGCACCAACCTGTGGCCGCTGGCCGTCTTGTCCTTCGGTGAGAACTGGCACAACATCCACCACGCCCACCCGGCGTGGGCCCGACACGGTGCCCGGCGAGGCATGGTCGACCCGTCAGCGTGGCTCATCGGACGATTCGAGCGGTTTGGATGGGCGACCCGGGTGCGGTGGCCGGTGCCGTCGGCTGACGCGGCTGGCACCGAATCCTGATCGCAAGCATCTCGTGACGACTTACGTGTTTTGAAAGACGCTGGCGAGCGGCAGGGGCGGGCTGGGCGATCTTCGACGAGTGCTGCTCACCGGCCGTTGGGTGGCCGAAGAGGGAGCGGATGGCGACAGCGGCCAGGATCAGGCGGGTGCGAGTGCTCCGTGGTCGCGGCACCGGGCCCGGAACCCTCCGGGGGTGACGGCCACGGTGAGCCGACGACCACACTGGGGGCAGAACCGGGGTGGGTCGAGGGTGCGGGTACATCCGATGCACGACAACGAGCCGCAGCCGGTGCAGTGCGCGCCAGCCAGCGCGGCCACATCGCCCGTGGTGTCCATCGGTGCGGCGCTCAGAGGACGCCGGTCAAGGCGCCCACCGGCATACGCAGATCGGACAGCATCTGAAGGTCCTCGTCGGCCGAGCGGCCCAGAGTGGTCAAGTAATTGCCGACGATGAGGGCGTTGATGCCCGACGTCATACCCATCGACTGGAGCTCGCGCAACGTCACCTCGCGGCCACCGGCGTAGCGCAAGATGACCCCGGGGAGTCCGAGTCGGAACAGGGCGATCCAGCGGATGGCCTCCCATGCGGCCACGGGCTGCTCGCCACCGAGTGGGGTGCCGGGCCGAGGGTTCAAGAAGTTGAGCGGCACCTCGGTCGGGTCGAGGTCTTGGAGTTGAGTAAGCAGCTCGATGCGCTGCTCGTCGGTCTCCCCCATGCCGAGCAGGGCCCCGCAGCACAACTCCATGCCGTGGGTGCGGACCAACTCGCACGTCTCTTGGCGCTCCTCCCAGGTATGGGTGGTCACCACGTTGGGGAAGAAGGATCGGGACGTCTCGAGGTTGTGGTTGTAGCGGTGCACGCCGCCTTCACCAAAGCGGCGGGCCTGGTCGTCGGTGAGAAGCCCGGCGCTGACGGCGACGTTGAGGCCGGTGCGCTCTTGGACCATGGGGACAAGCTCCAGGATGCGCTGCATGGTGCGCTCATCGGGCCCGCGCACGGCTAGCACGATGCAGAACTCGGTGGCGCCGGATGCCTTGGTCTCCTCGGCCGCCTGGAGCACCTCGTCGGCGTCCAAGAACGGCGTGGCCTTGACCGGAGTGTCGAACTGGGACGACTGCGAGCAGAAGTGGCAGTCCTCGGGGCAGCCACCGGTCTTGGCCGACAAGATGCCCTCCACCTCGACCTCGGGACCGCACCAGGACAGGCGGACCTGGTGAGCCAAGGCCGCCAGCGACGTGACGTAATCATCCGGCAGTGCGGCCAGGCCAGCCAGTTCCTCGCCGGTGAGCAGGCGGCGCTCGTCCAATAGGGCCGTTTCGGCCGCGTGGATCCGAGCCCGGGCGGCCGATGGCTCGATGTCAGGCCGCACCGGCTCGCCCCGACGCGGGGGCGAGAGGGTGACGGTGGTGGGGGTG
>Ga0194055_10002211_pt1 | contig 15513 bp, 13 predicted proteins | sample SepL449m_MetaG_FD_155482 | JGI IMG/M metagenome (GOLD analysis project Ga0194055, IMG submission 155482) | Anoxic zone freshwater microbial communities from boreal shield lake in IISD Experimental Lakes Area, Ontario, Canada - Sep2016-L442-9m | ecosystem: Environmental > Aquatic > Freshwater >... | reverse complement strand
TCGTGGGGGTGGGTCGGGGCGAGGAGGAGTCGGACATGGACGTCGTGGAACTCGGGGCACGCGAGTCGATCCGGGAGTTGTGCGCGAGGTACGCACACGCCGCCGACCGGGGGCACTTCGGTGAACTCGCCGACCTGTTCGCCGACGACGGGATCCTCGAGATCGCCGGGAGCGAGGCGTACACGGGGCGGCCCGCGATCGTGGCCGCCCTCACGGGGGTCGGGGTCGACCTCCGAGCCGGAACGACGGTGCCGATGATCCGGCACCACGTGAGCAGCCTCACGATCTCCGTCGACGGCCCCGACGAAGCCCGGTCTTGGTCGTACTTCCTGGCCGTGACCGAGCGCGGACCCGACCACTGGGGGCGCTACTCGGACCGGCTCGTGCGGGAGCGGGGCCACTGGCGGTTCGCCCACCGGCGCGTCCGGACCGACGGCGCCGCGCCCGGTGCCTGGGCCGAGGGCCGCTGAATCACATCGGATCGACAATGAGCACAAGATCTGCCGTGGATCCGGGGTGGATCGCGACACCTCGCCGGTTCCCGGTCACAGCCCACCGCTAGCGTCTTCCTCGGAATTGCACCGGTGTCATTCCGCCGATGCCGCGATTCCCCTTCCCCCGTCCCCCCGGTCCGGACGCGCGCGCCCGGACCGCTCACCCTGTCGTTGCCATTTCCGACTCCGAACCCGAACCCGAACCCGAACTCGAACCCGAACCCGAACGAGAAGGAGACCACCGTGCCGCGGTTCCTCGAACGCCACGCTCCGGTCCTGTTCGTCGGGGTCCTGGCCGCCGGACTCGTCGCCCTGACGAGCCTGCCGGCCACGGCCCAGGCCGACAGCGACCGGCTCGACCACCTTCCCGCGGTGCGGCCGGTCGCCGCGCCTGGCCCCCCGGCTTCCCCGCGACTCGATCGAGCCGCCCTGGAGGCCCTGCTCGCGAACGCCTACTCCCGACTGGCGGCTGCGAACCTCCCGGCTCCGGAGGCGCCGCCGAGCGCAGCGTCCGACCCGACCCGGTCCGCTCCACCCCCCGTCCACGCCGCACCCGCTGACGCGGCACCTGGCGCTCCCGCTCGCGGTTCGTGCCAGGGTGACGTCGACTGCTTCCTCGCCTGCACCCGGGCCCATGAGTCCGACTCCTCCGGCGGATACGGCGCGGTGAGCGGGAGCGGGTCGTACCGGGGCGCCTACCAGTTCTCCCAGTCCACCTGGAACGCCGCCGTCGCCGGCGCGGGCTTCGCCGAATACGTGGGCACGCCGGCCGACCAGGCGCCCGCCGAGGTCCAAGACGCCGCCGCCGCGCAGCTCTACTCGGTCTCGGGCAACTCGCCCTGGGGCGGGCTCTGTTGAGCCGTCCGACCGCCCGGAGGGTCGCCCGTCGACCGCCCGTCCGACCGCCCGACGGACGCAAGGCGCCGTCTAGCGTGATCGGGTGACCACGCCCGCCCCCGCGCCCGACCGCGCCTCCGACCTCGGGCTCGGCGCGTTCAGCGAACAGGGTCCCTGGGTCATCGAGCCCGACCACCTCGTGTGGAAGCGGGGCCTCGACCGGGTGCGGGCTCGTACCCACGCCGAGGTGCCGCGGCTGCTCGCCCGGCGCCGCGTGCCGCCGCTCGGCCGCTTCGTGCGGGTCGTCGCGGCGATCCTCAGGGCCCTGGTGCCCTGGTACCTCCGCGAGCGCGGAACGCCGGGATCGCGCGTCGGGATCTCGCGGCGGCTCCGGGTCGCCTTCGAGGGGCTCGGCTCGACCTACGTGAAGCTCGGTCAGATCATCTCGGCGTTCGAGGGGCTCTTCCCCGACGAACTGGTCGAGGAGTTCAAGAAGCTCCGTGACCAGGTGCCCGCCGAGCCGTTCTCCGTGGTGCGGGCGTTGGTCGAGGCCGACCTCGGGCGGCCGCTCGAGACGGTGTTCGCGGAGTTCGACGAGCAGCCGATCGCCGCCGCGTCGATCGCCCAGGTCCACGCCGCCCGTCTCCTCACGGGCGAAGAGGTCGTGGTGAAGGTGCAGCGGCCGCGGGTCTCGGAGCTGGTGCGGGCCGACCTCCGCGCCCTCGCCTGGCTCGGTCCGCTGCTCGTGGGCCGGATCCCCATCGCCGCTCTGGCGAACCCGCCCGCGCTCGTGGAGCTCTTCGCCGAGCAGATCGTGGAAGAGCTCGACTTCCGGCTCGAGGCCGAGAACATGCTCGACGTGGCCGCGGTCTTCGCCGTCACCGACCAGCGCACGATGGTGGTGCCCCGGCCCCACCCTTACTGGGTCACCAAGCGGATCCTCGTGATGCAGCGCATGCGCGGGTTCGCGTTCGACGACGTCGGTTCGATGCACGCCGCCGGGCTCGACACCGACGCGATCCTGCGCGCCGGGTTGATCGCCTGTCTCGAAGGCGCGCTGATCCACGGCGTGTTCCACGGCGATCTGCACGGCGGCAACCTCGTCGTGCAGGACGACGGCCGCACGGTGCTCTTCGACTTCGGCATCACCGGTCGACTCGGCGAGCGCCAGCGCCTGGCCTTCCTGCGTCTCCTCGTCACCGGAACGGCGGGCGACGTCCGCGGGCAGCTGGCAGCGATGCGCGACCTCGGCGCGTTCCCCCCCGACACCGATCTCGACGCCGTGTTCGTCGACCTCGAACTCGACCGACCCGTGAAGGACCCCACCGGGATGTCGGCCGACGAACTCGTGCTCGAGATGCAGGGGCTGGTCAAGAAGTTGCTCGGGTACGGGGCGCGGGCGCCCAAGGACCTCATGCTCTTCGTCAAGAACCTGATGTTCCTCAACGCCGCGACCGCCACCCTCGCCCCCGACCTCGACCTGCTGGCCGAGATCGCGCACGTGCACTCCTACTTCCTCACCCAGCACGGCGAGCGCATCGTCCGCGACCTCGGCGTCGACCCCGCCCGGACGGAGGTCGACGTCGACGCGGTGAAGGCCTCCATGCTGGTGCCGGCCGACGTCGAGCGCGTGACCTTCCGCGATCTCCAAGAACGCCGGCGGACGATCCTCCGGCGCATGGGCGAGGTCCGGCCCCCGAAGTCACCGGGCCGCCGCTGATGGACGGCACCGGGTTCGACGCACCGGTCCGGACCGCCTACGCGTCGCAGCTCTCACGGCGACGGATCATCATCACGATGGTGGCGGCGATGGGCGGCATGTTCCTCGCCAGCCTCGACGGCACGATCGTCTCGACCGCCATGCCGACGATCGTCGCCGACTTGAAGGGCATCGACCAGTACGCCTGGGTGTTCTCGGGCTACCTGCTCGCGGAGATCGCGACCATTCCCCTGTGGGGCCGGCTCGCCGACATGTACGGCCGGAAGCGGACCTTCATGCTCGGGATGGCGATCTTCCTCCTCGGCTCGGCCTTCAGCGGTCTGGCCGGGTCGATGACCATGCTGATCGCGTTCCGGGCCCTCCAGGGGCTGGGCGCCGGTTGCCTCCTGCCGGTCGCGCAGACCATCACCGCCGACCTGTTCACGCTCGAGCAGCGCGCCAAGGTGTCGGGCGTCTACTCGGCGCTGTTCGCGTTCTCGGCGATCCTCGGGCCGATCCTGGGAGGATTCATCACCGACACCTTCTCCTGGCGGTGGGTGTTCTACGTGAACCTTCCCGTGGGGATCGCGGCGATCACGCTGGTGGGGGTCGCGATGATCGAGCCGATCCGACAACGGGTCCGACATCGGCTCGATTGGGCCGGGATCGTCCTGTTGCTCGGCTGGACCGGGTCGCTCGTGTTCGCGCTCGAGTCGGGCGGACGCGACTACCGCTGGGACTCCCCGGTGATTGTCGGGCTGTTCGTGCTCAGCGCAGTCCTGCTGGCGGTGTTCGTGGTGGTGGAGATCTCGGCGGAGGAGCCCCTGATCCCCTTCGACCTGTTCGGCCTGAAGATGCTGCGCGCCGCCACCCTGATCGTGGCGGCGGTCGGGGTCGCGATGTTCGCCATGACCTCGTTCCTGCCGCTGTTCGTGCAGGTGGTCGTGGGTTCTTCGGCCACGGGGGCCGGGCAGGTTCTCACGCCGATGATGCTGGCGATGATGGTGAGCTCGGCCGTGGGGGTCCGGTTGATCCTCCGCTTGGGGTACCGGGTCATCTGCTCCGCCGGCTTCCTCGTGATGATCGTGGGGGCGTTCATGCTCACCCGGCTCACCGTCGACGCCACCTGGTTCGGTGTCTGCCTCTGCATGGTCTTCATCGGTGGTGGGGTCGGCATGGTGTTCATGGGTTCGGCACTGGCCACCCAGAGCTCGGTCGACCTGCCCCGGATGGGCGTCGCGACCGGCCTCAACAACTTCACCCGCCAACTCGGCGGGGCGGTGGGGGTGGCGGTCGCATCGGCGCTGCTGACCGGGGGCCTGACCAGCCGTCTGTCGGCAGCGTTCCCCGGTCAGAAGGTCGACACGGCGTCGCTGCTCACCCCCGCGGCCGGATCGGGGCCACCGCTGCCCAAGGCGGCCGAGGAGGCGGTGCGCAGCGCCTTCGCGGGGGCGTTGCACTCCGTGTTCCTGATGACCCTGGTGGCGGTCGTGCTCGGCGCGTGCGCCGTGCTCCTGATGCCCCGGGGGAGTGCGACCGCCCTGCGGGACGCGGCGCAGAGTCGGTTCGTGGAGGAGCTCGAGGAGCACCCCGAGGAGGTCGGGGAGTACGGGATCTCCGAGGTCGATCAGCATTAGGGTCTCGGCATGACCGACGCCGATTCGTCCACCACGTCGCGGAGCACCGGAGCACCGCCCGCGAAGCGCCACCTCTTCCGGGCGCTCATCGCCTCGATCCTGGTGGTGCTGGCAGCGTTGCTGGTGCCGCTCTCGGTGGTGGGCGTCTGGCTCCACCACGACATCATGAGCACGCAGGGCTACGTGAACACCGTTACGCCGCTCGCTGATCAGAAGGCGGTCACCGACGCCGTGGCGCACACTGCGGTCGATGCCCTGTTCCAGCGGGCCCAGGTGGAGCAGCGGATCGCCGACATCCTCCCGGGCCCGCTCGACGCGCTGGGGAGCACCTTCAGCGCATCCCTGCGCACCCTGGCCGACGAGCAGGTCTCGGACCTCCTGGCCACCCCCGAGTTCCACTCCATCTGGGTCGAGGCGAACCGGTTGGCCCACGCCCAGGTGGTGAAGCTCTTCACGGGTGAGGGAAAGGTCGTGAAGCAGGACGCGGGCAAGGTCGTCGTCGACCTGAGTGGAGTCGTCGACGCGCTCCGGAAGCGCCTGGTGAAGAAGGGCGTGACCCTGCTCAAGTTCGTCAGCATTCCCGAAGGCGGTCCGAAGCTCACGATCATCCAGTCCGACACCGTGGCCACGCTGCAGCCGGTGCTCCGGGCGCTGGACCGCGTCTCGGTCGCCCTGCCGTTCGTCGCCCTGGCGCTCGCGGTCGCGGCGGTCGCGGTGTCGGTGCGCCGGCGCCGCACGCTCGTGGTGGTGGCCGTGGCGATCGCCCTCACCGACCTCGCGTTCATCGCGGCGTGCAACGTGGTGCGCCGCCAGTACCTCGACGCGGCGGCCAACCAATCGTTCAACCAGGGGGCGGCGCGCTCGGTGTTCGACGTGTTGACCCGCGCCCTTCTGGACTATGCGTGGGCCGTGGTGATCGCCGGCGCGGTGGTTGCAGTGGCCGCGTTCGTGTCCGACCCGCGGCGGCTCGCCGCGCTCACTCGCCTGGTCCGCGGTGACGCCCTCGCCCGCCGTACCGGGCTCGCCGCTCTCGTGGAGCGATACCAGGTGGCGCTCCGGGTCGTGGCTGCGGTCGTGGCGGCCCTGGTGCTCGCCGTCTGGCCCACCCCGACCCTGGCGGTGCTCGTGGTGGTCGTGGTCGTGCTGGTCGTGGTCCTCGGGATCGTCGGAGCGTTGGCGCGTCTCGCGCGTTCGACGTCGACGCCCTCCGATGCGGATGACTCGGCGCCTTCCACGGTGGTGGAGCAGTCGACCGCGCCGTGATCGCGTTCCTCCCCAGCCCGACCGACGGTGTCCTGCACCTCGGCGGACTGTCGGTCCACGTCTACGGGATCCTCCTGGCCACCGGGGTGGTCGTCGCGATCTGGGTGACGATGCGGCGGGTGGAGCGCCTCGGTGGACCGCCGGGTGAGGTGCTCGACGGCGCGGTGCTCGTGGTCGTGTGCGGTGTGATCGGCGCCCGCGTGTACCACGTGGTGACCGACTACCAGAACTTCACGCACGGTCGGTGGCTCGACGCCTTCAAGATCTGGCAGGGAGGCCTGTCGATCTGGGGTGCGGTGCTCGGCGGAGCGGTCGGGCTGGTGATCGTGACGCGCCGCCGTCATGCCAGCGCTCTGGGCATTGCCGACTGCGTGGTGCCGGGTCTCTTCCTGGCGCAGGCCATCGGCCGCTGGGGCAACTGGTTCAACCAGGAGCTGTTCGGTCGGCCGACGACCTTGCCGTGGGGCCTGCAGATCGATCCCGCGCATCGCCCGGCCGGCTACGCCCACTCCGCCACCTTCCACCCGACCTTCCTCTACGAGTCGATCTACTGCCTGCTCGGCGCGGTCGTGCTCTTCGCGGTCGACGCCCGGCTGCGCCCGAAGCGCGGGCAACTGATGGCCCTCTATGTGGTCCTCTACACGTTCGGCCGGTTCTTCTTCGAGAACCTGCGCATCGACCGGGCCCACGTGGTCCTGGGGATGCGGATCAACGCCTGGGTCAGCGTCGTCGGCTTCGTCGGTGGTCTGGTGTGGTTCTGGTGGCTCGGCCGCCACGGTGGTGACGGCCGTGCGCCCCTCCGGACGGAGCCGGTGGGCGGTTCCGAACCCCTAGGCTGACGCCTGCCGCCGCCCCCTCGCGGCTCCCTGCCGCCCCAGGAGGACCCGTGACCGTCACCCCGGCCACCACGACGTCGGCCGCCCGGGCCGTCGGCATCACCAAGGTCTACGGATCGGGCGACACCGCCGTCCACGCCCTCGACGGGGTCACCGTGGAGTTCGAGCGGGGCCGGTTCGCCGCCATCATGGGCCCTTCGGGGTCGGGCAAGTCCACCCTCCTGCACTGCCTGGCCGGCCTCGACCGCGTCACCGACGGTCAGGTCTTCCTCGGCGACGTCGAGATCAGCGCCACCAACGAGAAGCAGCTCACGCTCGTGCGGCGCGAGAAGATCGGGTTCGTCTTCCAGTCGTTCAACCTGATCCCCACCCTCACGGCGCTGGAGAACATGTCGCTGCCCCTCGCCCTCGCCGGTCGCAAGCCCGACCCCGAGTGGCTCGCCCGGGTGATGGAGACGGTCGGGCTCGCCGATCGCGCGGGGCACCGCCCGAACGAGCTCTCCGGCGGTCAGCAGCAACGGGTCGCGGTGGCCCGGGCGCTGCTCAGCCGCCCCGACGTGATCTTCGCCGACGAGCCGACGGGCAACCTCGACTCCAAGGCCGGCGCCGAGATCCTCGGGTTCATGCGGAGCGCGGTGAGCGATCTCGGGCAGACGATCGTGATGGTCACCCACGACCCGGTCGCGGCGGCGTACGCCGATCGGGTGGTGTTCCTGGCCGACGGTCAGATCGTCTCCGAGTTGCTCGACCCCACGGTCGATGCGGTCATGGACCGCATGAAGCGCCTCGGCGACTGACCCGGACCGGCATCGCACCATGTGGCGAGTCACTCTGCGCGGCCTCGCGGCCAAGAAGTTCCGGCTGATCCTCACGTCGATCTCCATCGTGCTCGGTGTGGCGTTCATGGCCGGGACGTTCGTGCTCACCGACACCCTGGGTGGCGTCTTCGACGGCTTGTTCGCCAAGACGACCAAGGGCGTCGACGTCGTGGTCCGTTCCCGGCTCCCCTACGAGGCCTCGGGCCCGGGCTCCAACCAGCGCGACACGCGCCCGCCGGTTCCGGCGTCGGTGGTCGACACCGTCGGCGGCATCCCGGGCGTCGAGGGGGTCCAGGGCAACCTGCTCGGCTACGCCCTGGTCATCGGCACCGACGGCAAGGAGGTCGGGACCCAGGCTCCTACCTTCGGGCTGCCGTGGTACCCGGCCCGGACCTCGGTGAACCAGTCTCTGGCGATCCTGAAGGGTCGTCAGGCCCGGACGGCGTCCGAGGTGACCCTCGATTATCAGACCTTCGTCAAGGGCGGGTTCTCGGTCGGTGATCGGGTCCGGATCTCCTTTCTGACCGTGCCCCCCCGAGAGTTCATCCTCACGGGAGTCTTCTCCTTCGGGGGCAGCAAGGAGGGCCTGGCCGGCGCCACGTTGGCCGCGTTCACGCCCGCGACCGCGCAAGAGGTCATGAACCGGGTCGGTCAATGGGACCTGGTCGAGGCGCGCGCGGCCCAGGGCATCACCGAGACCCAGTTGCGAGACCGCGTCCGCCGCTCGTTCGCGGCGGAGGGGCTGGACGCGAAGTACCAGGTGATCACCGGTGAGCAGCTCGCGAAACAGCAGGCCAGTCAGATCCAGAAGAACCTGTCGTTCTTCAACACCTTCCTCCTGATCTTCGCCTTGGTGGCGCTGTTCGTCGGTGCGTTCGTGATCTACAACACGTTCTCGATCACGGTCGCGCAGCGCATCCGCGAGATCGGCCTGCTCCGGGCCCTGGGTGCTTCCGGTCGCCAGGTGAACGGGTCGATCCTCGGGGAGGCGTTCGTCGTCGGGCTCCTCTCCTCGGTGCTCGGCGTCGCACTCGGGATCGCGATCGTGAGGCCCCTGGAGGCGCTGCTCAGTGCGTTCGGCATCGATCTCCCCGGCGGTTCGCTGCAGATCGTGCCGCGCACCATCATCGTGTCGTTCGTCGTGGGGATCGGCGTGACCATGGTGTCGTCGTTCGCGCCGGCCCGGCGGGCGTCACGGGTGCCTCCGATCGCCGCGCTGCGTGACCAGGCCTTCGACGCCTCGAGCGGTCGACGTCGCTACGTCTGGGGCACGGTGATGATGATCGTCGCCGCCGGCGCCCTGGCGCTGGGCCTGCTCGGTCGGTCGTCGGGCGGCAACTCGGCGGTCCTGGTGGGCGTCTCGCTCGCCTTTGCCTTCATCGGGGTGTCGATGCTCAGCCCGCTCCTCGCCCGGCCGGCTGCCCGCCTCCTCACCTGGCCGAGCCGCCGGACTGGCTCGATCTCCGGGACCCTGGCCGAGGCCAATGCTTCACGGAATCCCCGCCGGACCGCGTCCACGGCGGCGGCTCTCATGATCGGCCTCACCCTGGTGACGGCGGTCGCGGTGCTGTCGGCGTCGTTCAAGGAGACGTTCTCGTCGGCGGTCCGCGACCAGACGACCGCGGACTTCATCCTGTCGCCGAAGGGCTTCCAGCCCTTCTCTCCGGCGGCCGCCCAGCTCGTGCGCGAGCAGGTTCCCGGCTCCACCGTGGTCGAGTACCGCCCGGGCTCGATCCAGATCGCCGGCGAATCCACCGAGGTGATCGGAGCATCGCCCGACTTCACGAAGATGACCGACGTCCACCTCCGGCCCGGGGCCCGGCGCGCCGCCTTCGCCGAGGGGGGCCTCTACGTCTACAAGAACGTCGCCAAGGACAAGGGCTACCAGGTCGGCGACCGCCTCGACGTCACCTTCCCCGACGGTCCGTCCACGCTCACCGTGCAGGGCATCTTCGACAACAACCGGGCGCTGCCGTTCGGGGGCGAGTACGTCGTGTCGCTGGCCGACTGGGGCCACTTCCCGAACCCGGCCGACATCTACGCCGGCGTGCTGCTCGCACCCGGCACCTCCACGCAGCGGGCCGAGCGGACGATCAACCGGATCGTGACCACCGTGGGAGGCGTCCAGGCCGACAACAAGGCCGGGTACATCGACCGGCAGCTGGCACAGTTCAACCAGATCCTCGGTCTGATGTACGTGCTCCTCATGCTCGCCGTGATCATCGCCCTGGTGGGCATCGTCAACACCCTGGCGTTGTCGGTCTACGAGCGCACCCGCGAGATCGGGCTCCTCCGGGCGGTCGGCATGTCCCGGGCCCAGTTGCGGCGCATGATCCGCGGTGAGGCGCTCGTGGTGGCGATCTTCGGGTCGATCCTGGGGCTGGTGATCGGTCTCGTGTTCGCGTATCTGATCGTCGCCGCGCTGCAGAGCCAGGGCATCACGTTCGCCGTGCCCGTCGCGCAGCTGGTCATCTTCATGCTCCTGGCCGCACTCGCCGGTCTGGTGGCCGGTGCTCCTCCCGCCCGCCGTGCCGCGCGGCTCGACATCCTGCAAGCCATCAACACGGACTGACCATCGAGAATGGGGAGTCGATGACCTTCGAGGAGATCCTGTTCGAGCGCCGCAACGGTGTCGCACACCTGACCTTGCACCGGCCCGACGCCATGAACGGCATCACGCAACGGATGAGCGAGGAGCTCCTGGCGGCGGTCACCGCGATCGCGGACGACCCCTCGGTGCGGGCCGTGGTCCTCTCCGGCGCCGGCGGTCGGTTCTGCGGCGGTGGCGACGTCAAGGGGTTCGGTGCCCTCGGCGACGGCCTCGCCCACCACCTGCGCGAGATCACGGTGCCACTGCACGCGGCGGTCTCGCAGCTGGCCCGGATCGACGCACCGGTGATCGCCGCGGTGCAGGGGAGCGCCGCGGGCGCCGGGATCGGGCTGGTGCTCGGCGCCGACCTCGTGGTGGCCGGGGAGTCGGCCAAGTTCGTCCTGGCCTACACCGGGATCGGGCTGACCCCCGACGGCTCCACCAGCTGGTCCCTGCCGCGCGTGGTCGGTCTGCACCGGGCCCTGGACCTCGCGCTCACGAACCGGGTGCTCGGCGCGGCGGAAGCGGCCGAGTGGGGGATCGTCACCCGGGTCGTCCCCGACGCCGACGTGCTCACCGACGCCACCGCCCTTGCCGAGCAGATCGCGGGTGGTCCGACGCAGGCGTTCGGAGCCGTGAAGCGACTCATCCGGGGAGCGTTCGACCACTCGCTCGAGGAGCACCTGGTCCTGGAGACCGAGAGCATGGTCGCCGCCGGGCGGTCTGCCGACGGGCTCGAGGGAGTGGCCGCCTTCGTGGAGAAGCGTCCGCCGGTCTTCCGGGGTCGGTGAGCGCTCGGGCCGACGGCTCAGACGATCCGGGACTTCTGGTTGCCCCAGTAGCGGTCGCGTAACAGCCGCTTGTAGAGCTTGCCGGTGGGCTGCCGGGGCAGTTCGGCCTCGAAGTCGACGCTGACCGGGCACTTGTAGTGCGCGAGGTTGTCGCGGCAGAACTCGATCAGCTCACGTTCGAGGTCGGGACCCGCGGCGGCGAAGTCGATGGGTTGGACCACCGCCTTGACCTCTTCACCCATCTCGCGGTTGGGCACGCCGAACACCGCGGCATCCATGACCTTCGGGTGCGTGATCAGCACGTTCTCGGCCTCCTGGGGGTAGATGTTCACCCCGCCCGAGATGATCATGAAGTCGCGCCGGTCGGTGAGGTAGAGGTAGCCGTCGGCGTCGAGGTACCCCATGTCGCCGACGGTGCTCCAGCCGTCGCGGTTGTGGGCCGACCTGGTCTTCTCGGGGTCCTTGTGGTACTCGAACTGCATCGACGTGCTGCCCGGCTCGAACCAGACGACGCCGCTCTCCCCGGTCGGGAGCTCGTTGCCCTCCTCGTCGAGGATGTGGACCACCGCGGTGTACGCCCGGCCGACCGATCCGGGATGGGCGAGCCACTCCTCCGAGGAGATCATCGTGGAGCCACCGCCCTCGGTGGCGGCGTAGTACTCGAAAACGATCGGTCCCCACCAGTCGATCATCTGCTGCTTCACCGGGATCGGGCACGGTGCGGCCGCGTGGATGGCGAGCCGTAGCGACGACACGTCGAAGCGGCTCCGGACCTCGGGGTCGAGCTTGAGCATGCGCACGAACATCGTGGGCACCCACTGGCTGACGGTGACGCGGTGCTCCTGGATGGCGGCCAGCGCGGTCTCGGGCTCGAACCGCTCCATGACCACCACCGTGCCGCCGAGGCGGGTGACGGCGATGCAGAACTGGAGCGGCGCGGAGTGGTAGAGCGGCGCGGGCGAGAGGTAGACGCTGGAGTCGTCGATGCCGTAGAGGCTGCTGAAGCCGGCGAGCCCGGCGAGTGGGTCGCCGATCGGCCGCCGCTCATTGACGTACTTGATGCCCTTGGGTCGACCGGTGGTGCCCGACGAGTACATCATCGCGGCGCCCTCGAGCTCCTCGGCCAGTGGGGTGACCGGGAAGGCGGCGGTGGCCGACGCGTAGTCGTCGTACCCCTCGAAACCATCGGGCCGGTCGAGCATCAGCCGGACCCTGCAGTCGTCGGGCAGCCGGTCGCGCAACTCGGCCGCGGTCTCGGCGAACGAGGCCGAGGTGATGTAGGCCCGGGCGTCGCAGTTGTCGACGATGTAGGCGATCTCGTCGGCGTTGAAGTGGAAGTTCACGGGCGTGAAGTAGAGGCCGGACCGTTGCGCGGCCCAGGCGATCTCCAGGTAGCGCACGTGGTTCTCGGCGCAGATCGCGAGGTGGTCACCGAAGCGCAGGCCCGCGTCGAACAGGAGGTTGGCCAGTTGGTTCGACCGCTCGTCGAGTTCGCGGTAGGTGACCCGCTCCCCGGTGGCCGCCATCGTGTAGGCGACCTTGTCCGGGGTGGTCTGGGCGATGGCTCCGGGCCACATGACGATCTCCTCGGGGCAGGTGGGGTCAGGCGCCGTGGAGGCGTTCGTCCTTCTCGCGGACGATGTCCGCGAGGTCGGACTGGAACGCCTCCATGCGGCTCCGCAGCTCGTGGTCGGAGATCCCGAGGATGCGCACGGCGAGGAGCGCCGCGTTCCGGGCGTTGCCGATCGCCACGGTGGCCACCGGGACGCCCGCGGGCATCTGCACGATCGACAGGAGGGAGTCGAGGCCGTCGAGGCGATCGAGGGGGACGGGCACGCCGATCACCGGGAGCGGGGTCATCGAGGCGGTCATGCCGGGGAGGTGGGCCGCGCCGCCGGCCCCGGCGACGATCACCCGCAGGCCACGGTCGGCGGCGGTGCGGGCGTACTCGACCATGACGTCGGGGGTGCGATGGGCCGAGACGATGCGCACCTCGTGGGGAACGCCGAACTCGGTCAGGACGTCGAGGGCCCCCTGCATCACGCCCAGGTCGGAGTCGCTGCCCATGATCACCCCGACGAGCGGAGCCGACGGAGCGGTGGTGGTCACGCGCCGACGTTAGCCTGAGGCCGTGCGGACGCGCCTGACCGACCTTCTCGGCATCGAGCACCCGGTGATGCTCGCGGGCATGGGCGGGGTGAGCTACCACGAGCTCGCGGCCGCGGTCTCGGCGGCGGGTGGCCTCGGATGCCTCGGCGCTTCGACCATGAGCTCCGAGGAGATGGTCGACGAGATCCGGGCCCTGCGGGCGCGGACCGACGCGCCGTTCGGGGTCGACCTCCTCACCGCGCTGCCCGACCGGATGGTCGGCGACGTCGAGGCGCTGATCCGCGAAGGTGCGTCGTTGTTCGTCGCCGGGTTGGGGGTGCCCCGCGACGTCGTCGAACTCTGCCACCGCCACGGTGTGTTCGTGGCGAGCCTGTGCGGCAAGGTGCGCCACGCCGAAGCGGCGGTGGCGGCCGGGTGCGACCTCGTGATCGCCCAGGGCACGGAGGCCGGGGGCCACACGGGGCAGATCGCCACCTTGCCGTTGGTGCCCCAGGTCGTGGATGCGGTCAACGGTCGGGTCCCGGTGGTGGCGGCCGGGGGCATCACCGACGGACGGGGCCTGGCGGCGGCGTTGGTCCTGGGTGCAGACGGGGTCTGGGTCGGGACGCGGTTCATCGCCACGCCCGAGGCGAGGGCCGTCCACGGCTACAAGGACGCGCTGCTGGCGACGGCCGAGGACGGCACCGTGATCACGCGCTCCTACAGCGGCAAGCCCATGCGGACGGTCCGCAACGACTGGACCGGGCACCACGAAGTCCACCCCGAGGAGGTGCGGCCGTTCCCCGAGCAGTTCGGGGTCTCGATGCGGGCCGGGGTGATGAACCTGGGTGCCGACGGGTCGACCCCCGGCATCGACCCCTCCCGGGAGTGCTTCCCCGCCGGGCAGGGGGTCGGGGCGATCGCCGCGCTGGAGCCGGCCGGCGACCTCGTGCGCCGCTTCGTGGCCGAGGCCGAGGCGGCCCTGGCGCGGGCGAACCCGCGCCCCTGACCGGGCGTCAGGAGGGGAGCGGGAGCCCGGCCTGCCGGGCCTCGGCGGCCAGGTCGTGCTCGTACATGCGGGTGACGAGGGCCGGGAAGTCGACCTTGGGCTTCCAGCCGAGCTGGGTCTTGGCCTTCGTCGGGTCGCCGATCAGCAGGTCGACCTCGGCGGGCCGCTTGAAGCGATCGTCGATCACGATGTACGGCTCCCAGTCATCGATGCCGGCGGTGCGGAACGCGACGTCGAGGAACTCGCGGATCGTGTGCATCGCGCCGGTGGCGATGACGTAGTCGTCGGGCTCGTCCTGCTGGAGCATCAGCCACATGGCCTCGACGAAGTCGCCGGCGTAGCCCCAGTCGCGGGCGGCGTCGAGGTTGCCCAGGGAGATGGTGTCCTGGAGACCGAGCTTGATCCGGGCGAGACCGTTGGTGATCTTCCGGGTGACGAACTCGAGGCCCCGTCGCTCGCCCTCGTGGTTGAAGCAGATGCCCGACGAGGCGTGGATGCCGTAGGACTCGCGGTAGTTGAGGGTCGTGTAGTGGCCGAACACCTTCGCCGAGCCGTAGGGCGAGCGGGGGTGGAACGGGGTGCGCTCGGTCTGGGGCGTCTCGCGCACCTTGCCGAACATCTCCGACGACGACGCCTGGTAGAAGCGGATCGGGTTGTCGGTGGTGCCACCCACGATGCGGATCGCCTCGAGCATGCGGAGCACACCGACGCCGGTGATGTCGGCGGTCAGCTCGGGCTGGCGGAACGAGAGCGCCACGAAGCTCATGGCCCCGAGGTTGTAGACCTCGTGGGGCTGGACCTGCTCGACCGCCGCGATCAGCGAGGAGAGGTCGCGCAGGTCTCCCTCGACGAGCTCGAGGGAGGGGTTCTCTTCCATCACCAACTGCGTCTTCGGATTGTTCTGACCCCGGACCAGACCGAAGACCTGGTAGCCCTTGGCCGCCAGGAGCTCCGACATGTGTCGTCCGTCCTGACCGGTGATGCCGGTGACGAGCGCTCGTTTCATGGCGTCAGACTAATGGGGTCGTCGGATCCAGACCCGGGTCGAGTTGGCGGACGAATTCGTCACACCGCCGGGCTTCGCCGCCTTCGCCGATCCTCCCGGCCGCCCGCCCGAGGCCCACCAGCGCCCGCAGGAACCCTCGGTTGGTCTCGAACCGCCACCGCACGTAGCCGCTGCCGCGCCACCCTGACGCCCGCAGGCGGTCGAGGCCCCGGTGGTAGGCGACTCGGTAACAGGCGTAGGCCTCGACGTCGTCCCGGGCCTGGTCGCCGAGGCGGGCCCAGGCGTCGAGGAAGGTGGGCCAGCGGGCGACGACCGCGCTGATCGCGGCCCGCTGAGCGTCGGGGGGGAGGGCCAGGGCCTGGTCGAGGGCGGTGAGGGCCTCGGCGGGCTCGGCGTCGAGCACGGTCTCGGGTGGTCCGCTGCCGGTCATCGAAACGGGTTGGGT
>Ga0194055_10002210_pt1 | contig 15514 bp, 11 predicted proteins | sample SepL449m_MetaG_FD_155482 | JGI IMG/M metagenome (GOLD analysis project Ga0194055, IMG submission 155482) | Anoxic zone freshwater microbial communities from boreal shield lake in IISD Experimental Lakes Area, Ontario, Canada - Sep2016-L442-9m | ecosystem: Environmental > Aquatic > Freshwater >... | reverse complement strand
GGCCGAGACGGCTCGGCGGCACGGCCTGGGTCTGATCGTCGACATCGTGCCGAATCACTCGGGTGTGGCCCTGCCGCAACATAATCCATGGTGGAACGATGTACTGCGACACGGCCGCGAGTCGCGGTATGCGGCGTACTTCGACATCGATTGGTCCGCCGATACCGAGGGGCGAGTCCTGCTGCCGGTTCTCGGATCCGATTCCGACATCGACGATTTGGAGATTGACGGCGACACCCTGCGCTACTACGACATGCACTTCCCCATCGCGCCGGGCACCGCGTCGGACGGCGCCTGCGCGGCGCAGGTGCATGATCGTCAGCACTACCGGCTCACCGGCTGGCGGGGGGTATGCGGATACCGGCGGTTCTTCTCGGTCACCTCGCTCGCGGGGCTGCGTCAGGAGGACGTCGAGGTATTCCGCACCACCCACGCCGAGGTGGGCCGCTGGTTCGCCGAAGGTCTGGTCGACGGTCTGCGGGTGGACCACCCCGACGGGCTGGCCGACCCTGCCGGATATCTGGTCCGGCTGCGCGAGTTGACCGGCCCGCAGGCCTGGATCGTCATCGAGAAGATCCTGGCGCCCGGCGAGCCGCTCGATCCCGCGCTGCCGGTCGACGGCAGCACGGGCTACGACGCGCTGCGCGAGATCGGCGGCGTGTTCATCGACCCGACCGGCGCCGACGCCCTGACCGCGCTGGCCGAGGCGGGTGAACTCCGCACCGAGGCGCAGGAACCATTGCGCCGTTTGATGATTCGCACTATGACCGACACACTCGACAGCGAACTGGGCCGGGCGTGCCGGGCGGTCGAATCGGCCACCGGCACCAGCCACCCGGATCTGCCGGCTGCCATCGCGGAGTTGCTCTCCAGGGTCGGTGTCTACCGCAGTGACTATCCGGTGCTGTGCGGGGTGCTCGGCGAAGCGATGGCCTCGACCGTCGCCGACAAGCCCGACATGGCGGCGCCGCTGGAGATCCTGGCCGCCGGGCTGACCCATCCGGAAGCCGCCGCCCGGCTGCAACAACTGTGTGGGGCGATGACGGCCAAGGCGGTCGAGGACTGCCACTTCTACCGGGACGCCCGCCTGGTGGCGCTCAACGAGGTGGGCGGTGAGCCGCAGCGATTCGGCGTCAGTGCGGCGGAATTCCACCGCGCCAACACGATCCGCGCGCGGCTGTGGCCGCACACCATGACCACACTGTCCACCCACGACACCAAACGCGGGGAGGATGTCCGGGCGCGGATCGGGGTGCTGTCCCAGGTTCCGGGTCTGTGGGCGGAGTTCGTCGGCCGATGGGAGGCCGCCCACCCGTCTCCCGACCTGCCGACCGGGCTTTTCCTGTGGCAGAACATCTTCGGGGTGTGGCCGGCGAACGGCCGGATCACCACCGGACTGCGCGAACGCCTGCACACCTACGCCGAGAAGGCGATCCGAGAGGCCGGCCGCCGGACGTCGTGGCGGTCCCCGAACGCCGAGTTCGAAGAGCAGGTGCACTCCTGGCTGGACACCGTCCTGGACGATGCCGCAGCCGCGGAGATGACGGCGCTGGTGGCGCGTCTGCAACCCCACGCGCACAACGACGCGCTGGGCCAGAAACTGCTGGCTCTCACCGTTCCCGGTGTCCCCGACGTCTACCAGGGCACCGAACTGTGGGAGGACAGCCTGGTCGATCCCGACAACCGGCGTCCCGTGAACTATGCCGAGCGCCGGGCGGCGCTGCATCGGCTGGAACACCCGGCGCTGGATCGGCTGGAACACCCGAAGATGCAGGTGGTGCGCGCGGCACTGCACGCACGACGGGACCGACCCGCGACATTCCTCGACGGGCACTACCAGCCGGTGCCGGCCTCGGGTCCGGCCGCCGAGCACATGCTTGCGTTCCGGCGCGGTGACGACGTGCTGGTGGCGGTCAGCCGCTGGACGGTGCGGTTGAGTGAACACGGTTGGCAGACAACGGGCATCAGCCTTCCGGCTGGTTCATGGCGAGACCGGATCACCGGCGCTGAGCATCGCGGGACGGTACCTGCCGAGATCCTGTTCAGTAACCTCCCGGCGGCGCTGCTGGAGCGCACCGATGGCTGAGTTCGCCGTGTGGGCGCCGCGGCCCGATCGGGTCCGTCTCGACGTCGACGGCACGGTGTCGGCGATGGCCCGCGGCGACGACAGCTGGTGGCGCGCCGAGGTGCGATGCCGGCCCGATGCCCGGTACGGGTTCGTCCTCGACGACGACCCGACCGTTCTGCCCGATCCCCGCTCGGCGCGCCAACCCGACGGGGTCCACGAACGGTCGCAGCTGTGGAACGGCGCGGCGTGGACCGATACCGGCTGGGCCGGCCGGTCAGTCGAGGGAGCGGTGCTCTACGAACTGCACATCGGGACGTTCACTCCCGAGGGCACGTTCGACGCGGCCATCGCGCATCTGGACTATCTGGTCGACCTCGGTATCGACGTCGTCGGACTGATGCCGGTCAATGCCATCAACGGGACCCACGGATGGGGCTACGACGGAGTGCTGTGGTTCGCGGTGCACGAACCCTACGGCGGGCCCGACGGACTGGTGCGGCTGATCGACGCCTGCCACGCCCGCGGCATGGGCGTCCTGATCGACGCCGTGTTCAACCATTTCGGGCCGTCGGGGAACTACCTGCCGCGCTTCGGGCCGTACCTGTCGTCGGTCGGCAATCCGTGGGGTCAGGGGGTCAACCTGTCCGGGCCGGGCGCCGACGAGGTGCGCCGCTACATCATCGACTGCGCGCTGCGCTGGATGCGCGATTTCCACGCCGACGGCCTGCGCCTGGACGCCGTGCACGCGCTGGTCGACACCACGGCGATCCACCTCCTGGAGGAGCTGTCCGCCGAAACAGACGCTCTGGCAACCGTTCTCGGACGGCCGCTGGCGCTGATCGCCGAGAGCGACCTGAACGACCCGCGGCTGATCACACCCCGCGACCGCGGCGGCTACGGGCTGACCGCACAGTGGGACGACGACATTCACCACGCCATCCACACCGCGGTCTCCGGCGAACGCCAGGGCTACTACTCCGACTTCGGCTCGATGGCCACATTGGCCACCACGCTGCGCAGCGGCTTCTTCCACGCCGGCACGTACTCGTCGTTCCGCGGCCGCCGGCACGGCCGTCCGCTGGACACCGCCGCCATCCCGGCCACCCGGCTGCTGGCCTACACCTGCACCCACGATCAGGTCGGCAACCGCGCGGCCGGTGATCGTCCGGGCGCGAACCTCGATGCCGGGCAACTGGCCATCAAGGCGGCGCTGGTACTCGGATCCCCCTACACGGCAATGCTGTTCATGGGCGAGGAGTGGGGGTCGGCGCGGCCGTTCCAGTTCTTCAGCTCGCACCCGGAGCCTGAGCTGGCCCGAGCGACGGCGGAGGGCCGCAAGGCGGAGTTCACCGAGTACGGCTGGGACATCGACGATGTTCCAGACCCCCAGGACCCCGCCACCTTTCAGCGCTCCAAGCTCGACTGGGCCGAACGCGATGAGCCCGAGCATGCCCGCCTTCTGGAGTTCTACCGGGCACTGATCCGATTGCGGCGCAACGAGGCGGACATGGCCGATCCCTGGCTGCCCGACCTGAGGGTCGATGCTGACGAGAGTCAACGCTGGATCATCATGCGCCGCAGCACGATCGCGATCGCCTGCAACCTCGGCACCGAGACGGTCGAGGTGCCCCTCACCGGTGAGCCGCTCGCCGGATGGGGCGATCCGAAGGTCGGCGCCGACGCGACGACACTGCCGCCGCACTCGGTGGCGGTGCTGCGGACGGGCTGAGGTGATGGCACACCGCTCACGGCGTCAGGCGGTGCCGCCCTGGCCGGCTCGGACCGACAAACGGGTTGGTGTCGGCGGCATCCAGGACGAATTCGACCTGCTGGGGTGTCAGCGGCGTGTCCACGCCGACATCGCCCATGCCCGCGATGGCTGCGAGATTGGCGGGCTCCAGGCCGAAGCTGCCAGCAATGTCGGCAAGGGTGATCATTCGGCGACTCTGTTCTCCAGGGCAACGGCGGACAGCGCCGCGGTCAGGACTTTATTGTTACCGAGGCCAAGTCGTTCCGGTCTAGGTAGTGCACTACCTGATTTCGGGGCCGCCGGATGGCGCTGGGCAACGCTGGCGGCTGAGGCGCTGCTAGCGCGGCGGGTCACCCCGCCACCGGAAGCTGTTGACGTACTTGCCCATATCCATTGCCAACTCAAGATTGGCCCCGGATGGAGGCCCGGGTCCGAACCCGGGCCGGAATGCACGTTCGGGTCCGACCGCGAAGGAGATCAACGCCAGATCGTCCTTCACAGCGCCCAGCACCAGGAGACGGATTCTGCGATAGCCCGCGAGTGAACTCTGCGGCCAGTCGTCGGCGGCCACCCCAAAGCCGCGTTGATAGCCCACCATCGCATTCGGGATTTCGTAGGCCACGGCGGCGTCGGGATAGGCCTTGCGCAACGCCGACAGGACAATCTCCCGGGGCGTACGTCCTTCGGCGGGTTCGGAGAACATTTGCATCACTCCGCCGTCGCCGGCGGTGAAGCGTGCCGTCACGGCGCGCTCGCCGGTCGTGATGTCGTAGGCAGAGCCGGGTGCCGGATAGGCGACCGAGAAGCTGTCGTCTGCCGGGCCGAACCGGGGCAGCACCGAAACCGGAGCAGCATGTGGGGGCCGTCCGCACTGCGGCGGACACAGATAGGGAGACGCCGGTATGGTCAGCGCTTGCGTCACGGCCACCGAAACGCCGGCCGCAGCGGCGATCACCACCGTCCACCACCCCAGCACGGTCACGAAGGACGGCCGGCGCAGGGGCCGTGTGGTGTCGTCGAGCCGACTCACCTGTATCGCCGTTCGCAGCGCCAGCAGGGCCGCGACACTGAGCGCCAGGTGGAGGGCGAGCATGACCATCTGGGGCAGTCCGGCAGCATCGATGCCTCCCACAACGGCATGGATCGCGAGCAGGCCGGCGCAAAGTGACAGCAGTGCAACCCTGGCCCCACTCCCCCGGCCGGCCGGCGGTTGCTGCCAGAGCGCCAGTCCGATGACGCCTCCGGTGGCTGCCGCGGTGAGCGGGATCGCCACTCCGCACAGGCCGGCTTCGACGGCGATGCTGGACCAGGGCCGGGTGGACGGGATCACACCCGAGTGGAACTGCCGGGCCAGTCTCGTCAGGGTGGCGCCAGACGCGAACACCAGCGCACCGGCTACCCCGATTGCGAAGCCGTCCAACGCTTCCCGCGACGATGTGGGCAGACACCGTGCGACCATGGCGGGAACGACCATGAGAACCGCACCGGCGACTGCGACGGCGACACCGGCGCCGTAATTCGGTCCCGCAAGCGGTGTCGGAAGGCCGAAACCGGTGCCGACGAGTCGGGCGGCAACCCGTCCCCACCCGACACCCAGCGCAGCACCGGCCGCGGCGGTCAGCGGCAGCCAAAACCGCGGCAGATCGCGGACGACCCGGGCGCCGACGAGGTAGATCCCGAACAGCACAGGCGGCCCGAGGACCGCGATGGCCAGCATCACGGGAACGATGCGCATCATCGCGAAAGCCACGAGGCCGACGAGGAGCAGAACGAGTCCCGCGCGCAGCGGCGCGCGGTTGCGCGCCGACAGGTGCGGAAACAGTGCACCGGCGACGCCGCTCATCGGGCCGCCCCGGCATCGGCGAGCAGCGCACGAGCGAGTTGCTCGACGTCCGGTGTGCCGACTCCGGTGACCAGGTCAAAACCGGGCGCGGCGATCTCCACCGCGTTCCCGCCCAGCGTGACGTCATGGAAGGCAGGAGCAGGCGCGAGGCCGGCGATCCGGTAGAGCCGCGGATTGAGGTCACCCACCGGACCCGCGCCCCGAGCGGCCAGGTAGTCGTTCACGACAGCCGTCAAACCGCCCAAGATAGGCGCGGACAGTGAGGTTCCGCCGCCGACCCCGATGTTCCCACCGACGATGATCTTCATCCCGGTGAAGGGATCGGCGACAGCGGCGAGATCCGGGGCGAGTCGGTGCGCCTGATCGCGATCGGGCAGGACCGTTTGCTGCCAGACCGGTCGCTCGAACAGCGCCGAGACACCGCCGCCACTGCCCTGGGACAGCGGCGGATCAAACCAGGCCTGCTCATCCAGCCATCCGCCGGAAGGGTCGGTGGACAGGGTGGTGCCGCCCACACTGGTCATCTCGGGAACGGATGCCACGGCATCCAACCCGACGTCGTCGGCAGAAGGCGGGGCCGACCAGGTCGGAGTTCCCTTGCACTCCAATCCGGCGAGGTCGCCACTGGCATCGAAGGCCGTCGTACCGACTCGGTGCGCCGCGCGAAGAGCGGCCCGCACCGGCTCGAGATCGGTTGCGGTGATCAGCTTGTCACACCCCCATCCGATGGACAGACTCCATATCGCGCCGGGATAGCGGCGTGCCGTCTCCGCCAGCATCGCCCCGATCCTGGCGTAGGAGGCGTCGGATGCCACGGTCGGAAGTGCGTTCACCAGAACGGTTCTCGCACCGGGCGCCACAGCGTGGATCGCTTCGAGATCCATGGTGGCTTCGCCGTTGCGGGCGGCCGGCATGCCGCCGACGACCTCCGGAACGAACGGGGGTAGCCCGAAGGTGGACGAGAACAGGTCGAGATCGGACTGGTCGAACCCATCGAATGCGAAAACGACCACCGTGGCGCCGTGTCCGGTGTGGCCCGCCTCCCAGAGGCCCTGGGCGTTGTAGGTCCGCCTCAAGGTGTCCGGTTCAAGACCCCGGTCCGGCACCTCGCGTGGCACCGGCCCCGGCCGGGCGGCGTGGTGCGGTGTGTAGCTGAGGATCCGCCCCAGACCCGTGACGTCATTGCGCACGGCCGGAGGAATCGACGGCTGTTGCGCCGAGGCATAGAACACGCGGCCCTCGGGCGTGCGGTAGTCGTGCACCTCGACGCCGAGGGCGTCCCCGAGGTCGCCCGGCGCCCCCTCGATGAGGGCCCAGGTGTCCCCCTCCTGCCAGCGAACCGATAGACCCGCGTGGTGTGCCCAGGCATACAGTTCGCCGGGTCGTTGCGGGGTATGCAACGCGGCGGTCAATCGGGCGGTGGCGATCTGCGCGGGTCCCAGGTCGGTCGAGTGGGCGAGCAGGGCCGCGTAGGGCCCGCCGATCGGATCCTGACCGGGTTGCGGCCCGGGAGTATCTGTGGCGGTGAGCAACCCGGTGACCACGGCGACGGCGGCCACCGCCGCACAACGTCTGATCAGCCCGCTCGACACCAATGGAGTCTATGGTCGCGCCAGGCAACCGCGAGGATTTCGCAGCGACTACGTCAGATAGCGGTAGGCCGGCGAGCCCGGCTCCAGCGCCTCGACTCCGAGGCCCGAGTCGCTCATCCGCGCCCGCAGGCCGTCGTAGTCCGCCGCCGAGCCCAGTTCGACGCCGACCAACGCCTCCCCGGTCTCCCGGTTGTTGCGCTTGACGTATTCGAACAAGGTGATGTCGTCATTGGGACCCAGCACCTCATCGAGGAACCGGCGCAGCGCACCGGGCTCCTGCGGGAAATCCACCAGGAAGTAGTGCTTGAGGCCCTTGTGCACCAGGGATCGTTCGAGAACCTCGCCGTAGCGCGACACATCGTTGTTGCCACCCGAGATCAGGCACACCACAATCGATCCCGGCTCCACCCCCGCTTCGAGCAGCCCCGCGACCGACAGCGCACCGGCAGGCTCGGCGATGATGCCCTCGTTCTGATAGAGGTCGAGCATCGCGGTGCACACCGCGCCTTCGTCGACGGTCGTCACCGACACCATGTCGCCGGCCGCCGAGAGTGCCTGGAAGGGAAGCAGTCCGGCACGCCTGACCGCCGCCCCGTCGACGAACTGGTCGACATGGTCGAGGTCCACCGGTTCCCCGGCGGCCAGCGCCGCCATCATCGAGGCCGCCCCGGCCGGCTCGATCCCGAGCACGGAGGTGTTGGCGGTCCGTTCGGCGAAGTAGGTGGTGACTCCCGAAATGCAGCCGCCACCACCGACCCCGACGACGAACAGGTCCGGCTCGCGGTCGAGTTGGTCGAGCACTTCGACGGCGATGGTTCCCTGCCCGGCCATGGTCCGCAGATCGTTGTACGGCGGAACCATCGTCGCCCCGGTACGGCCGACATCGTCGAGCGCCGCGGCAGCGGCATCGTCGTAGGTGCTTCCGCCGACGATCAACTCGATGTAGTCCCCGCCGTGGTAACGGATCCGGTCCCGCTTCTGTTTGGGGGTCTTGGCCGGCACGTAGACCCGGCCGTGCACCTTCATCGAGCGGCAGGCCAGGGCGAAACCCTGGGCGTGGTTTCCGGCGGACGAGCACACGACACCGTTACGCAACTCGTCATCTCTGAGTTGAGTGATGAGGTTGTAGGCCCCGCGCAGTTTGTAGGACCGCACGACCTGAAGGTCCTCCCGTTTGAGGTAGACCTCCGCGCCGGTCGCCGCGGACAGCCGGTCGCTGTAATCCAGCGGCGTGCGGGCGACCAGGGTGGAAATCCGCTCGGCGGCCTCGTCGATGTCAGAGGCCGCCAACGGCGGCGAGACATGGCTGCGGCTCAGATCGGCGGACACCGGTCAATGGTGCCACCGGTCTCGCGGAATCAGTGAATCGGGGCGAGCACGAAGACGGGGATCTCGCGCTCGGTTTTACGCTGGTAGTCGGCGTAGTCGGGCCACACTTGCACGGCGCGTTCCCACCAGGCGGCCTTCTCTTTCCCGAACACCTCGCGGGCCTCGTACTCGCCGGTGTCGGTGCCGTCCTGCAATTCGACGTGGGGGTGTTTGACGATGTTGTGATACCAGACCGGGTGCTTCGGCGCCCCGCCCAGGGAGGCGACGACCGCGTACTCGCCGTTGTGCTCGACCCGCATCAGCGGCGTCTTGCGAATCTTGCCGGTCTTGGCGCCGACGGTGGTCAGCAGGATGACCGGCTTGCCTTTGAGTTCGGTGCCTTCAGTGCCGCCCGAGGCCATGTAAAGCTCGGCATTCTCGCGCGCCCAATCCGAGGTGCTGGGTTCGTATTCTCCGGTCAGCGGCATGCGCCCAAGCCTAGTCCGGTGAAGGGGTTGAGCCGTATTGTCACGCCGAAAACACGCGAGCGGCGATACCCGCCGCTGGGAGGGAACAACCCATGGCCGCCAAGAAAGCCCGCCCCGAACAGAACCGCATCTGCAACCTCGTGCCCACACCGGCGTCGAGCACCAAGAACGACTGGCAGTTCGAGCACGCCAGGATGGCCCGACTGCTCAGCGCGCGAGCGACGGCCCCGGCAAGCCTGGATCTGCGCCGCGCCTGGTGGACCGTCGGCGACCAGGGTGACACCGGCTCGTGCGTCGGGTGGGCGTCGACCGACGGGGTGGCACGGCAGATGTTCGTGACCGCCAAACGGCTGACCCAGACCGCCAGGCTCTCCCCGCGGTTCACCTGGATGGCCTCCAAGGAGACCGACGAGTTCACCAGCCGGCCCGAGACCATGATCGAGGGCGCCGGCACGACTCTCAAAGCCGCCGCCGACGTCCTGCGCAAGTACGGCGCCGTTCCAGAATCGTTGCTGCCCTTCACAATCAACACGGCGATGTACACCGGCGACGACAACACCTTCTACGCCACCGCCGCCACCCGCAAGATCGCGTCGTACTTCAACCTGAAACGCAATGGCTCGAGCTGGCGCGAGTGGCTGTTTGCGCACGGTCCGATCCTGGTCGGGCTCAACGTCGACGCCACCTGGGACAGCGCCACCGCCACTAAGGGCAAGCTGGACACCTACCAGCCGAACACCGTCCGCGGCGGGCATGCGGTGGCAGTCGTCGGCTACACCACCGATCAGCGTTTCATCATCCGCAACAGCTGGGGAACGAGTTGGGGCGACAAGGGATTCGGGTATGCCTCCGAGGCCTATATCGCTGAGGCGTTCTTCGACGAAAGCTACGGCGTGACGCTCTGAGACGCACGCCGATGCCGACCACAATCACCGTGACGAAGTGCGACGACGGCGGTACCCGTGCGGTCGCGGTGGGTGACACGATCGAAGTGCACCTGCCCGAGAACGCCGCCGGCGGTTACCGCTGGACGTTCGACGGCGACGACGACGGTCCGCTGGAGCTGACTCAGAGCAGCTCCGGTTACCCCAACGACACGGTCGGGTCCGCCGGTGAGGCAGTCTTCGTGGTCCGGGTACGTACCGCCGGCACCACCAGGTTGCGTCTGACGTACGGACGGCCGTGGGAAGGCGAGGGTGGGGTGCACAAGACGTTCGGCATCATCGTCCACGCGACGAAACCTGTCGGAGAGCCGGTGTAGTTTTTCGAACATGAATTCGAACGCCGAGGTGTTCGCCGCGCTGGACGCGGCCGTTACCGGCGTCGTAGCGCTGGACTGGGACGGTACCGCGGTCACCGAACTCCTTGGGGCACTTGACCGGCTGGAGACCGCGCGCCGGCGCATCACCGCCTGTGCGTACGACGCCGCGGCCGCGGTCGACCGGCGCGACGAGCAGACCCTCGGCGCGAGGAGCCAGCAGGTGATCGCCGATGTGGCGCGGATCAGTCCCGCCGAGGCCAAGCGGCGGATCCGCCAGTCCGGCCGGCTGGCACCACGCACCACCCTGACCGGCCAGCCGGTCGACCCGGACTTCCCGGCCACCGCCAAGGCTTGGCACACCGGCGCGCTCGACGGCGAACACCTGCGCATCATCGAGAAGTTCTTCGACGATCTGCCCGACCACGTCGCGCCGGCCGATGCCGTGAAGGCCGAGGTGTTCCTGGCCGAGCAGGCGGCACTGCTGCGGCCCGACCAGATGGAGAAGCTGGCGGCGCAGTTGGCGTTTCGGCTCAACCCCGACGGGGACTTCTCCGATGCCGACCGTGCCCGCAAACGTGGGTTCACCTGGTGCGGCGGCCAGGGACCGGACGGTATGAGCACCGGGCGCCTCATCGCCAGCCCGGAACTGCGGGCCATGCTGGAAGCCTGGATGGCCAAGTTCGCCGCACCGGGCATGTGCAACCCGGCCGACCAATCCCCCACCGTCACAGGCGAACCCAGCCAACACGTCATGGACCGCGACGCGCGCAGCCACGCCCAGCGTCAGCACGATGCCCTGGTGGCCCTGGTCCGAGGCCAACTCGGCGATCCCGCGCTGGGCCAGCATCGTGGCCTGCCGGTCACGGTGATCGTATCGACCACCCTGGAGCAGATGCAGAAGGCATCAGGGGTCGCGGTCACAGCCGGCGGGACCCGGCTGCCAATGAGCGATGTGATCCGGATGTCCACCCACGCCTGGCACTACCTGGCGGTTTTCGACCAGCACACCGAACGCGTGCTCTACCTCGGCCGCTCCAAGCGGATCGCTTCCGCAGACCAGCGAATAGTGCTGCACACCAAGGACCGCGGTTGCACCGCCCCTGGTTGCGACATGCCGGGCTACCTGTCCGAGGTCCACCACGTCGATGAATGGGCCGACGGCGGCCTGACCAACATCGACGACCTCACGTTCGCCTGCAAAAGCCACCACGGACTTCTCCGCCCCGGGGGCTGGCGAACCCGTAAACTCAAAGACGGCTCCACACAATGGGTTCCGCCGCCACACCTGCCGCTGCCCGGTGGCACCAATACCTACCACCACCCGGAGCGGATGCTGCCCGACGATTGGGATCTCGCCGCAGGGTGAATCGCCGGGGATCAACCCTGGATTAAACCCAGGCCGGGCTCAGCCCCCCAGGCAGCCAGGGCCCAGCAACGCCTTGAGATCGCCCATCAGCGCCGAGGATGGCGTCACCCGCAAGTTCTGATCAAGTTCGAGCGTGGTGATCCGGTCTCCGCTGATCAAACGCAGATGAACCTTGGAGGTGCCGGGGTGGCGGGCCAGAACCTGCTTGAGCGCGGTGACCTTGTCCAGCGTGCACTGCCGGGTCGGCAGGCTGACTGCCAGCGGCCGGTCCGGCTGGGCGTGCGAGAAATCAGGCACCACAAGATCATTGGCGATCAGGGTGACGCGATCGTCCTGGATGCGGACCTTGGCGCCGACGATCACCACGGCATCGTCGGCGATCTCCGCACCGAACAGCGAGTAGGTCTGCGGGAAGAACATCACCTCGATACCGCCGGTGAGATCTTCCAATTGTGCTGAGGCCCAGGGCATCCCGCTCTTGTTGACCCGGCGGTTGACCGACGCCAGGATGCCGCCGACCCGCACCTGGGCGTCGTTGGCGACGTCGCCGTCAAGGATCGCCGGTATCTGGGTGTCAACCTGTCCGGCCAGCAGGTGGGCTACCCCGTCGAGCGGATGGCCGGACACATACAGGCCCAGCATCTCCCGTTCGAGGGCGAGTTTGTGTTTGTCGTCCCACTCTTCGTCGGGCACCCGGATGGTGAAGGCCGAATCCCCGGCGTCCGCCCCGGAATCCCCGCCGCCGAATAGGTCGAACTGACCCATCGCCTCGGCCTTCTTGGTGCCCAGCACCGACTCGACGGCGTCGGAGTGCACCAGGAACAGGCCTTTGCGCGGGTGGCCCAGGGAGTCGAAAGCCCCTGCCTTGATCAGGGACTCGGTGACCTTCTTGTTGCAGGCACCGATGTCGATCTTGTTGAGATAGTCGGAGAAGTCGGTGAACTTGCTCTTCGCCGTGCGGGTCCCGACCAGCGAACTCACCACGTTCGCACCGACGTTGCGCACCGCACCGAGCCCGAAGCGGATGTCGTGGCCCACCGAGGCGAAGTTCTGCACCGACTCGTTGACGTCGGGCGGCAGTACCGTGATGCCCAGTCGGCGGCAGTCCGCCAGGTAGACGGCCGCCTTGTCCTTGTCGTCGCCGACCGAGGTCAGCAGACCGGCCATGTACTCGGCCGGGAAGTTCGCCTTGAGGTAGGCCGTCCAGTACGACACCAGCCCGTAGCCGGCGGCGTGCGACTTGTTGAACGCGTACCCGGCGAACGGAAGGATGGTGTCCCACAGCGCCTTCACGGCCCGCTCGGAGAACCCGTTGGCGGTCATGCCCTCGTGGAAGCCTTTGTACTCGGCTTCCAGGACCTCAAGCTTCTTCTTGCCCATGGCCTTTCGCAGCGCGTCGGCCTTGCCCATGCTGTAGCCGGCGACCTTCTGCGCGATGAACATGATCTGCTCTTGGTAGACGATCAGGCCGTAGGTTTCGGAGAGGATCTCCTTGAGCGGCTCCTCCAGCTCGGGATGGATCGGCTTGATCGCCTGGCGGCCGTTCTTGCGGTCGGCGTAGTCGTTGTGGGCGTTCATGCCCATCGGGCCGGGCCGGTAGAGCGCCAGCACCGCGACGATGTCGTTGAACTCGGTGGGCTGCATGCGGCGCAGCAGATCCCGCATCGGGCCGCCGTCGAGTTGGAACACCCCAAGGGTGTCGCCGCGCCCGAGCAGTTCGTAGGCCTTGGGGTCGTCCAGCGACAGCCCCTCCAGGTCCAGGTCGATACCCCGGTTGGCTTTGATGTTCTCGATGCAGTCGCCGATGATCGTCAGGTTCCGCAGCCCCAGGAAGTCCATCTTCAACAGGCCGATGGCCTCGCACGACGGGTAGTCCCAGCCGGTGATGATGGCGCCGTCCTGCGGCCGCTTCCACAGCGGGATGGCCTCGATCAGCGGCTCGGAACTCATCACCACCGCGCAGGCGTGCACGCCGGCGTTGCGGACCAGACCCTCCAGGCCGCGGGCGGTCTCATAGATGGTCCGAACATCCGGGTCGGTGTCGATCAGGCCGCGGACCTCGGCGGCCTCTTTGTACCGCTCGTGGGTCGGGTCGGTGATCCCCGACAGCGGGATGTCCTTGGCCATGATCGGCGGAGGCAGCGCCTTGGTGATCCGGTCGGCGATGGCGAAGCCGGGCTGACCGTAGTGCACCCGGGCGGAATCCTTCAGCGCCGCTTTGGTTTTGATGGTGCCGAACGTGATGACCTGGGCGACGCGGTCGCTACCCCACTTCTCGGCGGCGTACCGCACCATCTCACCGCGGCGACGGTCGTCGAAGTCGATGTCGATATCGGGCGCCGACGGGCGTTCGGGGTTGAGGAAGCGCTCGAAGAGCAGCCCGTGCGGGATCGGGTCGATATTGGTGATGCCCAGCGAGTAGGCCACCAACGACCCGGCGGCCGATCCGCGGCCGGGACCGACCCGGATGTCGATGGACTTCGCGTAGTTGATCAGGTCGGCGACGATCAGGAAGTACGACGGGAAACCCTTGCCGCAGATGACGTCGATCTCGAAGCTCGCCCGCTCGGTGTATTCCGCCGGCACGCCGTCCGGAAAGCGCCGCCGCAGCCCGGCCTCGACCTCATGGCGCAGCCAGGAGCCCTGATCGTGGCCCTCGGGCACCGGGAAGATCGGCATCCGGTCGCGAGGTGTCCACACCTCGGCGTAGGACGACACCCGCTCGGCGATCAGCAGGGTGGAGTCGCACGCCTCGGGAATCTCGTTGTCCCACAGGGCGCGCATCTCAGCGGCCGACTTCAGGTAGTAGCCGTCGCCGTCGAATTTGAACCGGTTGGGGTCAGACAGCGTCTTGCCGGTCTGAATGCAGAGCAGGGCCTCGTGGTTGAGCGCCGCGTCGCGGGTGACGTAGTGGCAGTCGTTGGTGGCCAGCGGCCGGATGCCGAGTTTGCGGCCGACGTCGAGCAGCCCGTCGCGGACCCGGCGCTCGATCGACAATCCGTGGTCCATCAGTTCCAGGAAGTAGTTGTCCGGACCGAAGATCTCCCGCCACTTCGCCGCCGACGCGATCGCCTCGTCGACCTGGCCGAGCCGCAGCCTGGTCTGCACCTCCCCGGACGGGCAGCCGGTGGTGGCGATGATGCCCCCGGCGTGCTCGGCGATGATGTCGGCGTCCATCCGGTTCCACTTACCCAGCTGGCCCTCGAAGGAGGCCAGCGAGGTGAGCTTGAACAGGTTGCGCAGCCCGGTGGCGTTCTCGGCGACCATCGTCAGGTGGGTGTAGCTGCCACTGCCGGAGACGTCGTCGGATTTCTGGCTCGGATCGCCCCACAGAATCCGCCGGGTATCGAAGCGCGAGCCGGGAGCGACATACGCCTCAACCCCGATGATCGGCGTGATGCCGACCTTGGTGGCGGCAGTGTAGAACTCGCTGGCGCCGAACATGTTGCCGTGGTCGGTCATGCCGATCGCGGGCATCTCCAGGCGCTCGGCCTCGGCCAGCATGGGCGAGATCTTGGCGGCACCGTCGAGCATCGAGTACTCGGTGTGGTTGTGCAGGTGAACGAAGCCCTGCCCGCTCTGACTGGCCATAGGCCCGTCAGTCTATGGCGGGCCGCCGACGCTTTCGACGAGTCCTCGGCGTGTCTGCCCGCGAGTCGCGATCAGCTCTCGTCCTTGAGCATCCGGGTGATCTCCTTGGCCTGCTCGGGCTTGAGGTCCCCGGACAGCTGCAACACCTCACCCTCGATACGCCCGCCGATCTTCGGACCCCAGACCACCGTCCCGGCCCGCACGAAAGCGATCTGCTTGTCGACCTGGCCCTCGGTGAACTAGCGAA
>Ga0194055_10002209_pt1 | contig 15515 bp, 16 predicted proteins | sample SepL449m_MetaG_FD_155482 | JGI IMG/M metagenome (GOLD analysis project Ga0194055, IMG submission 155482) | Anoxic zone freshwater microbial communities from boreal shield lake in IISD Experimental Lakes Area, Ontario, Canada - Sep2016-L442-9m | ecosystem: Environmental > Aquatic > Freshwater >... | reverse complement strand
GTGGGTCCCGTCTGGGTCATGTCGGGCATCCTGTCGAGCAGGTGCTCGAACATGACCTTGATCTCCATGCGGGCCAGGTTGGCGCCGAGGCAGAAGTGGGGGCCACCACCACCGAAGGCCATGTGGGGGTTGGGGTTCCGACCGACGTCGAAGACATCGGGGTTCTCGAAGATCTTCTCGTCACGGTTGGCGGAGATGTGGAAGAACAGCACCTTGTCGCCGGTCTTGATCTGTGCTCCCTCGAGGGTGACGTCGGTCATGGCGGTGCGACGGAAGTTCATCACTGGCGTCACGTAGCGGAGCATCTCCTCGACGGCGGTGTCCATGAGCGAACGGTCCTCGCGCAGGCGAACCCACTGGTCGGGATTCTGGAAGAAGGTGTTCATGGCGCCGGCGATCAGATTCCGTGTTGTCTCATTTCCGGCCACGGCGAGCAGCAGGAAGAACAGCTCGAGCTCAAGGTCACTGAGGCTCTCGTTCTCGACCTCGACCTGGGTGAGCACGCTCATGAGGTCCTGGTGCGGGTTGGAGCGCTTCGAGGCGAACAGCTGCGAGGCATAGGAGTAGAGCTCCATCGCTGCCTCTGCGGCCACCTCGGGGGTGACGTTGTATTCGGGGTCCTGGCTCCCGATCATCTTGTTTGACCAGTCGAACATCTTGTGACGGTCCTCGAAGGGCACACCCATCAGCTCGGCGATCACGATGAGGGGGAGCTCGGCGGCGATGTCCACGACGAAGTCGGCCTCGCCCTTCTCGATCACGTGGTCGATGAGCTCGTCGGTCACCGTGTGGAGGCGAGCCTCGAGGTCACGGACCATCCGGGGGGTGAAGCCCTTGTTGACCAAGCGGCGGTAGCGGGTGTGGAGCGGCGGATCCATGTTCAGCATCATCAGCTGCTGCTGGACGATGGCGGTAGCGGGTGTGGAGCGGCGGATCCATGTTCAGCATCATCAGCTGCTGCTGGACGATCTCCTCCTCGGGCACGTCGAAGGGCAGGGAGGTCATGGCCGAACTCGAGTACTCCTCCCACTCCCGGTTCACCCGCACGCAGGCGTCATACGATGTCACTGCCCAGTAGGGGATCACGTCGGGCTCTTCGCGCCACGAGACCGGACTGGTTGATCGCAGGTGGGCGAAGAACTCGTGGGGGACCGCGTCGACATAGGTGCCGGGGTCGGAGAGGATCAGGTCGTTCGGTGCCATGGCTGGTGCTCCCTCAAGCTGATCGGACACCTGTCCGATCCATGGCCGAACGTTAGCAGGGCCACTGCCGTCCGGAGGCTGGCCTCAGTCCCGGAAGGGTTTTCCCATGTGCCAGCCGTTGCAGAACTCGCAGGAATAGACGTTGAGCTCGACCCGATCCTCGACCCAGCGGAGCTGGGCGGCGTCCTGGGCATCGCGCTCAGAGGGGAAGCGGGTCTTCGCTGCACCGTCGGTCCGCCAGTGGGTGCCGCCGAGCGACAGTGGTCGTGGCGACGATCGGGCGGGGCGACGACGACGAGCCATGAGTCCAAGTCTGGCCCATGGCGCTGCGGTGTCGCGGGGACTCGGTAGGTTGGGTCCATGACCGACATCGCTCCGGTGATCGAGCCGACCACCACTGACCCCATCGCCGACGAGGGCGACCATGAGCGCTTCACACACATCGTCCTCGAGGGCTACACCCCCAAGGGCACCGAGGACCTGGTCCCGATCGGGAACTCGGTGGTGGAAGGGATGATCAACGGCACCGCGGTCACCGCCTTGTGCGGAAAGGTTTGGGTGCCCGGTCGCGATCCGGGTCGCTACCCGGTCTGCAAGACCTGCGTCGAGGTGGCGAAGTCCATGGGGTGGAAGATCCCAGGGACCTGACCTACGGACCTGGACAGTCCCACTCCATGGCATCGATCGGAAAGGTGGCGGGAAGAGTGGTGCGAAGTGTCGAGCGGAGCGCTGAGAGACTTATCTGGCGAGGCAGGGTCACGGTCCCGGTCGGCAAGCGCAGCCGAAGCGTCCCGCTGTGGAGTCCGTCGAAATTGTCCGTGACTGACGCCTCGTTGGTTGCCGGGTCGAGCCGATAGATCGCCGATATGCACGAGGAACTGCGGTTGAACGACGAGTAGATGATCAGGTGCGAACGAGCGGCAAGATTCCACCGTTTGGCTTGGGCATCAATCTCGAATGCCAGCACTTGCGCGGAGGTTGCTTGGCCGAGTGAGTTGACGTCACCGCGCAGCACGGTATCGATCGTGGTGGCCTTGGGGCCTGACCAGGTCACGAGGGAGACCTGCGTGGCCGTGGAGGCGAGGGCAGCGAGCGCAACGAGGTTCCCTGCAGTCGGCGTCGAGGTGGCCGTCGGCGTCGGGCGATGCGTGGCGGTGGTGGGCGCCGAGCAGGCGGTCAGAGCAATGCTGAACACTAGGGCCAGTGAACCGGCGATCGCTTTTCGGCCATGTCGCGTTGATGGACCTAGGGAGTGAGCCCGAGGCGCTCGGCGAAGAATGCCAGCACCTGCTCGAGAGCGAGGCGCGTGGGCGAGCCCTCGACGTCGGAGTAGGCCTCGGTGAGCACCGAGTGTGCAGCCTTCGGATAGCCCCAGGGGTTTGTCTCGCTCGAGTCGATCTCGACGCCGACGAACCCGTCACCGAGTTCCTCGCGCAGCCGGGCGAAGCGTTCGGCCGGGACCGCCCGGTCACAGGTGAAGCGCAGACCGATGACCGGCGTGCCGCTCGCCACACGCTCCTTGATCACCGCAAGATCCGAATCAGAGACCCCGAGCGATCGCTTGCGTGCGGCACCGAGTGGAAAGGGCAGCGACGGCTGGCTGAGCACCGGTGCGACGACGACGGGATCGACCATCATGGCGAGGGCGAAGCCACCGGTCAGGCACATGCCGACGGCACCGACCCCGGGACCTCCGCAGCGGTCGTGCCACTCCCGACTGAGAGCCCGGAGCCAGCCGATGACCGGGCTGGTGCGATGCATGGCCAGGACGGTGAACTCACGTGAGATGCAGGCCGAGGCCATCGAGGATGCGAGGTAGCTCCCGGAGGGAGGGCGACCCGGTGTGCCGAAGAGGTCCGGCAGCACCGCCGTCATCCCTGCTGCTGCCACCTTGCGGCCGAACTCGGCGACGAGCGGGGTGATCCCGGGGATCTCGTGGATCACGATGACGGCAGGGCCTTCGCCGAGCGAATAGATCGTGCGGGTCTCACCCTCGTGCTCGAAGGTGGAGGTGGTGAAATCAGCGAGCACCGATGCAGCGTCATGGTCCATACGCAGAACCCTACGGCTGAGTCCCCGTTTCGTCCATCGGCTGCACCCGTCGGGTCGGCCAACCTCCCTAGGATGAGGCCAACGAGGCGGCTGACGAGAGGGAACGATGGAGCGACGTACGACCTGGATGGGTTCGGTGGCCATGACCCGACGGGAGCTCCTCGCAGCGGGTGCGGTGGGTGCCGCGTCATCCATGGTGGTCACCCGGCCCGCAGGGGCAGTCTCGCTCCCCGTTTCGCTGACGCGCCCGGCGGCGGCGGCCCCCTTCCCTCACCACAAGGTGGGTAAGCCGGTGCCGGCCTACGACAAGATCGAGCACATCATCATCGTGATGATGGAGAACCACTCGTACGACAACATCCTCGGCTCATGCGGCCGAGGCGACGGCCTGACCTTCGCCGGCGGTGACCCGACCACGCGGGCGCTGAACACCAACCCCAATCGTCCCGACGACCTCAACTTCGCCACCAACCCGATGATTCGGGCCTTCGAGATGCCCACGCCGGCCCAGATGGTGGATAAGCCGTCTCAGGCCTGGGGAGCGTCATGGACGCAGTTCTACGGCACGAGCAACCCGACGCCGGAGTACCTCGACCCCGGTCCGTTTCCCGCCGAGCGCAACTCAGGCTTCGTGATCTCCGACTCGGGCCCAGTGGCCATGGGGTACTACACCGAGGAACACATCCCATTCATCCGCTCGATGGCGGCGAGGTTCCCGATCGCCGACCGCTGGTTCGGCTCGTGCATGGCGCAGACCTACCCGAACCGCCGGTTCATGATGGCGGGCACGGCGCTCGGCCAGACCTGGAACGACCTCTCGATGATGGAGCTGCCGACCAACGGGACCATCCTCCAGGCGATGTCCGAGCACAACATCAGTTGGAAGAACTACTTCGTGAGCCTGCCGAGCACGTTGATCTGGCCGGGCCAAGGCAAAGACGTCACCTTCTTCGACCATCTCAGAAACATCTCGAACTATTTCGACGATGCCAAGAACGGGACGCTCCCAAGCGTGAGCATTGTCGATCCGAACTTCGATCGGGCTTCGGGAGAGAATGCCGAGGACGTCCAGCACCACGATGCCTTCCTCCAGAAGGTCGTCACCGCGGCAGTGAAGGGAAAGAATTGGGATCGCACCCTGCTGCTGTTCACCTATGACGAGCACGGTGGCTACTACGACCATGTCGTTCCACCAACTGCTGCGGTTCCTGATCACTCGGCGCCGCAGGTGGTGGTGAAGCCTGGCGACATCTGGGGTGGTGGCTCGTCCTATGTGGGGTTCGGCCGCCTGGGATTCCGGGTTCCAGCCATCGTGGTCAGCCCCTATGCCAAGACTGACTATGTCTCGCACACCGTCTTTGACCACACCGCGGTGATGAAGCTGATCGAGATGAAGTGGAACCTTCCGTCTTTCACGAAGCGCGACGCCAAGTCGAACGACCCGTGGGAGATGGTCGACCTCACCCACGCCCCGGCATTCCGGAACCCCAATAGTGCCGGTCTCGCTGGTCCGACCATCGAGTTCGATGGCACTCGACCGGTGTCGCCGGCCATCGGCTCGTACTGGCCCACTCGCGAGGAAACCTCCATATATCCCGACGGTGGGCCGAAGGAGCCAGGCAAGGGCGTGCCTCGCCGCAAGCAGTACTGGGAGAAGAAGAACGGGACTCCTCTGCCGGACAAGGGAGAGACGCCCTTCTACGCAGCGCTTCGTCAGGCGTGGGAAGCGACCTGATGGCGCTCGTCGACCCACCGTGGTTCGTCAAGCGGCGACTTGGGTGGGGGCTTTCACCGGGAACGAGGCAGGGGTGGATCGTCACGGCAGTGTTTGCGATGGTCTCCGTGGGATCGGCCATCGGGCTCGCCCGACGACCGATGGCGTTCGCCGTCGCCGTGCTGCTCATTTCGGTCGCCTTCGTGGTCGTGGCGGTGATGACCGGAGAGGCTCCCGGGCATCAATCCCGGCGCCGCTGAGCGAGGTGGAGGTCCTGCTTCTCACGGAGCCGAAGCACCCGCCTCGCTCGGGGCCACCCTCCGCTCGCTACGAGACCGGCCGCGGCAATCTGCTCGCTGAGGCGCTCCTGTCTGCCGGCCACCAGCCGGTGATGTGGTGGGACCACCCAGTCGGTCCTCGGGTCACGTCGGAGCCTGATCTCGTCCTCCTGCGATCGGGAAGACCGATCCAACTCCGTCGGGCCGAAGACCTCTCGGCGGACGGACTCGCTGTCCTGAATGACCCACATGCGCATCGCCGGGCCAGCGACAAGCTGCACCAAGCGGCGATCTTCGCTTCGGCCGGAGTGCCGCACCCGGCGACCTACGGGATCGGCCTCGGCCTCGGTGGGAGCAGCGAACTGCTGGTGGCCAAGCCTCGCTCGGGCTCATCAGGCAGAGGTGTTCGGCTCCTTGGCCCCGAGGACCTTGCCGAGGCGCTTGCGGTGGGTGACGTGGTCCAAGAGCAGGTCGTCGGCGCACCTGAGTATCGGGTCCTGGTCGTCGGCGGGATCGACGTGGACTGGGCGAGGAAGTATCCGGCGGTGGGTGACTTTCGGGCCAATCTGGACCAGGGAGGGACCATGCATCGGGCAGAGCGACCGAGCGAACAAGCTGCTCAGATAGCAGTTCAGGCCATGGAGGCGTTGGGCCTCGACATCGGCGGAGTGGACCTGATGGTCGGCAGGTCCGGACCGGTGGTCCTCGAAGTGAATGCCGCTACGACCCTGCACGGATCGGATCCTGCGGCGACTGAGGAGATTCTCCGAGCAGTGCTCGGTCTCTGCGTCACTACGGTGACGCAGCGCTGACGTGCGAATTTGAGATCACTCCATCCAGCCGACCCGACCACCCTGAAGGGCAGTCAGGCCGGCTGGCGGAGCTGAGGATCAGATGGCGCGAACGGCCTTGGCCTCTTCGCCCTTGCGACCCTCGCCGACCTCGAACTCGACGGCCATACCCTCTTCAAGGGAGCGGTAGCCGTCACCCTCGATGTTGGAGTAGTGGACGAAGACGTCCTCGCCGTCGGGACGCGAGATGAAGCCGTAGCCCTTCTCGTTGTTGAAAAACTTCACGGTGCCGGTAGGCATGACTGCATTCCTTCTTTCTTTGGATTCCCGCATGGTGCGGTGTTGTGCAGGCCACCCCGTCGCAATGGTGCGAGGAGGTTGGCGAGCGAGGGTGGAGAGGGGAGAGGTGGTCGATGGACCGATCTTTGCGTCGCTGTCTTCCAGGCGACGATTGCTGTTCTTTCTCAACCGTAGCCCCATCGGAGCCTCTGTGCGCAATATTTTACCTCGGACCCTAGAAATTCCTCGCCCGGACACTGGCTCCCTAGGTGTCTCTCCGGAGGGGACGTAGCTCGATTCACACGCCCCTGTGCGTGAAGGAGGCCCGGTACGCAGGGGAGCGGAGCGTCTCATTGTCCCTCGCTCACCCGACGGTTCGCGGGAGATTCAGAGATCTGCTCCATGCATGATCACTATGGTGACGGCCGATCAGGGGTCCTGGCCACTTGGTCTCGAGCGGGGCTGATCAGAGCTCATTGACACTCGGAGGCTGCTGCTCCGGCCGCAACGGCCGAACGATCGTCTCGGTCGTGCTGATGGCTCTGTTCGGTCGTCGGATCAAAAAGAAGGGGGCGGTCAGTCGTCGATGCGAACCTGGCGAAGGCGCTTGGTCTCGGACCGGCGAGCCTTCTCTTCGAGTCGTTTCCGGGTCGCGGAACGTTTGGGCTTGGTGGCGACCCGACGTGTTGCCGGTGCTGCTGCGGCGTCGAGGGCGGCCATGGCTCGAGCCTGAGCAAGCTGACGGTTGCGCCATTGGCTGCGACTCTCCTCACAGGTGACCGTCAGGTGGTCGCCGAAGGACCGCTCGAGGCGAGAGCGAATCGCCTCGGGCATCTCGCACGACGCCAGGTCGATGCTGAGGTGCACCTTGGAGCTCGCCGTGTTGACGTGCTGTCCGCCGGGCCCACCGGATCGAGCGAACCGGACAGAGATGGCGGCATCGGGCACGATGATGCCCCGAGCGGTGCGCAGTGGTTCCACCACATAAGTCTTGCCCACGAAGGGGCCCCCATCGCGCCGGCGGATGAGGGGTGGGAGGCTTGGTGCGTCACGAGCTCGAGTCCATTGAGGGAGTCCACCATGTCAGCAAGAGAACACGACGGGCCGGCCCTGGGCGGCGAGCGGCGCTACTGCGTGGCGGATGTCTTCTCGTCTGATCCCTTCGGGGGGAACCCGGTGGCCGTCGTCGTCGATGCCGAGGGCCTCGACGACGAGATGATGGCGACGATCACGCGGTGGACCAACCTCTCCGAGACGACGTTCCTTCTTCCGGCCACTGACGCCGCTGCCGACTATCGCCTCAGGATCTTCACGCCGTCGACCGAGCTTGGCTTCGCTGGGCACCCCACCCTCGGGTCATGTCGAGCCTGGCTGGCGGCTGGAGGGGTACCCCGAGTCCCCGGCGTGGTGGTGCAGGAGTGCGGCGTCGGCCTCATCGAGGTCCGGGTGGGCGACGGGGACACCCTCTCCTTTGCCGCCCCACCACTGCTCCGATCAGGGTCCCTTGACCCTGCGCTGCTCGATGAGATCGTGGGCGTCCTCGGGATTCATCGCTCGGCAGTGGTGTCGGCAGCACATGTCGACAATGGTCCCGGGTGGGTGGGAGTCCTGCTCTCCTCGGCGGCCGAAGTCCTCGCCGTCGAGCCGGCCGACTCGGTCCACGCCATCGGTGTGATCGGTGCGCATGCGCAGGGGTCTGATGCCGCCTATGAGGTGCGGGCATTCTTTCCTGAGGGTCGGCGCTCGATCGAGGATCCGGTGACCGGGAGCCTGAATGCCTCGCTGGCACAGTGGTTGCTCGCCGAGGGACGGGTGACGGCCCCGTTTCGAGTCACCCAAGGTGGGCGCCTCTCGCGCACCGGCAGCATCGAGATCGATGCCGACGGCTCCGGGCAGGTCTGGGTAGGCGGCGTCACCACCGTGCGGGTCTCGGGAACGATCGACGACTCGCGCTGAGCGTGGATTACTGCTGCGACATGAGGCGGGTCATCTCTGCCTCAGGGTTGATGATCAGTTCACCGGTGATGTCCACCACGACCTTGTCGAGTTCACCCGTGAAGGTGAACGGTGCCTCGTAGATCGCAGGGTCGATCGTGTCGAAGAATGCTTCTCCGCAACTGGCCCCGGTGGTGGAGAAGGTCACAGGAACCGTGTGGGGGAGGGAGCCGAATCCGACCACCTCGCCGTCGAAGTACAAGCGCACCTCGGCCGGCGTTCCCTTGCCCTCGAGGAAGGAGGGTGGGCCGGTCGGAGCGAACTCCATTCGCAGCTCCACTGCCCCACCACGAGGGACCGGTGTGTCCGAGACGATCGTGTAGCGATCGAGGGTGAGGTAGTTGTAGACGAACTTGAGTCGATCATCGTGCACAATCAGGGCGTAGCCGCCGTGACGGCTGCCCAGGGAGAACAAGACACCCTCGGCACCGTCGTCGGGAATCGCGACGTGGGCGACGATGGCATGGGCTCGGTTCGGCACCCGAGGTGCGGCCGTGAACGGTGTGGGCGAGCCACCGGGGTAGAACTCGAAGATCCGTCGGCTGTGGCCGACGGTGGGACGCTTGGCGAGCAGCCTAGAGATCCCGCTCGCTGCAAGGGGCAGGACGCCGTGTCGTTCGGCCTCGGACCACCACAGCGCTCGTAGCTCTTCGACTTTGTCCGGTCGATCGGCGGCCAGGTTGTGGCACTCGGCGGGGTCGTTGGTGAGGTCGTAGACCTCCCAGCAGTTGGCGTCGAGGTCGTCGAGGATGGCTTCGCTGAGCTCGGTGCCGAAGGGTCGCCCGAGTTCGGCTCCCTCGGCGAGGCTGGGGCCAGGGTAGGGACAGACACCGCGCCAACCCTCGTGGTAGATCGATCTGTGGCCGAACATCTCGAAGTACTGGGTGGTGTGGACGTCGGGAGCATCAGGATCGCCGAGAGCGGCGGCGAAGCTGATGCCGGCCATTGGCGATTGTGGGACCCCAGCCACGGTCGCCGGTGGTTCGATACCGAGCACCTCGAGGATGGTCGGTGCCACGTCGATGGCGTGGAGGTACTGGTTGCGCACCCCACCGGGTCCCGAGATGCCTGCCGGCCAGGACACGACGCATGGATCGGTCACCCCGCCGCGATAGGTCTCGCGCTTCCAGCGACGGAACGGAGTGTCACCGGCCCAGGTCCAACCCCATGAGTAGTGGTTGAAGGTGTCTTCGCTCCCCCAGATATCAATGACCTCGAGGTTGTCCTCGAGGCGCTCAGGCGCGAGGTTGAAGAACAGCGCCTCGTTGCGGGTGCCGTGCTCACCACCCTCGGCGCTGGCTCCATTGTCGGAGACACAGATCACGATGGTGTTGTCGAGTTCACCGAGGCGATCGATGAAGTCGATGACCCGTCCAATGTGGTGGTCGGTCTGGGTCATGAAGCCGGCGAAGACCTCAAACTGGTGTGCGTAGACGCCCTTGGCCTCGTCGGTCAGCTCTTCCCAAGGCTCGACGTCGGGATCGCGTTCGGAAAGCTCAGTGCCGGCCGGCATGAGGCCAAGCTCGAGCTGACGGGCGAAGACTGTCTTGCGGTATTCATCCCAGCCGTCGTCGAAGCGGCCCTTGTAGGGGGTGACCCACTCGGGCTCGACCTGGTGGGGGGCATGGCCGGCACCGGTGGCGAACCACAAGAAGAACGGCTTGTTGGGGGCTGCGACGTGGGCGTCTTGGATGAAGCTGATGGCATGGTCGGCGAGGTCGGCGTTGAGGTGGTAGCCCTCCGCCGGTGTCTTGGGCTGGCGCACCGAGTGGTTGTCCGAGATCAGGTCAGGGTGGAACTGGTCGGTGTCGCCTCCGAGGAAGCCATAGAAGCGCTCGAAGCCCCGTCCGAGCGGCCATCGGTTGAAGGGTCCGGCGGGAGTTGTCTCCTGAGGCGGCGTCAGGTGCCACTTGCCGACACAGAAGGTGTTGTAGCCGTTCTCGACCAGGATTTCGGGAAGCATGGCGTGCTCGAAGCCCATGGTGGCGTTGAGCGAGGGAAAGCCGAGGGACATCTCGGTGATGGCGGCCAGACCGGTGGTGTGGTGGTTGCGACCAGTCAGGAGGCAGGCTCGGGTCGGCGAGCACAGCGCGGTGGTGTGGAAGTTCGAGAACTTGAGCCCTCGCTCTGCGAGTCGGTCGAGGGTGGGCATGTCGATCATCCCGCCGAAGGGAGAGAGCTGCCCGTAGCCAACGTCATCGAGGACCACGACCACGACGTTGGGTGCACCCTCCGGTGGAGTGGGCCGTGCCGGCCAGGCCGGGATCGAGGACTCAACGGTGCGGCCGATCGTGCCGGGAAAGGGCTCGTCGGGGCGGTAGGTGGTGAAGGGCTCTGCCATGGTCACAACCTAGGTCGGCCGAGGAATCGTCACAACCGCAGACAGAACATGGGCCACCGGCGGCACCTGAATGCAGGGGTCGGGGGCCTGCCGTCGGCTCTCGTCAGACGGGAATCTCACCGATGATGCTGGCTCGTTCCATGATCCGGCGCTGCGGCCAATAGTCGCTGAGCGCGAGGTGCTGAACGGCTCGATTGTCCCAGAACGCCACAGAATCCTGCTTCCATTGGAACCGGCACTGATACTCCGCCGTCTCCGCCTGCCGGCAGAGCAGGTCCATCAACTCGTCGCTCTCGGCCTCGGACATCCCAAGGATCCTGAGGGTGAAGAAGCGGTTCACATAGAGGAGGCGTCGACCGGTCTCGCCGTGGGTACGGACCACTGGGTGCTCGACCGTGGGGAACTTCACCTGCATCTCGGCGCGGGCATCGTCATCGAGGGAGAGACCGAAGACCCGAGAGAAATCATGGACCGCCACAAGATTCTCGATGCGCTCCTTGACCGAGGTTGGGAGGCCGTCATAGGCGGCATACATGTCGCTGAACGAGGTATCGCCGCCGATATCCGGCACCTCAACGGCGTGCAGGACAGCGGCTGCTGAGGGGACCGCTCGCCAGGAGACGTCAGAGTGCCAACCATTCTCGAAACCACCGATCGTCGCCTCCTTCTCGAAGCGGACGAGTTCGGGCTGCGAGGTGTTGGACGGAATGAAAGGGTGCACCTCAAGATCGCCGAAGCGACGGGCGAAGGCGACGTGGCGCTCGGCGGTCAGCGGCTGGTCACGGAAGAAAATCACCTTGAAGTCAAGGAGGCAGCGACGGAGCTCGGCGATGGTTGCATCGGGGAGGTCGCTCGTGATGTCCACGCCATCGATGACCCCACCGATGGTGGCGCCAAGTTGGCTCACTGAGAAGCCCTCGTAGTGCAGGCCGGCCAGCCGCTCCCGCTCCTCAGCGAGTTGGGTCATCGGTCCGACGACGGTGCCTCGAGACCCAAAGCGGATCCGCTTTGGCATGACCCCGGTCAATGGTTCACTCATATCGGCGGTTCCTCTCGTCACTGTGCTCGTCACGCTCAAGTCTCGCCGACGCTCCATTGACGTGCGACTCGCCAGCCTCAAGCGCTGTCACCCTATCTGCCAGTAGTCTGACCAGCGTTGACAACTGAGAGGTGGACACCATGGGAACCCCGAGCGCGGAGCGACTGATCACTGATCACCGAGGGACCCGCTATGGCGAGGTGCTCGCCGTGTTTGCCGAGGGGAACGAATTGAATGCCCACGTCTACGGCACCCAGTTGCTCAACGATTGTCCGGCTGAATTGTGGGACTCGCTCGATGCGGCCACCATCGCCGAGGACCTCGGAGCCCTGATGGTCAAGCTCAATGGCCCCCGTCACTGGATGCTCGACGGCCTTGGCACGAAGGGCGAGCCCCTCGAGCCTGTGCTCCGTGAGTTCAACGGCCTGTTGATGCGACGGATCGCCGTACTGAAGCTCGGGACGAACCCGGCACAAGTGCCCTACATCTGCCGCCAGGTGGATCGTCAAGCAGTGTTCTTCTTCGATGCAGGCAAGGAGATTCACGAGTTGGTCGACGCCGACGGCACCGCCTATGTCATGCAGGCGTATTGCGTCGGCGTGGATGCCACGCTCAACGAGTCCAACCTTGCGGGACTGGCGGACCGGCTCGATCTTCCGGAGGGCTGGTCCTTTCGGACCAGGGTTCTGACTGAGGAATTGGTCGTCGACACGTCAGCGACAATCGCTACGGTGATCCAAGACGAGCTCGAGAACAGCTACACCCTGCCGGTCTGACAAGCCGGAGTGGCCGGGGAGCACGATGGGTTCATTGGTGGTGGCCGGGTGGTGGGCCTCGTGAGTTGCGCCGGGGGTTTTGTCGGTGCGAGGTTGAACACCCCAGCATTGCTGAGCACGTTCGGCAAGGTCGGAGCATCGATCCTCAGGCGTTCTTCGACCTGATGTCCACCGAGGTCTTCACTTCGGTGTTGCCAGCGGAGCGAGGTCGATGTCAGGTCTCGCCCCAGCGATGTAGTCCTGTACCGTGGGCCCACCGCCGATGAGGAGCAACCGTGCCCGAGAACTCACCTGTCCGTTTCATCGCCCACTTCACCATTGATGACCCAGAGCGCTATCGGGTCTATGAACAGGGGTTCTTTCCAATCCTCAAGGCGCACGGCGGTCGGTTCTTGACCTACGACGACAACCCAATCATCCTTGAGGGGTCACGGCCTGATGGTCGGACCGTGTTGATCGAGTTCGACTCGTCTGAGGCGCTCATGGGCTGGTGGGAGTCGCCCGAATACCGGGAGCTCGCCGCTCACCGCCACGCTGGGACGACCACACATGCCGTCTTTGTTGTCGAGAGCCCCCCAGGTCGGTAGCCGCCTCCAAAGCGACGAACGACTGGGTCGGGGCGATTGGCCGTCGAGGACCCGGTGTGAGCCTGGATTGTCGACACATGACTGACCTTCCTCGCGGCGCAGCGGTCGGCGGTCGGTGGAGTTGAGCACTTCGGCCATGCCTGACGTCAGGTAAAGCGAACGAGGATTCGGTACGGGGAGAAGCCGATGGCGTGGCTGAACTGCCGGAGGCCCGGCGGCATGGTCAGCACCGACTCACCAATCAGAACCGTGGCGCCGAGCGAGATGGCAGTCTCGATCACGAGGGCGCTGACTCGATAGCGAGCGATCGAACTCAAGGATCGATCGATTCGCCGTGGTGCCCGAAATCAGCAGCATTGCAATAGCGAGCACACCCCCGTCGGCGTCAGTGCAGACCAGATGGACGTCGCTTCCGGGTCGAAGGTCGTGCTGATCGGTGAGCATGGCGACCGGGTCACCCGGCCAGCCCCGACCGACGAGGAGCTCATGGAGGTTGCTTCGCTGCTCGTGGACATCATTCACGACTCGAGCGTCCAAGCCGAGATTTCGCCCTCGTCTGAGACTCTCGCGTATCGCTCCAGTTCGGCGCCGGGTGGCGAGGTAGTCCCCGAAGGTCTCAGGGAGGACGAGGGCTGTCGTCGGCCGGGCATTGGCGAGGACCCCCCTCAGACGACCATGCATCAGGTTGGCAATTCGGTGCGATGACAGGGAGTCATCCAAGTCCACCGCAAGGATTGGGATGGAGCGCAGTGCGGCGAGTCGTGCTCGCCACACCCTGATGCTCCACGGTCGAAGAGCGAAGACCTTGGCCGGCAGCGAGTGATGGAGCGCAGCAGCTTGGAGTGCGTCGCCGAGCTCGTCAATCGCCGCCGTGTCACTGAGGACCGATGGATGGGGCGAACGGTGGCCTCTCGGTCGCCTGAAGCCGATCCAACGTTCAGCGCCAGGCATCCGCTAAAAGTACACAAGGTGCATCGCAATCGGAGGGTGTCATCGCATCGCGAAAAGTTTCGTTCCGTTTGTCACGGGGGTCGTTGAACGCAGAAGGGGTTCTGCGCATTGAGGCGTGGGTGGGACTAGCCCGACGGAAGGCGGACGACCGGTGGATCAGTCGATCGCGAATTCATCTCGTCGAGTTTGAAGGAAACTCGGTGTGATTCAATGAGTCAACGAACGGTGGGGCTAGGCCACTTTGCCTTAGGGTTGAAGCCGAGTGGACCACCGAGACACTGCACAAAGCATTGGCCGGATGGGCTGTAGTTACGGAGACGAGGCCACAGATGCTGATCAAGAACACGATCTACCAAGATGGGGTTCGCAGCGAGGACCCTGTGAACCTCGAGGACACCTTCGAGATGGTTCGAGATCACAAGGCCATGGCGTGGATTGGGCTGTATCGGCCTGATGCGGACGAAGTCCGGTCGATCGCCCATGAGTTCGAGTTGCACGAGCTCGCCATCGAGGACGCGGTGGCCGCCCACCAGCGGCCCAAGTGTGAGCGCTACGGAAGCACGCTGTTTACTGTCCTGCGACCTGCTCGCTACCTTGACGAGACCGAGGAGGTCGAGTTCGGCGAGCTCCACGTGTTCACCGGTGAGAACTTCGCCGTCACGATCCGACATGCCGAGACTCCTGACCTCGGGAAGGTCAGAGAGCGCCTCGAATCGACACCCGAGTTGCTCCGCCTCGGCCCTGAGGCTGTCCTGTACGCGATCTTGGACCAAGTCGTCGATGAATATGCCCCGGTGGTGGCGGGTCTCGAAAATGACATCGACGAAATCGAGGACGAACTCTTCGGCGGAGATCCAGAGGTCGCTCGAAGAATCTACGAGCTCTCCCGCGAGGTCATCGAGTTCCAGCGAGCCACGCATCCCCTCCTTGAGATGCTGACAGACCTCGAAGGCGGGTTCGATAAGTACGCCGTTGATCTCGAACTCCAGCGTCGCCTTCGAGACGTCCGAGACCACACGTTGAGGATCGTCGAGCGAGCCGACGGGTTTCGCTCCATCCTCCAGAACGCGCTGGCGGTTCACGCCACATTGGTGAGCCAGATGCAGAACGAAGAAATGAAAGTGATGAGCGAAGCGAGCTTGGCGCAGAACGAGGAGGTCAAGAAGATCTCCTCGTGGGCCGCCATCCTCTTCGCCCCGACGTTGATCGGGGCCATCTATGGGATGAATTTCGACCATATGCCCGAGCTCCACTGGATGTTCGGGTATCCCATGGCGATCGGGTTGATGGTGACTATGGCGGTGGTGCTTCACCGTATCTTCCGACACAAGCACTGGTTATAGAGAAGGGGGATTCAACCGGTGAGCGCAATGACCTCGGCGAGCTTCTCCGAGGGTGTCTTTACTTGAAGTGTTTCGCGAGGTCGGCCGTTCATGCTCCGCTGAATGCGCTCCAAGCCCTCAGCTGACTGCTTCGACTGATCTGCCCCCTTGGGCAGATCAGTCGAAG
>Ga0194055_10002208_pt1 | contig 15517 bp, 11 predicted proteins | sample SepL449m_MetaG_FD_155482 | JGI IMG/M metagenome (GOLD analysis project Ga0194055, IMG submission 155482) | Anoxic zone freshwater microbial communities from boreal shield lake in IISD Experimental Lakes Area, Ontario, Canada - Sep2016-L442-9m | ecosystem: Environmental > Aquatic > Freshwater >... | reverse complement strand
GACACCAGTGAGCGAAAGCTCACCCAAATAAAGGAACTTCACTATGAGTTTTTCTCAGTATGGATCAGAGGCGACGATGCCGTCGTTGGCTGACATTAAAAACCAGTGTTACTGGCTTGATGATGTTGATGCACCCGAAGATAAGTCACGCTTAATCGGAAAAATGAGCGCTGACTTAGTAATTGTTGGCGGTGGCTTCACTGGCTTATGGGCGGCGATTGAAGTAAAGCAGAGCCAGCCAAACCTCGATGTTGTTTTAGTTGATGGCGATGCCATCGCACATGGTGCCAGTGGGCGAAATGGTGGCTTTGTTGCAGCGTCGCTAACTCATGGGTTCGTTAATGGTTTGAAACGTTGGCCGGATGAACTAAAACGTTTAGTTAAGGCCGGACATGAAAACCTCGATGCGATTGAAGATTTTGTAATCCAAAACAACATCGATTGCGATTGGCGCAGAGTTGGCGAAATTGATGTAGCAACTGAAGAGTATCAAGTTGAGGCTTTGCAATCCTTCGTTGATAAAGCAGCTAGTTATGGCGAACATTTAATTTGGTTAGACCAACAGCAAATGCGCGGTAAATTAAATTCGCCAACTTTTATCGGCGGACTTTTTGATCCAGACAGCGTGGCAACCTGCGACCCAGCCAGGTTGGCTTGGGGACTTCGTGACGCCGCCTTGGCATTAGGTGTTCGAATTTATGAACATTCGCCGGTGGTTGCGCTAAATGACAAAGGAAATTTTGTCGAGGTCATGTGTGAATTTGGCCAGATTCAAACATCAAAAGTTTTACTAGCAACAAATGCTTATCCGGCGCTTTTGAAACGGCTTAAGTATCTGGTTGTTCCGGTTTACGATTCGATTCTGGTTACTGAGCCGCTGAGTGAGAAGCAGAAAGCCGACATTGGTTGGCATGATGCTGAGGGTATTAGCGATTCTGGAAATCAATTTCATTACTATCGGTCAACGGTGGATGGCCGTATTCTCTGGGGTGGTTATGACGCTACTTATCACTTCCGTAGCGGCTTTGGAAAAGAGTTCGAACAATCAACTGCGTCTTGGCCTAAGCTGGCAAATCACTTCTTCGCTACTTTTCCACAACTCGATGGATTGAAATTTGAATACGGCTGGAGTGGCGCAATCGATACTTGCACACGCTTTAGTGCTTTCTGGGGGCTGGCAATGGGCGAAAAAGTTTCTTATGTCGCTGGCTATACGGGACTTGGAGTTGGCGCTTCCAGGTTCGGCGCTCGCGTGGCGCTTAATCAGTTGTTCAAATTAGAAAATCCAGATTTAGATTTTAAAATGACTCGTAAATTGCCAAAGCCATTTCCACCAGAACCATTTCGGTCGGCCGGTATCAATTTCACGCGGTGGTCATTAGATCACGCGGACCGTCATCAAGGTAAACGCAATTGGTGGCTCAAGTTGCTAGACCGAATAGGTATGGGCTTTGATTCTTAACAAAAATTTCTATTCCCCCGCTTTGGGAGCTAGAGGATGTCTTTCTTCTAATTATCGAAGTCTGGCGGAATAACGGTATTTTCATCGATTGTGGCATCTGGTACGCCGAATCGGTCTGCAGATGCATATACGTGTTCGGCCACAACTATCGGGGTATGTCGATTAAGTGTCTTGCCAGCGAAGAAGGCGGGTGAAATTCGAGACATGATCACCATCAAGATCACCCCAAGTAACAGCGACCCAATCGCGATAACAAAAATTCCACCAAGCTTTACGCCAAAAATGTTAACGGCTGTGTAACTGTTATCTGGATTCATGTCATCAAACGTGGTTTTAATAAATACGCCAAGCAAGGTGATACCACCGATTAATGGCATGATCACGCGAGCAGCAATCTGCCGGAAATTGGTGCCTGCATCTTTACGAAAATGCCAAGCAGCGGAGAAGCCAGTTAAGCCGTAGTAGAAAGCAACCAAAAGGCCAACGACTTCAGTTGCATCGCCAAGTACATTTTCGCTAACCGCAGTAAGTCCTGCGTAAAACAGAATTGAAACGGTTGCCGTAACTAGTGTCGCAAAACCTGGCGTCAGGTAAGTGCTGTGAATCTTCGCGAACTTGCGCGGGATAGCGTCGTAAGCACCCATCGAAAGCAGGGTGCGAGCATTGGGCATGATCGTCGTCTGAGTTGTGGCGGCAGCCGATGTAAGTACCGCAAAAATGAGGAACTTATCCAAGTGAGTGCCAAGAACTTGTCCGCCAATTTGGGCCAGAACATCGTCACTATTTTCAAGTGGCTTGACACTTGAGTAAGCAAGGCAAGCAACAGCGACGAGCGCGTATGTGACTAACAAAATCAAGGTACTGATCAGTGCTGCGCGGCCAGGAACTTTGTCTGGTTCTTCGGTTTCCTCATTCAAAGAAACTGTGGTGTCCCAACCCCAATATAAAAACACTGCTAGCAGTACTCCGGCGGAAAGTGCACTAAATGAAAACCCATGTCCATCGGTTACCGCAAACGGGTTAAACCAATTAAGTTGCGGTTTCACCGCGTCTTTGCCGGCAGTTCCGGAGTAGACCTTGAAAAGCGCAACAACACTGAACCAAATCAAAACGACCATCTCAATACCGAGTAACCATTGCTGGAGTCGTGCCGAAACATTGATTCCTCGGTAAGAAATCCAACTCAGCAAAATAACCCAACTACATCCTGCAACAGTTACCCAAAGCGTGCTTTCAGCTAGTGAACTGCCAAACATCAGAAAGAAATATTTGCCAGCGATTTGCGCAACACTGGCCATGCTGATCATGCCAGCGGCAACAAGGCCCCAGCCGCCCATCCAGCCAACCCACGGGTTGAAAACCCGAGTTGCCCAGGTGAATGTAGTTCCACAATCTGGCGTCTCTCGGTTTAGTTCACGGTATGCATATGCGATGAACAAGATTGGGATGAATGCCAGCAAAATTATGGCTGGTGATTGATAAGCAACATAAGCAACGATGAAGCCAAGAGTTGCTGCTAGCGAGTAGCCGGGTGCGGTTGATGAAACACCTATGGTGATGCTGGAAAGCAGGCCAAGACTTTTTGTGCGTAAGCCTTTTTCGTGACCCTCGTTGGCTGTGAAATTATCGACAGCAGGTTCAATGTTCATTGGCTACGACTTTAGCAAGTGATTTAGTTGGGCCCTTTCGGAATGCCAAAACTAGTTCCAAAAGCTAATTAGTGCTTTTCGCTGATTTCTACTTCCCGCAAAATACCGCACCAGGCGTTGGGGGGGGTTGGGCCAAAATTCATTGGTTTAGTCCAATAATCATTGGGAAAACTAGCAATTAACGAGATGTCGGGGGTAAGGTGTATGTTATTCGAACAAATGTTCGAAAGGCAAAAAATGGCACATAGCTATCGCACCCAGCAGTTGACTCAAGTTGCTGTAGACGATTCGGGGGTGCCAACTAAGTTCGCTTGGCGTAACCGCAAGTATGTGGTTCTCGCTGTGCTACTTACTTGGCTCGAATCCGCAGCTTGGTGGAAGGCAGATGGTCGGGATTATTCAGTTTGGCGAGTAGAAGCCAGATCGGAATTCTCAGATCAACACAATTCCACCACTTCCTCAAGTGACGCTTCCTGTGTGCAACCACGCACAACTTCCCAAGCAATGCCATCGACTTCTGCAAGTGGGGTTTATGACATCGCACAGAGCAATACAAGTTGGTTCATTCGCCAAGTTATGGATTAGTGAGGAAACATTATGACTGCTCAACCAACGCATGAGGCTCATGCAACTACCGCTAGCGTCGACTTACTATCAAGCGCACTGCGGAGTTTAGATGAAGCCATCGTCGCCCAGCGTGCCGGCGAAAAATATGTCAATGCACATTTATCTGCGCTTTCAGCTGCTGCTGCATTACTAGCGGCATACGCTCAGCCAAATACGCGTAAGCCAACAAGTGCTTGGGTGCTTGTCGCCAAAGTCGTTCCCGAATTTTCTGAATGGGCGGCATTCTTTGCAGCTGGGGCAGGTAAGCGCGCTGCTGCAGCTGCTGGTTTGGGTGGCGCAGTTACTCCTCGTGAAGCCGATGATTTAGTTCGCGATGCCTACGAGTTCATAGATCTGGTTGCCGAAAAATTAGGTGTTACTAGGAAACTAGTTCTTCCGCATTCAGTCCAAGAACTAGCCCGGATTTGCAGTCAAATCGGCCAACCAGGAAATGTGATTGCTTTGCATCGCAATAAAAAAGCGTAAGGCATCTGGTTAATGATCAATGTCGATAAATTCGTTCGTCCATTTACATGTTGCCTCGTCCTTCTCGCTTAGATACGGCACAGCTGCGCCCGAAGCGCTGGTAGCGCAGGCAGCGCAGCACGGAGCGCAGGCATTGGCGCTGACTGATCAAGATAGTGTTGCCGGCGTAATCAGATTCACTCAAGCTTGTCAGGATGCTGGGATCGCACCGATTTTAGGCGCCGACTTAAGTATTGCTATCCCGCGTGCCCACACAGTAACTCCGATGCATGGCGGCTCTTGGTTACATCGAGCGCAACCAAGAGTTACCGTCTTGGCGCAAAATAAAACTAGTTGGGCTGGGTTATGCCAGACGTTAAGTGTGGCTCATGCCACCGAGCAAAGATTTGCTGAGTTAGAGCACAGCAAACTTATGGAGTTAGCTAGCAAATATGAGTTACAGGTTTTATTGGGACCACAATCAATGTTGGGCTGGCACATAGCTCAGCGCAAATTCGATCAAGCCAATGAGTATCTAAATCAATGGCGGGCTCATGGAGTTACTCCAGTCATTGAAATAGTTACGCACCAAGCTAAACCACATGCCATGCAGTTATCTGATGTATTCGCTGCTCGAATGCTGCAGTGGGCAATCGGACAGAAAGTTCCAGCAGTTTTAACTAACATGGCGCGCTATCTCACGCCAGGACAAGCAAGAATTGCAGATGTGTTGGATGCTGCTCGCCAACAAGTCCCACTTAGTGAAAAGAATCGACAAAGCAGCACAAACCAAGCCTTTTTAGCAGATTCCAAACACATGAATAATACGGCTTATCGAATAGCAAACATGGTGGGTGATCCACGAGATATTGCTCGTTTGCTTTTAGAGCAGACACATTATTTAGCTCAGCAATCTGTATTAGATCCCAAAACAGATTTAGGTTTGGGTTCGGTTTATGTCCCAGAACTATCGATGGTTACCGAGCGCATTGATTTGTCTGCAATTGAGTTACTTCGATCCCAATGTGAACAAGGGGTTGCAAACTATTTACATCGCCAACCGCAGCGCCGAGTAGAAGCACGCCAGCGGCTCGAAGCTGAGTTAGATGTATTAACTCGAATGGGTCTAGCTGGTTACATCCTGACCATAACCAAAGTGGTCGACATGATTCGCGATATGGGCATCAGAGTTGCAGCACGTGGTTCGGGAGCTGGCAGTTTTATTAACCACATATTAGGAATTGCTGGAGTAGACCCACTAGAACATAACTTGTTGATGGAGCGATTTGTTTCAACACTTCGCCCGGGGTTACCTGATGTTGATATCGATGTGGAGTCGCATCGAAGACTTGAAGTTTATGATGCTATTTTTTCCCAGTTTGGTAACGAGCGAGTTGCTTGCGTTGCAATGTATGAAACTTACCGAGTTAGAAATGCAATTCGTGATGTGGGTGCGGCGCTGGGTATGCCCCAGAGCGAGATTGGCAGTTTGGCTAAATCTTTCCCACACATTAAAGCAAAACATGTTCGAAGCGCATTAGCTGAATTACCTGAACTACGTCGTAGCGGTTTAGCCGTCCGGGCTAGCCGAGGTGAGTTAGATCAGTTTTTAGATTTAGTTGAAGGACTCGATTCATTGCCACGACAAGTTGCTATGCATCCTTGTGGCATTGTGCTTTCAGATTCATCGTTGTTGAACCGAACACCTGTGCAGGCAAGTGCACAAGGGTATTCAATGACTCCGTTTGATAAAGACGATGTTGAAGCGATGGGGTTACTCAAACTTGATGTTCTTGGAGTGCGGATGCAGTCGGCTTTGAGCTATGCAGTTGCTGAAGTCGAACGAGTGCGGGTGCAAGTCGCTGATACAAAGTCGCAAATCTCAAAAATTTCTAATCTGGACACATCTATTGGAGAAGAGAGTTCTGCTCCAATTGATCTAGAGAAAATTCCACTTGATGACCCTGAAACTTTTGCATTAATTCAAAGCACAAAAACTTTGGGCTGTTTTCAAATTGAGTCGCCAGGCCAACGCGAGTTGATCGGCAAATACGAACCAAAAACATTCCACGACTTGATCGTTGATATTTCATTATTTAGACCAGGTCCAGTTAAGAGTGACATGATTGGTCCATTTTTACGGGCCAGACAAGGTTGGGAAGCTGCTAGATACTTGCATCCCGATTTAGCCTCAATTCTGCAAGAGACATATGGCGTGGTTGTTTTCCACGAACAGGTGATGCGCATCGTTGCCACGATGACAGGTTGCTCGTTGGAATATGCAGATTTGATTCGTCGCAATCTTGGCGATTTCCAAAAACTTGATGAAATACGTGAATGGTTTTATGCAAGTTTGCGAAAGCGTGGTTATACGTTAAAAACTATCGAAGATGTTTGGGATGTATTGCGTGCTTTCGCTTCTTTTGGTTTCTGTAAAGCACATGGCGCTGCTTTTGCTTTGCCTACGTATCAATCTGCTTGGTTAAAAACACATCATCCGGCCGAGTTTTTTGCTGGAGTGTTAACTCATGATCCAGGCATGTATCCCAAGCGATTGATTGTCGATGATGCTCGGGCAAATGGGGTAAAAATCTTGGGCCTTGATGTGAACGCATCTAAAGGTAGTTATGTGGTCGAAGTGGTCCAACCAACTGAAGTAATCGAATCAGAGGCGATTGACTCGTCAGGATCTTCTTTAGAAAAACCTAAGTATGGAATTCGTATCGCATTAAGTGAAGTAAAAGGAATCAGCAATACTGAAGTTCTAAGCATCATTGCGGGGCAGCCTTATCGATCACTTTATGACTTTCTATATCGCTCCGGGGTTTCACAGCCAATAGCGCAACGTCTAATTTTGGCTGGGGGATTTGATGAACTGCATGCCGGCCAAGCATCTAGAAACGATTTATTATTCCATGCGATGGATGTCCTATCTGCGCCGCATTTTGCAAAACAAGGATCTGCTCAATTAGCTCTATTCGACGAAGAAGTTTGGCGACCGGAGAAAACTGGATTAAAGCCGATGACTCTGGCAGATCGAGTAAAAAATGAAGTGGAAATTTTAGGTATCGATGTAAGCGCACACGTTGTTAGTTTTTATATCCCTATGTTGCGTGATTTGGGAGTACTGCCATCAAGTCGATTACTGGATGTTAGGTCAAGGGCGAATGTTCTAGTTGCTGGGGTGAAAGTCTCTACTCAGACTCCGCCAATTCGATCGGGTAAGCGAGTTGTGTTTGTTACCTTGGATGACTCAACTGGACCAATCGACATTGCATTTTTTGACGAAGCACAACAGCATTACGCATCAACACTTTTTCATTCATGGTTGGTGTTGATTCGGGGGACTACCAGAAGAACTGGTCCACGAGGAATTTCAGTGCAAGCAACCGGCTGTTGGGAACTAGCTAGCGTTTATGAACATTGGCGAAGTGGCGGTAGCGCAGCGGTACACGAATTATTGAATCAGCGGCCCTACGATGGAGATGAAACACCACCATCGAGTCAGGTGTGGGAGCATGCCAGTGGTTTTAAGCATTCGTTATTCAGCGATGTCATCCCTGCTGGTATCAACGCAGCGCAATCTGGCGCTCAAGCTGCAGGAATTGCACGCTGATGTCATTAGATAACAAATCTGGCGAGGTAGCTGGCGAGTTAGCGCAAGCCTGCAATATTTTGCATATCGATATGGATGCGTTCTACGCATCAGTTGAAGTTAGTACTCGGCCAGAATTAGTTGGTAAGCAAGTAATCGTGGGCCACACAGGTGGGCGCGGGGTAGTGCTTTCGGCAACTTATCAAGCTCGCGCGGCAGGAGTGCACAGTGCGATGCCAATGTCTCGTGCACTGCGCCTAGTGCCAAACGCTGTTGTTATTGAACCGAGCATGAATAAATATGCCGAGGTATCTCGACGCGTAATGGATATTTTTCAGCAGATGACTCCGTTAGTGCAGCCGTTATCAATAGATGAAGCATTTCTTGATGTAAGCGGCGCCATGAAGTTAATCGGGTCTCCTTTACACATTGCCCGAGAAATCCGCCGACTTGTTTGGGAACAAGAAAATATCACGTGTTCAGTTGGTATCGCGCCAAGTATGTTCGTGGCGAAGTTGGCAACTAATCGGGCAAAACCAGATGGCATTTATGTAATTACTCCAGATCAAGTAATCGAATTTTTACACGGCTTGCCAATCACTTCGATGTGGGGAGTTGGTGCAAAAACTGCTGAGCAACTTGGGCGTCTTGGATTAACTACAGTTGCAGATATTGCAAACACTCCAATTTCCACTTTGGCTCGAGTGATTGGCCAGGCGCACGCAGAACATTTAAGCGAATTAGCTTGGGGTCGCGATCCGCGAACAGTAACTCCAGAGCATGTTGAACGAAGTGTCGGAGCAGAGCGCACTTTTGATAGCGACACCGATGATCTTGCTGAACTGTCTACACACTTAATGTCACTTAGTGACACGGTGGCTCGAAAATTACGAAGTGCTGAACTAGCAACACGCACTGTTTCTATTAAAGTCCGATTCGCTGATTTCAAAACAGTGACTAGAAGTAAAACCTTGGCCAACCCAACAGATACTGCCCAAGAGATTTTTCAGGTTGCTCAAAGTTTGTTAGATGGCATGAACCTGCAACGAATTAGGGTGCGCCTTTTGGGCGTGCGCGCTGAAAACTTAGTCCCTGGCTTAGATGTTCCAGACCAGTTGCAATTTGGCGCCCGCTCATCGAGTTGGCGTGAGGCTGAACGAGTTCTAGATAAAGTGACTGCGAAGTTTGGCAAACGTATGCTGCGCCAAGCTCGACTCATTACTCCAGAATCCCCAGAAACAGGCGAATTAACTGCAGAAATAGCGGAATGAGCCAAAGCCCTAGTGATTGCAATTGAGATTCCAAAAGTCGCTAATCCGTCGTATCCTATAGACAGGAACATTAACCACGTTTATTCATGGAGGAGTTGATTGTTATGCCGCTATCGGAACATGAACAAAAACTCCTGGACCAGATGGAACGTGCCATTCTTACTGAGGATCCACGTTTTGCATCCACATTCCGCGACACCATAAAGCAAGTCGGTAAGAAATCTGAATTTGTCGCTCATCCCGGGTTAGTAATCGCCGGAATTCTACTTGGGGTTGCCTCGTTACTTGCTGGGGTAATGATTTCGCAGCCTTTACTTGGGGTATTTGGATTTGTCGTAATTGTCCTTTCAGTCAGCGCTTTGTTCAGCGCAAAGACCGCGGACAATACCAAGAAAACTCCGGCTACCGCTAAGCCACGCAAATCATTTATGCAAGGACTTGAAGACCGCTGGGATAATCGTTCCGATAACTAATTTTCACCGGGGATACTTCTGTGCGTAGGTTTTTTAGTTGTGCGGTAACTGTATTGGCGCTTGTGGGCTTTTCACTCATCGGATATTTGGGCGTACAAGCTTGGCTAGAGACTTCAGGTGGCAGCGCAGCGGTGAGTACCCCCATCGTAGGAATCAAAAACTATAAATTGCCAAATTTTGTTGGCGAAATTGATAACAGTGGCTACGACGTTTCATTTCCGCAGTGTCATCAAGAGCTTTCCCAGCGATTCGTCGGGTTTACCATAATCGGACTCAATAACGGTCGTCCGTACACAACTAACCCGTGCTTTGCTAAACAGTGGGCCTGGGCTAACACACACTCGGCTCGCGCAATTTACATAAATGTTTCCGATCCAGGACCTGGGACGGCCAAAGCTCGGGGCACTGCAATCGCTAAGGACACCATTGCGCAGATCAAGACTTTCAACATTAAAAGTGATGTGCCAATTTGGCTCGACATCGAACTCAATAATGACTGGACAAGTGCAAATCGATCAATAGTTGTGCTAAATGAAGTTATGCGCATCTTGCATAAGAATGGCCATCCAGTTGGGGTCTACTCAGTTCCGGTGCATTGGTTTAGCATCACATTCTCTGCTGATGTCTCGGTGCCAACATGGTTAGCACTTGGCAAGTACTCAGACATTGCCAAAGGAGTAGCAGATGCTAAACGGGCTTGCACGAGAGCAAACTTTGGCGGCCGCGAACCTGCAATTGTGCAATTTGTTGGTAAAACAGACGGCATTTGGACAGATCGCAACATATTGTGTGGCGCGCCAGCTGGGCTAGTTGCTCGGCCATAGTCTGACGCTTGGCCAGAGCGCACCAAATTTGCCATTTTGTGGACGCTAGTTAGGTAACCAGGCAAAAGTTTGCCTGGTTTAAATCATTTCTGACCTAAAACTGACCAAAATCGACCAGTGAAAACGTTGAATTTCATCATTTCGTGGGCAATTTATGAAAATATGCCTAAAATTGCTCCATTTCACTCCACCATTGATTAATAGCAATATTCGACATATTTGCGACACGGGGGAAAATTGTGGCGTAAAAAGGCTTGACAGTGGAGCAAAGTGGAGTAATCTGGGTACACGCGGTGACCTGGGGAAGGGTTGCCACAGATGGGGAAGAAGGTGGCACCTTGTTTTTAGGTACCCACAACCCCAAGTTAGATGAAAAAGGCCGGCTGATTTTGCCCGCTAAATTCCGCGAATCCCTAACTGATGGCTTAGTAATGACCAAAGGTCAGGAACGCTGCCTGGTCATTTGGGCCCATGAACAGTTCGCTGTTTACGCCGAATCGCTTCGTACCCGTTCGCAGAACAACGAAAAAGTTCGTGCATTTACTCGTGTTTTCTTCTCATCGGCATTTGACGATGTCGCCGACAAACAGGGTCGAGTCACTATTCCAGCGCCACTGCGCCAATGGGCCGGACTTGATCGCGATCTAGTTGTTGTTGGCGCTGACACCCGTATTGAAATTTGGGACCTAGTCGCTTGGAACCAGTACCTAGCTGTGCAAGAGCCAGGCTTTGCTTCGCTAGATGAGGAGATCACGCTCCCATGATTTTGTTGGATACCGTCTGTGGCCTTCGGCCGTTGGTAGATTCCTGTCACACCTTCCCCGGTGCCAGGCTCGCCAATGGCCGAGGACTAGAGGTGGGAATCCAGACAAGTGGTGGCACATGTTGAAATTCCAGCATGTGCCGGTAATGCAAGATCGGTGTTTGGAGTTGTTGGCTCCCGCGCTAGAAAATCCAGAAGCAGTTTTTGTTGACGCCACAGTTGGTCTTGGTGGCCATAGCCTGGCAGTCCTTGAAGCTTTCAACAATGTAAGAATAATCGGACTTGACCGCGACGAAAATGCCTTAGCAATCAGTCGCGAGCGGCTAATTGCCCACAGCGATCGGGTGACCCTAGTTCACGCAGTTTATGACGAGATTGAAGAAGTCCTGCACGGTCTTCGGATCGAATCAGTGCACGGAATCCTTTTTGATCTAGGGGTTTCGTCAATGCAATTAGATAATCCAGAACGCGGTTTCGCTTACTCGCAAAATGCTCCACTAGATATGCGCATGAACAATTCAGTTGGCCAAACAGCAGCTGATGTTGTTAACACTTACTCGCACGGTGACCTTGCCCGAATCTTGCGCACTTATGGTGAAGAACGTTTCGCTGGTCGCGTAGCTAGTGCAATTATTCGCGAACGAGAAGTTAAGCCATTTTCTGATAGCGATCGATTGGTGACTGTTGTTCGAGATGCAATTCCTGCCGCTACTCGTCGCACCGGTGGTAACCCTGCTAAGCGAACATTCCAAGCTCTTCGCATTGAAGTAAATGACGAATTGGCCGTGCTAGAGCGGGCAATTCCTGCTGCCTTAAATTGTGTAGCAATGAATGGTCGATTAGTGGTTATGTCCTATCAGTCACTTGAAGATCGAATCGTTAAGAACGCGCTACGCGTTGGTACTGAATCAAAAACTCCAATCGAAATGCCGTTCATTGCTCCTGATGATCAGCCTTGGTTAAAGCTGCTTACGCGTGGCGCTGAAAGTGCAACTGAAGCAGAAGTTGAAAGTAATTCACGAGCTGCCTCAGTTCGCCTTCGCGCTGCGCAGCGAATCGGGGTGGCCGCATGAGTGCTATGCCAGCTCGCGCACCGCAAATTTCGCGCCGTCCAATTAACGCCCCTATAGCTAAGAGATCAAGCCGTAAGCGCATCATGAGCCAAATAAAACCAGCATTTAGTCCCGCGCTAGCAACTATCCATGATGCAATCCCGGCCGGAAAAGCTAGTAAGCGAGTCTTGACTCTGATTGTTTGTGGCTTCGCCACTTTCGGGCTACTTCTTCTGCTGCTTGTTAATAACCTGTCAGCAAAAGCCTCGTTCGAGAAGCACCAACTGCAAAATCAGGTTTCACAATTAACTGCGCAAGAGCAGCAACTTCAGCGCTTTGTTTCTTATCACGAATCTCCAGGACAACTTTTAATCAAAGCTCGCAAAATGGGCATGATCCCAGCAGCAACGCCAGCATTCTTACGACTTTCAGATCACAAGATCCTAGGAGTTCCGCAAGCTGCCGTAGCGGGGCAATGATATGGCCAACCAAGGATTACCTCCACAAGCATCATGGCCAGTAGTAAATGCACCGATGGTGGTGCGCTTGGACAATCCGCGCAGGCGGATTCGAACTTTCACGATCTTGCTCATGATCTTTATGTTGCTGTGTATCGGGCAACTAGTTAATCTGCAAATCATTCGCGGTCCAGAGCTTGCTGCTCAGGCGGAAAATTCACGCCTACAAACTTTTGTGGTGCCCGCACTTCGAGGGCAGATAACTGACATAAATGGCAATCCAATTGCGATGAGCATCAAAGCTCGTGATGTAACAGCGGACCAGACGCTTGTGGGTGATCCCCATAAAACTGCGGTGATTTTAGCTCGCTATCTAAAGATGCCGGTCAAAAAAATTCAGAAACGACTGACTGGCAAACTCCGCTTCAGTTACGTCGCAAGAAACATCACACCAGAATTGTGGGACAAAATTGCAGCTGAGCAGCTTAAAGGAATTCTCAGCCAGGCAACTTCATCGCGAATCTATCCCGAAGGTGATTTGGCTGCGAGCCTACTTGGTTTCACAGGATACGATGGCCGAGGTTTAGTTGGCCTCGAGGAAAAATACGACGATTGGCTATCTGGTAAAGATGGCAAACAAACCGTGGAAATGGTCAATGGGACCCAAATTCCAACCGGGCCGAATTCTGGAATTGATGCGATAGATGGCGGTTCAATCAAACTAACTATTGACGACTCAATTCAGGCAGTAGCTGAACGAGCCCTGGCGCGTCAGGTTATTGCACAGCATGCCGTCGGTGGCGACGTTGTTGTAATGGATCCAAAAACCTTCCAAATTTTAGCCATGGCGACTTATCCGACTTATAACCCAAACAAGCCAGAAAAATATTCTCCGGATCAACAGCGCAATAGCGCAGTTCAGGATTCTTTTGAACCCGGGTCCACTAGCAAAGTTATGACAATGTCTGCCGTGATCGAAGAGGGTGCCCTCAAGCCAACTAGCAAATTAGTGATTCCACCAACAATTCGCAAAGGTGGAACAAATTTTCATGACCATGAACCACATGGAACATTACATCTAACGCTCAACGGTGTTTTGGCTCTATCAAGCAACATCGGATCGATTATCGCGTCCAACAAAATTGGACAAGACAAGTTCCTTGGTTACTTGCAAAAGTTTGGTGTTGGCCAATTGACTGGTTCAAATATTTACGGTGAGGCATCTGGAAGTTTGCCTAATCCTAAAAATGAGAACGAGTGGTCGGACACCACATTCCCAACTCTGGCTTTTGGTCAGGGGCTTTCAGTTACTGCGCTTCAAGTAGCCAGCATTTATTCCACGATTGCAAATAATGGGGTTCGACTTACTCCACAAATTCTCGCAGGCACCACGAGCAATGTTGGTGTTTACACTCCCGCGCCGCCACCAACTGCCACTCGGGTAGTCAGCGCAAAAACGGCTCGAATAATCCGAGAAATGTTAGAAAGTGTTGTCTCGGCTGAAGGAACAGCTCCAGCCGCACAAATTCCTGGCTATCGAGTTGCTGGAAAAACAGGTACGGCAAACCGCTCTCGGGTAAATGGTCCTGGATACAGCGGATACACCGCATCTTTTGTTGGAATGGCACCTGCAGAAAATCCTGCCTTAGTGGTTGCAGTCATGATTCACACACCTGGCGGGTTGCACTTCGGTAGTTTGCTTTCAGGTCCAGTCTTTCGAGAAGTGATGATGTACTCGTTAGCGCACCGCAAAGTTCCGCCGTCAAGTCAGAAACGACCAAAAATTGCTGTGAAGTGGTGATGTTATGCAAACCGGCCAACCAGCATCAACTTCGCTAGCTAAACTCGGTGCTCGACTCAATCTGCAGGTAAGCGCTGACGTTGAAATTAACGGGATAACTCACGACTCAAGAGCCGTAATTGATGGCGACCTGTATGTGGCAATTCCCGGACTAACTCAACACGGGATTAATTTTGCGCAGCAAGCGATTGATAACGGAGCAGTTGCTATCGCCAGTGATCAACCTGGATGCGAAATTGCAAAAAATCTAGGATTGCCCTGGCTATTGTTAGGTGACGCCCGCCTAGATATGGCATCAGTTGCAGCCGAGTTTTATGGGCACCCGGAACAAAAATTGAAAATGATTGGTGTGACCGGAACAAATGGGAAGACCACAATTACGCAGATATTACGCACACTTTTGCTTGGAGCCGGGCATAGCGTGGGTGTTATTGGCACCTTAGGTGCGTTTGTTGGTGACTTAGAAATTCCGAGTAAGCGCACAACGCCTGAATCTACAGATCTCTTTAAATTGTTAGCGCAGATGGTAAGCGCCGGCGCCGATACGGTTTGTATGGAAGTTTCAAGCCACGCACTCGAATTGCATCGAGTCGCAGGAATTAAATTTGATGTGGCAATCTTTACTAACCTCACCCAAGACCACTTAGATTTTCATGGCTCAATGGAAAATTATTTTGCCGCTAAACAAAAACTTTTCACTGACTCCCGTTGCAAGGTCGCGGTTATCGACTGTGATGATGACTGGGGCCGCAAGCTAATCTCAAGTACAGATGCGCAGCAGGTGATTTCTGTTGGAGCAATAGGCGATTGGCGAATCAGTGACGTACTAACGCAGCTATCTGGAAGCACTCGGTTTAATTTAGAAACTCCAACTCAAAACTTCGATGTGAGCATTCCGATGTATGGCGAATTTAATGCCAAGAATGCTGCGCTGTGTTTAGCCACGTGTGCGATTTTGGGTCTCGATCCGTTAGTCGTGAAAGATTCGTTGGCCAACTTGCCACAGGTGCCCGGGCGTATGCAATTAGTGGCTAGCAATAGCGACTTCTTAGCATTTGTTGATTATGCGCATACCCCTGATGCAGTGGAAAAAGTATT
>Ga0194055_10002207_pt1 | contig 15520 bp, 9 predicted proteins | sample SepL449m_MetaG_FD_155482 | JGI IMG/M metagenome (GOLD analysis project Ga0194055, IMG submission 155482) | Anoxic zone freshwater microbial communities from boreal shield lake in IISD Experimental Lakes Area, Ontario, Canada - Sep2016-L442-9m | ecosystem: Environmental > Aquatic > Freshwater >... | reverse complement strand
TATCCAATCAGTCCTTTGGTCCGCAAGATATCGAGCGTGTTTCACGAGTTGTCGAAGAGGATCTGACCCAGATGGCATTGTTGCGCGATGCCGTCAACGAATTGCAGCAATCGCCAAATTCTTCCCCGGCAACCATGACTCGACTTGGGGTCTGTCAATACCTGCTTGGGAAGTTCGATGATGCCGAGGAAACGTTGCGTTCCGGAGACGGTGGAGCACTCGCTCAATATTACTTAGGAAAAGTATGCTTCCAATTGGAAGAATTCGACCGAGCGCTGGGCTACTACGAAGCTGCTGAAAAAGCCGGATACACCCCGGAATGGTGCCATCTTTCGCGAGCCGAAGTTCTGCGTTACATCGGAAGGAAAGAGGAAGCCCTCAAACTGCTTGATAATGTATTTGGACCTGTCGAACAGACCCCCGAATATCCCTATCAGCGGGCGGCGACGTTGGCATCCATCGGCGGCAATCTCACCGAAGTGATCGCCCTTTACCAACGCGCTCTCCAACACAATCCGCGCCACGCTGGAGCACTTTTCGGTCTGGCTGTCGAATACGACCGCATGGGGAACGATAACCAAGCTTTTGAACTCTACCAGCGCGGCGCCGGGCTAGTCCCCGCGCACGTAGGAACGTTGATCAATCTGGGCTTGATGTATGAAGATCGCAATGACTACCCCAGAGCCCAAGCCTGCTACCGCCGTGTCTTGGAAACCTGCCCCGACCACCATGTTGCGATCCTCTACAACAAAGACGCGGCATGTGGCGTTAGTGTCTATGACGAGGAAGGCCAAAAGAAGAACGAGCGCCTCTCGCAATTGCTTAACGTTCCAGTCACGGACTTCGAACTCTCCGTGCGATCTCGAAACTGTCTCCAGAAGATGGGCATTCGAACCCTGGGGGATCTGACCCGCGTCTCGGAACAAACACTTCTTTCGAGCAAAAATTTTGGTGAAACGTCTCTGGTAGAAATCAAAGAAATGCTCACCGCGCGAGGCCTTGGTTTAGGTCAATTCGCGCATGAGAAGAAGGATGCAGATCCACCGTTGGATCTTAGCGGCATGACCCCAGACCAACAAATGCTGCTCGATCGCCCAATCTCCGAACTCAATCTTTCCGTTCGCGCTCGCAAGTGCATGGTTCGCCTGCAACTCAATACGATTGGCGAACTGATTCGGAAGACAGGCGACGACTTGCTGGAATGCAAGAACTTTGGCGTAACCAGTTTGACCGAAGTGCGTGAAAAGCTTACTGGCCTCTCACTCAAACTTCGGGGCGACTGATTCGGAGTTCTTTTCTCTCTAATTATACGACCGCGGTTCGCGCTTTCATGAAGTGCGACGCGGCGCCCGCCAACGATTCGGCATGCCAGGGTAGGCTCGATTGCAGGAAATAATTGCGAGTCGATTCCTGAGCACCCACCACCACCTAGGAAACCGCCGTTCCACTTGACCGACCCCTGCGCGTTGCGACATCCTCACTCCCTGTTGGTTTTCGAAAATCGCCGGCGGAAACCTCATTTCCAACGATATCCTATCGATTCTCTCTAGATTGCGATGTCTCAATTGCGATCTGCGGGCAATCCAGAGAAAAGACGATGGCACACGGTCCTTGTTTGGAGACAGTCAAATTGAAGCGACCTGATCGATCGATTACACTCACCATCATTGAATGGGTCATCAAGAACCAAGGCGAGTAGTATTCAATGGGTCAAATGCGATTTCGAGTCCCGAACGCGAAGGCTTTCGACCCACGCATCTGGAGCACTGCGTTCATTTCCAGCTACGATGGCTTTCCGTGGCCATGCGTGAATCGCGTTGAAAACGACCTTTTGATCATCGAACGCGCGGAAAACGAATCCGGCAAAGTTTCCGTTGTCTGGCCGACGCGCGAGTACGGACCCATTCTGTTGACATCCGGTTCGCTACGCTGCGTGGAGGAGCCTTATCTGTTGCCATTGGAATTGGCCAGAGGCACCATCCACCGAATCCGTGGACGCGGAATCAATTGGCAAACCGTCGGGCTGAAACTGCCCGAAGCCTATTCGACGCTGATCGACCAAGCCGTTTCGCACTTCCTTCAAGCCATCCTCGCCAAAGACGACGTCGAAGTCTGCGCCGCCCTATCCCAGGATTCGATTGACTGTGCGATCAGCGCCTCACGTCCATTGGCTCGCGCCTTCGTATCCCAATCGCTGCAAGCGCGTCATGCGGTCGAAAAGCAGTTCAGCACATTGCTCGGCGTGCGCGCTGGACACGATTCGCAATGGCATGCAAGCGCCGAAACCGTCCTGCCGGCAATCAATACCCTCAACGTGCCGATGGAAATGGGTCCATTGCAATCCGATGTCCTAAAGGATCAGATGTCTCGCATCGACGCGCAATTAGAATGGGCTCGAACGCATTCTTTACGTGTCTTCGGCGGGCCCCTACTGAACCTCCAACCACACGCATTCCCAAAATGGTTCTATCTAGAAAACGACTTTGAGTCGCTGTTTCAAGCCGCTTGCGATCACGCCCGCACCATGGTCGAACGCTACCGTGGCCAAGTCCATTTATGGTCGGCGGCTTCCGGACTAAACGCCCCCAACGCAATTGGATTAAGCGATGAACAAGTTCAGAAACTGGCCATCGGCGTCATTCAAACCGTTCGTCGCTGCGATCCGAAAACCCCGGTGATCATTTGCATCGACGCTCCATGGGCAGAATACCTCGCACACCAACCGGACGGAATAAGCCCACTCATATTTGCGGAAGCCCTCATCCGTGTAGACCTCGGTCTGTCCGGTATTGGACTAGAAATGAATCTCAATCTATGGCCACATGGAAGTCTACCGAGAGATTTGGTCGACATCTCGGACATGATCGATCACTGGGGAAACTCGCTCGAAATGCCGTTACTGGCTGTCGTCAGCAATCCTTACAACGCGATTCCCGATGCAAATGCGATCGCCAAATCCCAGATCGTGTCCACGTGGACCTATCCTGAATTCAACGTAGAAGTCTGCCCCGATGTGGCAGATGCAGAAGATGACGCGCAGAAGAGTATTCCAGAGTTGCGTTTCCCGGCCAATGCCATGGAAATCCTTCAGCTGCTACTTGCAAAGACCCGAATCCACGGCATCGTTTGGAACCAAATATCTGACCAGCAAGAACATCCGTTTCCCAATTCAGGCCTGATTGGCCCGCAGGGACGTGCGCGAGGGTTACTCGATGGTTTGGTTCGACTACGGCAATTACACGTGCACTAAACGGATTCCTTCCCAAGGTGCGAGCAAAAAGAAAAACCCCGCAGCAAAACTGCGGGGTCTTTTCATTTAGGAACACGCTCACGTAGAGCAATCACTGAATAGACGACATTCGGTCTTAGCGATCGAACTTCAGTTCGGCCGAGATTTCGACTTGGTCGTCGATCTTACCCTTGCCGTAACCCATCCCAAATTTTGTGCGATCCAACTTGAAATCGGCAATGAGGGCGATCGACGTCTCACTCATGTTGACCTTGACCGGTACTTTGATCTCGGAGGTTTGATCGAGCATCGTCAGCTTGCCAGTGATCGTGGCACTCTCTCCATCCACTTCGATTTTGGTCGATTCAAACTTGATCTTCGGATACTTGCGTACATTGAAGAAATCAGGGTTCTTTAAATGCTCGGTCAATTTCGCATCATCCGACCAAAGGCTTTCCGTATCGATTTCGATATTGATCGTGCTCTTGTCCGGGGAGTCGGTATCTGCTTTCGCGTCGACCGTGAATTCCTTGAAACCACCTTTGTGAGAACCGTCGGTCTTCTTTCCGACAAATTCCACCTTCGACTTTTCTTTGTTGAGTTTGAGCGCCTCGGCAGAGCAAGGGGCAACCATCCATGCGAGCATGGCAACTAGCGATAGAACACGGATGAACATTGCTGACACCTCTTAACTAGAGAGAGTAGGAATTGTGCGAATTTTCGCGGACGTGTGGATTGTAGCAGTTCGCAGGTATCGAGCTGCGTTAGGAAACGTTTCTATGCGCAATTTTAATGGATCTTCCATTCCAGCACGCGAGCGGGCTGGCGTAGAGAATGCGATCGCATGCTATAGTTTTTCGAGCTGTTGTTTTCGGAATACCTTTCCACCACAGCCTTGCACAGGCCGGTGAAAATCCACCGGTCCGCGCGCAATCAAGGGATCGATTTCCATTCGGTCCGTTTCTATCCGATGCCATGATCTTTCTCCTTCACAGCCATCGCTTTGCTTTCGCATGAACGTCTCAGTCGTCATCCCTGCATTCAATGAAGCCGCTTCCCTAGAAGGCGTAGTGCAAAAGCTCCGTGACTGTTTGAATACTTGCGCGCCCAATCACGAGATTGTGGTGGTCATCGACGGAGCAACCGACGGAACGGAATCGATTGCACGCCGTACCGCAGACAAGGTATTGGTGCATCCCATCAATTGCGGTTACGGGCGGTCATTGAAAACAGGTATCACGGCGGCAACCTACGATTGCATCGTGATCACCGATGCAGACGGTACCTACCCGATCGATCGGATTCCTGATCTTCTCGCAGCAGCGGGCCGCTTCGACATGGTCGTCGGAGCCCGTCAAGGCAAGGTTTACACCGGGACAATCATGAAACGATTTGGGCGAATCGTTTTCAGGTGGCTGTGCGAGTACGCGACCGGGCAGAAAATTCCCGATATCAACTCGGGGCTTCGATTTTTTCGGCGAAGTCAAATCATGCCCTTTTTTCCACTGATCAATTCCGGTTTTTCGTTCACGACGACCTGCACGTTGTCGTATCTGCTGAATGGTCTGCTCGTGGAATACATCCCGATTGAGTACCACAAACGATCGGGCGTCTCCAAAATACATCACCTTCGAGATTCGATCCGAGCACTTCAAATCATTCTGGAAGCAATTCTTCGCTGCAATCCCATCAAGGCATTTCTGCTTTTGGTCTTTCCGTTTGCACTCTTGTCCATAATGCTCGCCGGCTTGGCCGCCTTCCAATCTTCGAGCCTTTTGGCCATTTCGAGCCTACTGTCGGGATGCACATCCGCAATTCTCCTTGCCATCGGTTTCCTGGCCGTCTCGCTTCTCCCTCCAAGGCCCATTTCCATCAGTCGTTCCCACCAAAACCCGATCGACGTCGATCCATAGAATGGGTGCGCCATGCAGAAAGCACGTGTGATTCCGTTTAAGCACGACGACCGCCCCAATCCAATCGGCATGTCGACGATGAGTCCAGCGATGGCGGACATGAACGCCTATCCAGAGTATTTGCTGAATCAAGTCCGAGCACACCTTGGAAAGACCGTATGGGAGATCGGGGTTGGAAATGGGCAATCAACGCGTTCATTGCTCGCGCAAGGGCACTCTGTGTGGGCAACGGACATCGCGCAGGAATGCTTGGATGCTTTAAGCGCAAGCATCTCGACAGAGCCCCAAGGGTTGCTCGCGCGATTGCACCTGCTTCAAATCGATCTCAATAGGCCGGAAACGTTTCATCCGCTCATCGACGCGGGAATTGATTCGGTCCTCTGTTTCAATGTCTTGGAACACATCCACGAGGATGTTTCAGCCCTTCAGGGGATTCGGCGTGTACTGCCTCCGAGCGCCAACCTCAGCTTGATTGTCCCTGCCCATCCACGGTTGTTTGGTCGTATGGATTCTGAGGCTGGCCATTTTCGCAGATACTCTCGTAACTCACTGAAGGCAGCACTAACAGGTGCCGGTTGGATCGTGGAAGGATGTCGCTATGTGAATGCTCTGGGGGCACTGGGTTGGTGGTATCACAATCGAGTGCGAAAAAGCGCTGGTTTAGCGGATCCCCATGTCAATCGCCAAATGCGCTCAGCGGATCGATGGCTACCGAAAATCGCTCGCTGGACGGATCCATGCCTAAACGGATTGATTGGTTTGTCCCTGGTGGCTTTGGCGCGACCCGATCGCAGCCAGGATCATGTCCATTTCCAATCTTCCAAGGGCTCCAAGTAATCCTCCATGTGCGGAATCGCAGGCATCCTCTTCCATCACTCGCTTTCGCGAAACGATGAGCTGAACCAGTCTCACCGTGAAGACTACGCTCACCATGAAGACCAAACTCACCGTGAAGCGATGGCCGCCGCTATGCTTCGCGCTATTCTCCATCGTGGCCCCGATGATGGAGGTCTGTTGGTCGATGATCCGATGTATTTGGGACACCGCCGCCTTTCCATCCTCGATACGAGCGACGCGGGTCATCAACCCATGTCGGATCGGTCGGGACGTTTCTGGCTTAGTTACAACGGGGAACTATACAACCATGCTTCGCTGCGATCACAACTCCAATCCCATGGAATTCCATTCCGTACTCGCACCGACACCGAGGTCCTGCTTCAAGGCATCCTGTATTGGGGCAAAGAAGTCCTAACTCGTTTGGATGGCATGTTCGCATTCGCGTTCTGGGACTCACTTGAACGCGCTTTGTGGCTCGTGCGAGATGGGCAAGGGATCAAGCCCCTTTTCTACTCACTATCCGAAGAGCAGTTTGCGTTTGCCTCCGAAATCAAGGGGCTGCTGGCGATGGGACTCCCTCGCTCCATCGATCGCCGATCGATCTGCGAATTTCTCACCTATGGTTACAGTGCTGCACCCGCCACGGGATTTCGCAATATTTCCCAACTACTGCCAGGCCATGCATTGGAACTCACTGCGGGCAGCAGACAGCCTTCGATCCGTCGATGGTACCAACTACCTTATCCCTCCTCACCCACCACGTGGTCACGAACCGAATCTTCAGAGCGCCTTCGCGAATCCCTGCATGCGTCTGTCACTAGCCAAATGCAAAGCGATGTTCCTTTGGGTGCGTTTCTCAGTGGTGGATTGGATTCCTCGGCCATCGCTGCATGCATGGCGTCGAACACCGCGTATCCAATCAAAACATTCACGATCGCCTTCGAGGAAGCATCGTACGATGAATCGGCGGCGGCGAGTGCCGTCGCGGAATCCCTTCGTACCGAACACCACTCCCCGAGAACTTCGGAAAACCACTTGGAGTGCCTCCAATCCATCGTGCACTTTGCAGAGGATCCTCTCGCCGACAACTCAATGGTGGCGATGTGGAACTTGTGCCAAACGACTGCGAAGCAAGTCAAAGTAGCATTGAGCGGCGATGGCGCTGATGAGTTGCTCGCAGGTTATTCGACCTACCGAGCGACGGCATTGGCGGCTACGTATCGATCGCTCCCAAAGACACTTCGAGAAGACTGGATTGCCCCGTGCGTCCGGGCTTTGCCACCCAGCGACCGCAAATATGCTCTGAGCATGTTCGCCAAGCGATTCGTCGATGGTGCAGACTTGCAGCCCCCTTTCGATCATTGTAGCTGGCGCACGATGCTTCCCGAGTCGCTCGCTCGTCAGCTCATCGTATGGGACGAGGCTCCGTCGCGCGAAGAAGTTCTACAATCCTATAGCCAATCGCTCGATGAAGCTCCTCCGTGGCTTTCCCCACTCGAGCGATGCCTACATCTGGACCTGACATTTCATCTTCCCAATGACATGCTGGTCAAGGTCGATAGGATGAGCATGGCCCATTCGTTGGAGGTCCGCGTCCCCTTCCTTGGGAATCAAGTCATTGAAACATGCTTGTCACTGCCGGCTCGATGGAAATTTTCAGGCCGTCGAGAGAAACAAATATTGCGGGATGCGATGCATGGTCTGCTCCCTCAATCCATATTGAAACGCAAGAAGGCGGGTTTCGTGATTCCGATCGAAGCATGGTTGCGAGGTCCATGGCGGGAGGGAATGAACCACTACCTAAGCCAGGATTTTTGTGTAGGAACTCAACTGCTGGATTGGCCAACCTTGGAACGCATGATGAAGGAGCATATTAGCCGTCGCGAAGATCATGCTTACTCGCTATTTACACTTCTCGTATTGGCGATGTGGTGGAGACATTGGATCTCCAATCCCAATGTACCGGAACCAAGCGTCCGCCCAACTAAGGCCGTGCGTCACCGAGTCACCCGGCGAACGGTGGGTGGCTGGACGTCCGAATCGGTCGACGGAGGTCTGCAATGAATTCAAGGAATGCAAATCCATTGACTTCCGTGGCCACTCGCAACGTACGAATCAAATCGATACTGATCTTCCTAGCGGCCTCGATTCTGTCCGCATGTCTCTTGGCATCCTCGGGGCGTTGGTCTTTGGTCCGCGAACCTGACAGCGAAAGCTATGTGCACTTCGATTGGTCCAGTTGGCACGGGGTCCTCGGAGGAATTCGTACCCCTGGCTATCCGGGAATCGTCCATTGGGTCGCATCCAGCGTCGGACTCGAAGCGATTCCCATGATTCATTGGCTGATGATGGTTATCGCAACTGCCGTTCTGTGTTGGGGATTTCGATCCATCGGATTTCCTCTCTTAACGGCTACCTTTACCAGTATCCCTCTCCTGTTTGCCCGTTCTTTGTGGGATCTCGGGCCGTCGCTCGCATCGGATTCGCCAGCAATCGCACTTGCAATTGTGTCGATCGGCATCTTTCTAGGCGTATTAGCACGCCCCCAAGCACTCTCCAGATGGATTGCCCTATCCATCGCATGCATGTCGACTCTTCTCGTCCGACCTGCCTATCTCTTTTTAATTCCCTTGCTGCCATTGTTGGCACTTTGGCTGATGCGATTCGTCTTTCAGCGAACCTCACGCGAATCATTTCTCATCTCGCTGAGTATGGGGGTAGTGCTGCTAACGCCACTATTTGGCTACGCGATGTTGCGGCGGGCAACGATCGGTGAGTTTGGATTCGTATCCTTTGCAGGCTACAACCTCATTGGAATCACTGGCCAGTACTTGGAACCTGCAGACATTTCGAAACTGCCGGAGGAGGTTCGCGAATTGGCACACGAAATCATTGCAAATCGCTCTGACGTCGATGACTATGCTCCACCCGACACCTACGAGGCGATTGTTCACCTGTTCAATCCAACCGTTTGGCGGATGGCGGACCCTGCTGCCAACAAGGTGCTCGGCGACGACACGGCGCTTTGCAATCGGCGTCTAAGGCAACTTGCGATCGCTTCGTTGCAACTTCATCGGACTCAATACGCAAATTGGCTTTTGCAAAATGGCCGAAGCATGCTGGACCAATTGCTTCGCAACGCATGCAGCGATCTCAGCGCTAAGGGCAGCATGCTAGGAGTTCTTTTTGCACTCCTGATTACTGCGGTTTCTCCTAATTCTGTACGAGCTTGGCGGGATGAACGCGAATCAGCGGGCACGACCGGACGAGTTGCTGCTTTTGCGCCGGTGTCCTCGACCATGTGTCCGTCCCGTCAGTTCCATACAATCGCTTGGATTGCGATTGGATTTATCGTAGCAAAGGGCTTGCTGGTGATCTTGGTAGAACCCGCATTGGGGCGCTACGTGATCGCGGTAGGTTGTTTGATACCCTGTTTGATAGGTTGGGTATGCTACCAACTCGCAGCGATCCTCCTCCGAAGACCATAAGTATCGATGGAGTTTCTTCGGCGCCATCGGAGCATTGATGGGGGAACGCTCAAGGGACTGGCACGGGCGAGAAAATCCTCCTCCCCAATTGTGCGATCGCAAATGGATTGCGATATACTGCAACTATGAGTCCAAAAAACCTTTTCGCAGCGTGGTTCTGGTTTTCATCGCGGTTGCTGTGTGGCATCGTTTCGTTTACGCAAACACGTTCCACTCTTCTCATGGCGCGATGGTTCGGTTCCGCTTGCCTGATACTTCTTATAGTCCGAACGGCCATCGCCACGGAACTGGACGATGCGCGCGATTATCTCAAACGGGGCAAATATCAGGAACTCATTGAACTCAGTCGCACTCAAGTCGAAAAACGCGTATGGAACGAAGCCTGGCCACGCTTTCTCATCGAAGGCTACATCGCGACTGGAGAATATGCCAAGGCAAAGGAGATCTACGAAGGCGCTTTGGATCGATTCGGCGATAGCCTCCGTTTGCGAATGCTGGGAGCGAACGTCTATCGATTCAACAATGACAACCAAAAAGCGAATGAACAGCTTTCTGAAATCGAAGGGATGATCCAGCGCGCTCCATGGCGGTACTCCAGCAAGAACGAACTCATCCCGCTGGGAGAGTTCTTTCTCCTGAGAGGCGAGGACCCGAAACAAGTTCTCAAGCTTTGTTTTGACCAAGCCATCAAAACCGACCCCAACGCGATGGAGGCACACGTCGCAACAGCCCGCATGGCTCTCAATAAGCACGACGCACAAGTCGCATCCCAATCCCTTGCCAAAGTCCTTCCCAAAGTTACCGATGACCCAGAAGTCCTCTACTTGGCTGCGAAAGCCTGGGCGGATGAGGATGAGAAAGCCACATCCTTCCTGAAAAAATCTCTCGAAATCAATCCTTCGTACATTCCGAGTTTGATCCTCTTAGCCGAATCGCAACTCAACGCCGAGAATTACATCGAAGCCTCGGAAATTCTTGAACGCATCGAAAGGATCAATCCTCATTATCCTCGACTATGGGCTCTTCGGGCCGTCATCTCGCATTTGCTAGGCGACTACGAGAGTGAAGGGCTGTCTCGAGTCAAAGGCTTGGAGGCATGGAAACTGAATCCTGAAGTCGATCATACGATTGGCAAGCATCTATCGCTGCATTATCGATTCCAGGAGGGAGTCACCTACCAGCGGCGAGCGCTCTCCATGGATCCCAATTACGGTCCGGCCCGAGCTCAATTGGCACAGGATCTCTTGCGACTGGGAGATCAATCCGCTGGATGGGAACTCGTTGACAGCATTCGGACTTCGGATCCCTATGACGTTTCCATTTTCAACCTGAAGCAACTACAGTCGCGCCTCGCACAATTCGCAACCATCGAAGTTCCAGGGTTTGTCATCCGCATGGATGCGGCGGAGGCCGATGTTTACGGCGCCGATGTCGCAGCCCTCCTCAGCGAAGCCAGGGACCTGTTGGTCAAGAAATACGACGCGGTCCTCCAAGAGCCGATCTACGTCGAGATTTTTCCAAGGCAACAAGAGTTTGCTATTCGAACCTTTGGCTTGCCAGGAGGACAGGGTTTTTTGGGCGTTTGCTTTGGTCGCCTGATCACCGCGAACTCTCCGGCCGCCCTCCGTGTCGATTCCAACTGGAAATCAGTCCTTTGGCATGAATACTGCCACGTGGTCACACTGCAAAAGACGCAGAACCGAATGCCGCGATGGCTCTCAGAAGGAATCTCCGTTTACGAAGAACGGCAACGGAATCCGACGTGGGGTGAACACATGGATCCCGTATACCGAGACATGTTGCTCGGGGACGATCTGGTCCCTATCAGTAAATTGAGTGGCTCCTTCCTACGACCCAAATCCTCGCTGCACCTACAACTCGCGTACTACACCTCATCGCTTGCCGTCGAATTTTGGATTGATCGTTGGGGTATGGAAGGCCTGCGAAAATTGCTGATCGATCTATCGATGGGTGTTCGAATCAACGATGCATTGACCCACTATGCAGGGTCGCTTGAAGAGTTGGACCAGGAATTCATCTCCTATGTTCGCGATAAAGCCAATGCCTTTGCTCCGGACAGCGATTTCGAGAAACCCCCGCGAGAGCTTGGGGGAAATATAGCACAGTGGCTTACGCAACATCCAAACTCTTACTGGGGTTGGAAATCTCGCATGCAGGCTTTGGTCCAAGAGCAAGACTGGAAGCAGGCTCTCGAAGCAGCCGAAACCGTCCGTGCATTGTGGCCTGGAGATTCTTCCGAGCAAGGCATCTATGCATCCTTGTCTCAAATCCATCGTAAGCTCAAAGAGCCGCAAGCAGAGAGAGCTGCCCTCATAGAATTGGCCGAACGTGCAGCGGCTCCTGTTCAGCAACTCCAGCGTCTTGCCGAACTGGATTCCGAGAAGCAAGACTGGCAAGCTGTCAGCCAATGGTGTGAGCGGTTACAAGCATCGCAGCCGATGATGTTCGATGTGCAAACACGTCGGGCGCAAGCAGCTGAGCAGACTCAGGATCACGTCACCAGCGTTTCCGCACTGCGGGCCTTGGCACGCATGGAACCTATCGATCCGAGCGGTATCTACTTTCGATTGAGCAGGTCCTATCTCGCTCTGAACGATCTAGAAAAGGCAAAGCGATATTGCCTAATGGCACTGGAAGAGTCACCTCGATACGTAGAGGCATTGGAACTGCTTCTCCAATTGCCCTTGAACACAGATGTGGACAGTGACGGGATATCGGCGCCAACTACAACACGCGAGCCCAAAACGCCTTGAGATACCCCGTCTCCGGACAATGCATCGCAACAGGATGGTCGGGTGCCGCACCGCGAGACTCAAACACCTGGACGATTCGGCCGGGTATCCTTTTTCCGTGTTCGTCAAATCCTCCCGAGCGCGCTGCGGATTGTACGATTTGCTGAAATGCATCTTGACTGAGCAATCCCGCACAGCAGCAAGTGAGCAGTAGACCACCTGGCCGAACAAGCTGAATCGCCAGACGATTAAGATCGAAATGCTTGTGGCTCCCCTCTTCGATTTCGGTCCGCGAACGGATCAGTTTGGGTGGATCCAAGACGACAATGTCGAATTGCTTTCGATTGCGGATCATATCCCTCATATAGGCAAATGCGTCTGCATGAACAAATCGAACTCGCGTCTGATTGATGGCGGCATTCTTCTTTGCTGTTTCCAACGACTCTTCGTCCAGATCGACCCCGATCACTTCGGCTGCTTGTCCTGCCTTGGCCGCAGCGACCGCGAATCCGCCCGTATAGCAGCACAAATCCAAAACCGATCGCCCCTTCGAGTGCTGTGCTAGCATCCGTCGATTGTCCCGTTGATCGCAAAAGAAACCCGTCTTGTGACCCGTTCCAAAATGGACGCGATATTTGACTCCGTTCTCGAGAATCGTTGTTTGTTCCGGCATCCCCTGCGATGAAAGGGTGTTGACGAGCGAACCTTCTTGGCTCAAGAATTGCGGCGAAGGTTGGATGATGCGATGCTTTGTACCCAGTTTCGATTCAAGACCGGCTAGAATCTGATTGGCACGTTGGTACATCCCCAGACTGAACGACTCCGCGCTAAGACAATCTCCATAGCGGTCGACGACGAGCCCGGGAAATCCATCCGCTTCTCCATGGATCACACGGTAGGCATCCGTCATCGCCGTCAAATCCAATGTCTCGTGTCGCAGTGCAATTGCGTCATTCAATACTTTGCTCCAATAGGAGTCATTGGGCAGCTCCGTCCCCCAAGCATAAAGGCGGACGGCGACCTCCGCTTTTGGATTGTAAATACCGTAGCCAAACAAACCAGGTTCTGAGTTTTGTGGCTCTGTCTGACCCGGTGATACTCCGCGTGAACGGCCGCGGTTCGAAACATCTCCGCCTTCCTTTGACGCATTGTCGGGAGGGTTTTCTTCGTCCGACTGGAGTTCCTGCCGAACGTTGACCCGACGAGTGGGCTCTGGTTCAACGCGATACACCGCAACCCAATCCCCACCCCCTGGGTTTCCACGGATATCAAGCAAACGCTTGCGAAAGATATTGGGGTGCAGCGTCCCACGTTGAATCGTGACCGACGCGAGCGATGCGTTTGCCGACGGGCTCAAGGGCCGGTCGCATGCAGCCATCCTGGAGTCGGTCGCGGGGTCGTCATTCGAATCGTGGGTCTCTTCCGATCTTCGTTTCATGCGCTCGCGGCTTTCCATAAGTTCAACAACCAATTCTCTTTGTCGCTACCGCACGGTATCGAGCAATATTCCATTCATCTTCCCAAGTAGTTCTTCAAGTTGCTCAGACCTATCTTCTGAACATTCCAGCCAAGCGCGGAGGATCGGCAACATGGACTCAACCACCGCTGCCGCTCGGTCGCTCACTTCATTTTGCTGCCATCGATCATCGGGAAGAACGTACAGTTCCAATCCTTGCAAAATCCAACCATCTCCCCGATGCAGATTCGGATGGAGAATGTTCTCAAGTGCGATATGTGCCGCTGAATGAACATCCGCGCGTTCGCTTCCAGTTCCCATTGCATCCAATCGATCATTCTCAGTGGCATCGTTTCGGGTCCACGTCCATCGCGAACTCCAACTTGGAAGCATCAACGCCACGTCCTTGTCACCTAACGCTAGTGCGCTTCGCAGGGTTGCCGGCCACTGATCCCTTGCCATCCCGCATTCCCAAAACGATGCGACCGGGTCCCAATCCAATTTGACTCGATCGTTCACAGAGTCGGGTTCGTTGGAAGGGTAATCGCACTCGACTTCGTCCGTATCATCGGCTGGGCGATCCTGAAGCCAAGTATCGATCCAATGCAAGAGATGTTGTGGCTGGATGAACTGCGAAAAGCGTCTACCCAAATCCACGTGCGCACCTGGCCGCAGAATCAAGGGGCAATGCAGTCTCTCTGCATAAACATCGACGCCTAAATCATCCCCGGCCGGCGATAGAGGATCGCCGTTAGTAGAATCAACAGGATATCGCAGCCCACCCTTCCGCGTTCTCCTCGATCCAATCACGCCATGCTCACCCAATGGGTAACCGTGCACGCCCGCAAGCACGACCAAGCAACGCTCTGCAATGGAGAGTTCGTCCAAACAACGATCGATCCATCGCCAACTCTCGTCCATTGCAATCGCTTGAGCGCCAGCACCGCAAGACCATCCAAACGCGATGTCCGGGTCGGCATTTTCGGGAAGTTCCACAAAGGGAGGTTCGATGGCCCTAGGCGGATCGGGGTCCCCTTCATCGCACATCCTTAAACGATACTCGTAAGGCGCATCCCATGCAGCGTTCAATCCTCGCGAATGGATCCAAAGCCAGGGCCATTCGTCAAAATGTTGGATCCACACTTCCAATGCAAATGTCAAAAGCTGTTCGAAGGCTAAACCCTCCGAATCGCGCGGCATGAATAGAGCCTGTTCGCCTTGCAATCGCTGCTGAGCCAGCGTGAACGCCTCCTCGCAATCGGTGACAAAGAGTCCGGGAGTCGCAAATGCTGGCTGCGATCGGTCCTCATGCGGTGCATGCGAATTTTCTCTGCGCCGACTTGTATCAACGCGATGCGTGCCAGTCCAAAAGGAATCGAGAATATCGATCGCGGATGGGCTATCCATCCAGAACTGGTCAGCCACGATCCCTTGGCTCGCAAACTGATCCCAATTGGGCGTCGGGCTAATTGCGCTTCCGTAGGCGCCCATCAAATTGCAACCCAGCCCTTCGATCGTGACAATGATCGCTCGATTGATATCCTGGGACTGCCGACGTCCGATCGATTCCTCTTCCACTGCGTTCGTCAAAGGGATTCGCTCTACTTCACTTCGATGCGAAACCAGAGTTCTGGTTTGCCATCGACGAGTTTGAAGACGCTTTGAGCATGAGGGTCAACAATCACAGGTTGATCCTCGTATAGAAAGAGTCCGACTGGGTTTTGAAACGGTTCGCCCGAAAACACCAGCTCGGGTGGCTGATTCTCTTTGATTCTCCAAATCCCTTTTTTATAACCATCGGTCACCCAAGCCACTCCTTGCGAGTCAACCACGACTTGATGTGG
>Ga0194055_10002206_pt1 | contig 15524 bp, 15 predicted proteins | sample SepL449m_MetaG_FD_155482 | JGI IMG/M metagenome (GOLD analysis project Ga0194055, IMG submission 155482) | Anoxic zone freshwater microbial communities from boreal shield lake in IISD Experimental Lakes Area, Ontario, Canada - Sep2016-L442-9m | ecosystem: Environmental > Aquatic > Freshwater >... | reverse complement strand
CCAACCATGGAGCCTTCGTCCCCTCACCGCAGACGCATTACGGTGCGCTCGGCGGGCCGATGCGGGCAGATATCGACGAGGTGGCGACGATGTGTGGCCTTGACTGCACACTCAATGCGATTCTCGACACCCGCGGGCGCGCGATCGAGCTGATCTTCGGGCGTCACCCCGAGGCCCATGTCGCAGCGATCACGCGATTCAACGAGATCTATGCGTACGATAGCCCGGTCGCCGAACACGGGCAGGCGGACATCGTGGTCTGCGGCGTCTTTGCGCCGACCGACCATCTTTTCTTCCACACCGGCTGGGGTTGCATGAGCGCTGACCCGATTCTGAAGGACGGCGGGGATCTCATTTATTGCTCGCCATCGCCCGGCGTACACACAGCGATTGGTGATTTTCCGGGTCTCGCTTTGATGGATCTAATGACGCCATATATGCCACCGACGACCGCAAGCTACGAGCGCGTGCTGCGCGATATCCATTCGCGCACGATCCAGATGTGGGCCGGCTGCATCTGGGTGCCAATCTATGAGGTGATGACGCGCAAGCACCTAACAATGGTGACGCTGGAAGAGAACCTCGCAATGGCGGCGGAGATCGGTATTGCCGCTAGCACCTCGCTCCAGGAGACGTTCGATCGTGCGCTCGAAAAGCATGGGCCGGATGCGAAGGTCGTGATCTTGCCCTTCGCCCGCTACCAGTTCGCGCGCCACATGATTCGGATGACGCCGAACGAGCCGCCGCCGGTGGAGATCCCGACGCACTAGGCCGACACGTGACCACCGAGTTCAGCATCATTGGCTCGACGTTACTGGTCGATATCTTTAAAAAATATCCCGGTACGGCGGCCGAACTTTCGCGACGGTTGTACTGGCCGTGCGCGCACTGCAGTGGCGCTCTCTCAGAGCCCTTGACGATGGCTGCGATCCGGCACCGCAACTCGCCGCGTGCAGTACTTGAGGCCTTCCGGTCACTCGCCGACAACGGACCAACGGAGGAGCAAATTGCGGCTGCCAGCGCCAAAGTGCCGCGCCGTCCTGGGTATCAGTCTCGATAGTCCCTCAGGTGGTCTGGCTCGGAACTATCCGGCGTCGGCCCCGAGTAGCACGCTCATTTCGCGGGCGGCAGAGGTGACGGCCTCCGCGAGCGTGGTGACACCAACGGCGTCGAGGCGAAACAGAGGCACGCAGGTGCTGATGGCTGCGATGGCGATGCCGTTGACGTCCTTGATTGGTGCCGCCACTCCACCGACCTCTGGTTGGAAACCGCCGCGGTTGACCGCGTAGCCGGCTGTACGGATTGTCGAGAGTTCGGCATCAAGGTCGAGCCAGCGTTGCTTCGCTGTTGGGGTAGGCGAAGATTCGCCGCGGGCGGTGAGGTAGGCGACACTCTCCGGTGGTCCGAACGCGAGCAGGGCTAGGCCGCCGGATACGCAATATGCTGGTGCGCGGCCGCCAAGTTCGCCGACGCTACGTACAGGCTTGCGGGAGATGACCTGCTCGACGTAGACAACGTCGCCCTCATCGAAGACGGTTAGTTGTGCTGTCTCGCCGGTGCGATCCCGTAGGGCCGCGAGGATCGGGAGAGCGGCGCTGCGCAGGTCGAGCCCGGCCTCGACGCCCTGGGCGAGGTAGAGGCAGCGCGGCCCGAGCCGATACGTCGAATTGGCGTTCTGGACGACGTAGTTGCGCGCCTCGAGCGTCTTGACAAGCCGATGAGCGGTTGCCTTGCCGGCGCCGATCCGCGAGGCAAGTTCGGTGACGCCGAGATCGCCAGAGCGTGCGAGTTCCTCGAGTAATCGCAATGAGCGGTCGACGGATGCCAGGCTCGTCGCGCTACGAGTGACCTCGTCGATCATCCGCCGAAACCCATTGGGGAGGGGGCGTAGACGACGCCAAAGCAGAGCGCACGGCTACCGCCGACGCCCATTGTCGAGAGGTGTTCGTCAATCGGATCGAGCAGTCCCATCAGTGGTGCTCAACGACCTGCGCGAGTGGGAGGTTGCCGACGAATTGGCGCGTCAGGCTTCCTGACCGAAAGGCTTTGGTGCTGATCTCCACGCGTGTGTAGCCAGCGGTCGAGACGGCCTCGACGATCGCTGGCTCGAGCAGATCACGACGCGCGAGGTCGTCCTCGCTCAATTCGACGCGACCGAGCTCGTCGTAGTGGCGGACCCGCAGTGGTCCGAGCCCGAGTGCACGCAGTGCCTGCTCGGCACGATCAATCTGCGCCAGCGTGTCTGCGTCGACCGGCGTACCGTGTGGAATGCGCGAGGCAAGGCATGGGCTGGCGACCTTCTTGGCGTTGGGTACGCCCAGGTGTGCCGCGAGCAGCCGCACGTGGTCTTTGTCAACGGCAAACTCAACCAACGGATGCAGGACGCCGTGTTCCTCCGCTGCAATCAGGCCGGGGCGCCAGTCGCCGAGGTCATCGGCGTTCGCGCCCGACAGCACGGCTGCGTAGCCGCGCTGCTCGGCGATCGCAGCGAGGTTGTCGTAGAGCTCGGACTTGCAGTGATAGCAGCGGTCTGGCCCGTTCGCGCGATAGCCGGCGCGCGCCAGCTCATTCGTCGTGATCGCCTCGTGCCTGATGCCAACGGTGAGAGCAACGCTGGCGGCGCCATCGAGCTCGCCCGTGGCGAGCGCCGGAGAGACAGCAGTCACGGCGAGCGCTCGCTCGCCGAGGGCACGGACGGCCAAGGCGGCGACCACCGACGAGTCGACACCACCTGACAGCGCAACGACAGCCCCATCGAGTCCGGCGAGCCGTTCGACGATCCGGTCACTGAGCAGTGTCAGTGCGTGGGGAGTGGGGGGCGCGCTCATTGTCCGGCACCGTGAGCCTGCGCGAGCGCGGCCGACCAGATTTCCTTGACGGGTACACCGAGTGCTCGCGCCACAACGACACAGTCGTGGTGCTCCGGTGCGACGTTGACGATTGCGTCATCGAGCAGCCCGCGCTTAACACGGATGTCGTGGCCGCGGACCTCCACCGTGATGAAATCGCGGTCAAGTTCGATGCGATGTCCGTCGGTGATGCGGACGCCGAGAGTGCTCGTCGAACGCAACAGAGCGGTTGCGACGGCTTCGCGATCGGTGGGGCGCGCAATCGCGGTGATAGTGACGCCGTGGCGGCCGTGCTTCATGACCACGGGAGCGGTCCAGACATCGAGCGCGCCAGCGCTGCGCACATCGTCGAGTGCGTCGGGTACGAGTTCTGGGTTGAGGTCATCGATTGTCGCCTCGACAATCGCGATTTCGTCGCGCGTGGAAGCAAGCGGCGAGCCGACGAGGACGCGCACGAGGTTTGGAACCTCGGCCGTGTCGCGTTGTCCAGCCCCGTACCCGGTCGCTCCGAGTCGCAGCGCAGGAACCCCTCCCCAGGCGTCGGTGACGGCGGCGATCAGCGCGGCTCCGGTCGGTGTCACGGTCTCGCCCTGGATGGGGCTCGTGGCAATTGGCGCGCCTAGGAGAATTTCGAGAACAGCCGGTGCGGGCAATGGAATCTGCCCGTGCGCGGCCGACGTGACGCCACGGCCGAGCGGAAGCGGGCTCGCCTCTATGCGATCGGCTCCGAGGGCCTCCAGCGCTGCACAGACGCCGACGATGTCACCGATCGCGTCGATGGCTCCAACCTCGTGAAACTGCACATCCTCGGGGTCTTGGCCGTGGACGCGACCTTCAGCGTGAGCAAGTAACTCGAAAGCGCGGTGTGCACGGGCGGCAGCTCGCGGCGCGAGGTCGGCCGCGTCAAGCAAGGCGCGGACGTCACGCCAGGTGCGATGGACGTGGCCTTCGTCGGGACCGACAATAGTGACCGTGCGGGCGCCAATCGCATGTCGTTCGGTATGGCCAACCGTGACAGTGAGTCCCGGCACCAGCGAGCCGACGGCGGCTTCGACCGACTCGAGTGGTGCACCAGCATCGAGCAGTGCGGCGAGCAACATGTCGCCAGCGGCTCCTCCGATGGCATCGATATAGACGATGCCCCGTGCTGTCGGCAGCACCGTTGCGTGGTGTTTGTGGTTGTGGTCGTGGTCGTGTCCGTCGTGTCCCATCAGACACGCTCCTCGCCAGCGGCTCGTCGGGCAATTCGGGCCGCGATCGTCCCGGCGCTGAAGCCATCGTCGATATTGACGACAGCGACGCCGGCCGCACATGAAGCGAGCATCGCGTGCAGTGCGGCCACGCCACCGAAGGTAACGCCGTAGCCGGTACTCGTCGGCACGGCAATCACGGGAGCCGCGACATAGCCACCGACGACGCTGGCGAGCGCGGCATCCATACCGGCACAGACGATGACGCAGTCGACATCCTCGAGCTCGGGAAGGACGTCGAGAAGGCGGTGTAGGCCTGCAACGCCAGCGTCCTCATAGGTGTCGACGTGGGTGCCAATGAGTTCTGCGCGAATGCGCGCCTCGTGAACCGCGTGTCCATCGCTCGTACCAGCCGAGACGATCGCCACGCGTCCAAGTGGTTCGGGGAGCGCACGTTCGAGCCAAATACAGCGGGCACGCCGATGGAATTGCGCATCGGGATACGCTGTTAGCACGGCCTCAAAACAGGCCTCATCAACGCGTGTCACGAGGACGCTCGACGATGTTCCCTCAGCGAGAGCGGCCATGATTGCGATGACCTCGTGCGGGGTTTTGCCTTCGGCGAGCACTGCCTCAGGTGCGCCCTGTCGCAGCTCGCGGTGGTTATCGACGCGAGCGAAGCCGAGGTTGCGAAAGGGCAGTTCGCGTAGCTCTCGCGTAGCCTCGTCAAGACCGAGCGAACCGTCGCGTACGCTCTCGAGCAGCATGGTGAGTGGATCGGTTGTGCGCTGTACGGGATCCATCGTGGCGGGAGTCTACGGTGGGTGGGCCAACAAACGCAAGATCTTGTTCCGCTCAGCGGATTGGTGTTTACTATGTCGGAACCGATGGCAGCAACCGAGACCACGCCAAGTTGGGTCGGACGCGGCATCACTCGCGTTGAGGATGACCCGTTACTGCGAGGTCGCGAGTGGTTTATCGACGACATTGATCCCCTGCCACATGCAGGGCATGCAGCCATTGTGCGCTCACCTTTCGCACACGCTCAGATTCGGTCGATTGATGTGTCTGCCGCGCTGGCTGTGGATGGCGTCATCGGCGTCGTTACCGGAGCTGAGATCGCTGCGATTACCCAGCCATTTCCATCGGTGCTCGACGTGCCGATCGACTATCGACCAGCGGCGTACGAGTGCGTGCGCTTTGCCGGCGAACCGGTCGCGGTCGTGGTGGCACGGGATCGCTACGTTGCAGAGGACGCGGCGGCGCTCGTGGTCGTCGACTACGACCCGCAGCCGGTCGTCGCCGATCCGGCAAGCGCGGCCGAGCCAACGGCAATCCGCTTACACGCCGCGACGACCTCCAACGTTGTCTCGGACCGCACGTTTCGCTATGGCGACCCCGAGCAGGCATTTGCCAACGCGGTGCTTGTTGTGCGCCGTCGGTTTCGACACCCGCGCAACAGCGCGACGCCCGTCGAGACCTACGGCGTGATCGCTAACTGGGACGAGTCGCGGGGTGGCGTTGATGCGTGGGCGAATTTTCAAGGACCATTCACGCTGCACGGTGTCGCGGCTGCTGCACTTGGTATTCCCGCGTCGAAGCTGCGCCTCTGCACGCCGCCGGCAAGCGGTGGGTCCTACGGCATCAAGTCCGCAGTCTTTGTCTACGTCGTGCTGATGGCGGCGGTCAGTCGGGTGCTCGGCATCCCGGTGCGCTGGACGGAGGACCGCGGCGAACACTTGCTCGCTTCATCGTCTGCGACTGAGCGCCTGACCGAGATCGCAGCTGGTTTCGATGCCGATGGCAAACTCGTTGCACTCGACTTGGACCTACTCGATGACGTCGGCGCCTACGTACGCGCACCCGAACCAGCGACGCTGTACCGCATGCATGGCTGCCTGACAGGCGCCTACGACGTACAAAATCTTGCCGTACGCTCGCGTGTCGTGGTGACCAATCGGGCTCCAACCGGGCTCAATCGTGGCTTCGGTGGACCCCAGCTTTACTACCCACTCGAGCGTACGATGATGATCGCGGCTGGCGAGTTAGGCCTCGACCACGCCGAGTTGATCCGCCGTAACCTGGTTCGCTCAGAGCAGATGCCGTACCGAGCAGCGGCTGGAGCCGTATACGACTCTGGGGACTATCGCCGCTGCTTTGATGAGGTCCTCGAACTTGTCGACTACGACGAACTACTGGCGTTTCGCGATGCGAAGCGGGCGCAGGGACGGTTGGTGGGGATTGGTCTAGCGGTCGTCGTCGAGCCAAGCGTCTCGAACATGGGCTACATCAGCCTCGCTCAGCCCGCAGAGGTACGTGCGCAAGGCCTTCCGAAGACCGGCAATAGTGAAGGCGTCTCGATCGCGATGGGGCCGCACGGGGGTGTCACCGTACGGTTTACGTCAACACCCCAAGGGCAGGGTCATCGGACCGTTGCGGCTCAGATTGTCGCTGACGCTCTCGGCGTGTCGCTCGAGGATATTGATGTGCGCACCGAAGCCGATACCTCGGCGAACCCCTGGACCGTCTCGAGTGGCAACTACTCGTCGCGCTTCTCGGCGGTCGTCGCAAGCGCGATTCACCACGCGGCGACACTTCTCGCCGACCGCCTGAAGACGCTCGCTGCGCCTGAGCTTGGGTGCCCACCTGAGGCAGTCGTGTTGAGCGATGGTAAGGCTCGATCCTCCGACGATGGAGAGCGTTCGATCAGCATCAGGCGTTTGGCGGGCGGCGCGCACTGGAACCCGGCCGGCACCGGCGCTGTCGGCGATGTCGGTGGACTCGCTCTGACAGCGACCTACACGATCCCGCTACCTGAGCCAGATGCAGATGATCGATGCAACACCTCGGCGGTCTACGGCTTCATTGCCGATGTGGCCATCGTCGAGGTTGACGCCGAGACCGGACAGGTGCAAGTGCTGCGCTACGCGACCGTGCACGACGCGGGCCGCATCCTCAACCCGCTGATCGCCGACGGGCAGATGATGGGTGGACTCGCTCACGGTCTCGGGGCTGCGCTCCTCGAAGAGCACCGCTACGACGAGGACGGCAATCTGATGACGGCCTCGTTCCTCGATTACCTACCACCGACCGCGACCGAGTTGCCCCCGGTACGCCACCGCGCGATCGAGACGCCGTCGCCGACCACGCCACTCGGTGCCAAAGGGCTTGGTGAGGGCAATACGATGAGCGCACCGGCCTGTCTCGCAAATGCTGTTGCCGACGCGATTGGCGTAGATGCGGTCCCGATTCCACTCACGCCCGCACGCGTTTGGGCACTGTTGCAGGGAGAGGCGGAATGAAGCCTGCGCCACTCGTCTACCAGCGACCGTCCACGATTGACGAGGCCTGTCGGCTGCTCGCGACGGGCGGGTACGTGAAGGTCGTGGCAGGGGGCCAGTCACTGATGCCTCTGCTCAACTTTCGACTCGCCACTCCCGATGTGCTGGTCGATCTTCGCGACGTTGCCGGGCTCGTCGGTATCGAGGTGACGGACACGGCCGTGACTGTCGGAGCCATGACCACGCAACGTGCGCTTGAACGCGATCGCGCGGCGCTCGCAGCGTGTCCACTGTTGGGGCTCGCACTGCCACACGTCGGGCACACGACGACACGTAACCGCGGCACGGTCGGTGGCACCATCGCCCACTCCGATCCGGCAGCCGAATTGCCGTGCGTGCTGGCATGTCTTGACGGCGAGGCGGTCGTTGTCGGTCTCGACGGCACCCGTCTCGTATCAGCAGCCGACCTGTTCGTTGCGTACCTCACCTCGTCACTCGGTGACGACGAGATTCTGACCGCAGTGCGTTTTCCTGTGCTCGGCGCTGGTTGGCACTTCGGCTTTGGCGAAGTTGCCCAACGCCACGGCGACTACGCCATGGCGATCGTTGCGCTCGCGGTGCGTCTAGAGGACGGCAGCGTCGTCGAAGCACGGGTTGCCGCTGGGGCAGTGTCCGATCGTCCTATTCGCCTAACCATGGTTGAGGCCGCGATCGTGGCCGGTGTGCCACCGAACGAACTACGCTCGCTCGCCGCTGAGTCAGTGGATCCGCCCGATTCGCCGCACGCACCATCGGCCTACCGACGATCGCTTGTCGGCACGCTCGTCGTTCGAGCGCTCGCGGAGGCACTGGCATGAATGTCGAGTTCGCGGTCAATGGTCGCACGTACCGACGCGACATCGAAGATCGCCGCCTGCTTTCCGACGTCCTTCGTCACGACCTTGGCTTGCGTGGCACCCACGTTGGTTGTGAGCACGGCGTCTGTGGAGCCTGCACCGTCCTCGTCGATGGAGTCGCCTCACGTTCCTGTCTGCTGCTCGCCGTTCAGGTCGATGGCTGCGAGATCCGCACCGTCGAGGGATTAGCAGACGCCGACGGCAAGCTTAGTCCCTTGCAGGCGGCCTTCTCGACGCACCACGGGTTGCAGTGTGGATTCTGTACGCCGGGCATTCTCGCCACGGCTACCGAAGCGCTTGAGCGCGGCGAACTAACAAGTAGGGCAGCAATCGCAGACCTGCTGTCTGGGCACCTCTGCCGCTGCACGGGGTACGTAGGGATCATCGAAGCGATTGCCGACGCGGCCGGTTTGCCGCCCGAGTCCGAGCAGGCACTGTGAATTTTGCCGAACATCTAATCGGCTGTGCGGAGCGGCACCCTGCGGCGGTCGCTCTCGCTAACGGCGACCGCCGACTCACCTACGCCGAACTCTTCGAACGGGCGAAATGCGTTGCCAGCGGCATGGCAGCGCTCGGTGTTGGCCAAGGGGACCGTGTTGCCGTCGCGCTTCGTAATCGCGAGGAGACCGTCATCCTCTGGTGGGCAACACAGTGGCTTGGCGGCGTCTTTGTCCCCCTCAACTGGCGATTGCGTCCCGTCGAACTTCACTACTGCGTCCAGGATGCGGAGTCTGCGTTGCTCGTGATCGAACCTGACTCGATTGATGTCGCAGAGCTCGTCGAGGGGATCCCGATTGTTGCTGTCGCAGGTGCCGAAAGAGGTACGCCGTTCGCCGATCTCGAGGCTGCCGCTCCGCTCGCTGAGGCAACCGATGTCGATGAGCGCGAACCATCACTGATGCTCTACACGTCGGGGACGACCGGAAATCCAAAGGGCGTGCCGCGCTCCCATGCGGCCGAGCGAGCCGCGTCGATCGCCCACGTTGCACAGTGTGGGTACGGACCTGGCGAACGCACGCTCGGAGTGATGCCGCTGTACCACACGATGGGGCAGCGCTCGATGCTCGCGATGACGCTGGTCGGTGGCAGCCTCCACCTGATGGAAGAGTGGGACGCCAGCCGCGCCCTCGACCTCGTACTGCACGACGAACTGACGTGCCTCTACCTCGCACCAACGCTCTTTCATGACCTGGCGCTGGCGCACGAGGCGGCTCCGCGTGACGTGTCATCGGTTCGACGCATCGCCTACGCGGGAGCGCCGATGACGGGTGTTTTGACCCAACGCTGCGTCGCAATGTTCGACCCCGACGTGTTTGTCAATCACTACGGATCGACCGAGATCTACACGTTCACCGTCCACAGCGACCAGCGCGCAAAACCAGGTTGTGCCGGTCGCCCGGGGGTCAACGAGCGGATTCGTCTCGTTCGACCCGATCTTGAGGCCAGCCCAACCGACGTTGTCGCGCCGGGAGAGGTCGGTCAAGTCGTCTGTTCGCTGGCATCCGACGAGGCCTTCACTGGCTACTGGAAGCGCCCCGATGCCGATGCCAAGCAGATCCGTGACGGCTGGTACTTTCCTGGTGACCTCGCGCAAGAAGATGCAGATGGCGACCTCTGGATTGTTGGTCGCATCGACGACATGATCATTTCTGGTGGTGAGAACGTCCACCCGCTTGAGATCGAGGAGCTGCTCGTTCGTCACCCCGCGGTATTGGAGGCAGCCGTCATCGGCACTCCCGATGAACGCCTCGGCCACCTCGTCACCGCATATATCGTCGCCTCCGCTGCTGTTAGCGACGATGAATTAGATGCCTATTGTCTAGCCGCCACCGAGCTAGCGCGCTTCAAGCGGCCGCGCCGTTATATCTTTGTGGATCAGCTACCCAAGAGCGCTTCGGGCAAGCTTCTCCGACGACTCCTGAAGGAGGAGCAATGACTGAATACGAAGGCTTCCGCGTCGAACTCGACGAAGCGCGTCGCGTCGCGACTCTGACGCTCGATGTTCCAGGCAAGATGAATCGCGTCGCGGTGACGGCGCGTGCTCAAATCGCCCGGGCCTTCGAAGAGCTCGGCAACGACGACCGCGTTCGCTGCATCGTGGTGCGCGGAGCGGGTGATGAGGCCTTCACCGCCGGGGGTGATATCGCCGGGTTTATGCAGGTCGATCCCGAGTGGATCAGCCACCTTCATGACAACGTTGCTGCGCCCGAGCGATGCCCTAAGCCGGTGATTGCTCAGTTGCATGGATATTGCCTTGGTGTCGGTCTCGAGCTTGCGCTGGCCTGTGATTTTCGCATTGCGGCTGACGATACGCAGATTGGCTTGCCCGAAATCTCGCTTGGCATGATCCCCGGGTCCGGTGGCTCTCAACGGATCGTGCAGATGGTTGGCCTGGGGCGTGCGAAAGACATGGTCATGCGCGGCCGGCGTTTGAAGGCCGATGAGGCGCATCGTTGGGGCCTACTGACCGAGGTGCACCCACGGGCCGAGCTAGACGCGGCTGTGGCAGCGTTGGCAGACGACATGGCGGCCCGTCCCACTGTCGCGCTCCGCACCCTCAAGCGCGTTCTCAATCAGGCTCCAAATACGTCGCTCAGCATTGGGATGGAACTCGAAGGTCTCGCCTATGGCCTGCTTCGAAGCACAGAGGACTTCGCTGAAGGCGTGGCGGCCTTCACCGAGAAGCGCAAGCCGGAGTGGCGAGACCGCTAGCGCTTGGCGATGCCAAGTCGCTCGCGCGCGACGTCAGGTCCGGCGACCGTGCCACCAAGGCTCTCGATGATCGTGACGGCGCGCTCGACCAACTGCGCATTCGAGGCGAATTCACCCTTGCTGATGTAGAGGTTATCCTCGAGGCCGACGCGCACGTTGCCGCCGAGCAGCATCGCCTGCGCGACGAACGGCATCTCGAGGCGGCTGATGGCAAAGCCACTCCAGACCGCATTCGGCGGCATCGAGTCGGCAAACGTCTGCATCGTCCGCGGCGTCGCGGGTGCACCCCATGGGATGCCAAGGCAGACCTGCACGAACGGCGGATCGTCGACGAGGCCCTCTTCGACCAGCTTGTTGACGAACCAGAGGTGGCCAAGCTCGAAGCACTCCAGCTCGGGCTTGACGCCAAGCGCGCGGATCTTCTCGGCGCCGATGCGGAGATAGTCGGGCGTACCGACGTAGACCATGTTGCCGTCACCGAAGTTGAGGCTGCCACAGTCGAGCGTGCAGATGTCGGGGAGGGTGTCGTGCAGGTGCGCGATGCGCTCGTCGGGGCCAATCAAATCGCTGCCCGGCAGCGGCGTATCGGTGCCATTCGGGCCGACGAGGAGATCGCCACCCATGCCGGTGGTGAGGTTGACGATCACATCGACATCGGCCTCGCGGATGCGACTGACAACGTCGCGATAGAGATCGACGCGACGCGATGGCACGCCCGTCTCGGGCTCACGCACGTGGCAATGCACAATCGCCGCGCCTGCCTTGGCCGCGTCGATTGCGGAGTTGGCGATCTGCTCTGGCGTAATCGGCAGCTCGGGATGGACGCCTTGCGACGCACCGGCTCCGGTGACAGCGCAGGTGATGAAGGGATTCCAATGCATGGTGGCGTGTCCTCTCAGGAGACAGGGCGGAGCGTAACGGTGCGGTGTTCGACCTCGGCCTGCTCCAGCGTCGTGCGGAGAGCGTCGTCGTTGGCATACCCCGTCAGGGGGATCGTGCGAGTCGGTACGGCAATCGTCAACTGGTCGACGACAAACGGCCATGGTGCAACTGTCTGATCGTCGCCCTCGGCTGCGATAAAGAGCATCTGCTCGTCGGGCAGCACGACCTCCATCGGGCCAGGGCCAGCCGGGTCGCCGAGGCAGACGCGCAGCGAGAGCCGGTCGAAGACCTGGAGCAGCAGGTAGTTGCGCCAGAGCTCGTCTTGCGAGACGTCGAGGCCATCGCGCACCGCTTCGTAGCGCGCCTCTTGCTCGGCAACGAAGTCGTCGACGAGCGACTGCACATCGGGAGCGCGCGTCAGCTTGAGCGCGGGCTGGGTGCCGTAGCGGCCGGTGTAGATGCCCGCCGAGTGCATCGAGACCAAGAGGCCCGCGTACGGATCGACCGCCGCGACCTCCTCGATGCCGAGTCGATAGAGCCGCAGGTGCTCGTCGATCTGGACGTTGAGGAAGTTCGTTGGCTGGTCGTTGTCGGTGTTGAGGCGCGGCTCGGCCTCCCAGTGGCGCCAACCAATGTCGTGCAGTCGCGCAGCCACGAGCAGGCTGTCGCGCGCGGTGACCTCGCCGGCCCACGCCTCTGCGAGCTGGCCCGAGATGACGGCGTGGTCGACCTGCAGCACGATCTCGGCAGTGTCGCCATTCGGGCGAACGATCATTGGGAGCCTCCGGGGGAGTGGGCTAGCCAGGCATGGCGGGTAACGCAGAAAGAGAACGTACCGCGTTGAGTGCTCTCCGTACAGAGCCGCTCGAAGCGGTCGAGGTCGGCCGTCGGCACGGTGCCGAGCCGGTCGAGCAGCTTGCGGTACGACGGCCAGGTGTGGCCGAGGAACGTATCGCCGAGTGGATCGGAGACGGCCAGCACACGCGGCTCCCAGGCGACGATGTCGAAACCTGCCGCCACGAGCCAGTCGGGGATCTGGCGGCCAGCGTCGGCGTGTGGTTTTGTCGCGCACCAGGCGCGCTTGATCTGGTCGGAGAGTGCGCGATCGCCAACACCCCACGAGGCGGTCTCCCAATCGGTGTCCGAGATCAAGAGACGACCACCAGGCTTGAGCACGCGACGAATCTCTTGCAGCGCGGCGACGGCCTCGGGGACGTACTCGATCACCTGCACGAGCACCGCGGCATCGAACGAGGCAGCGGGGCAGGGGATCGCCGAAACATCGCCCTCCACGCAGTCGACGGTGACACCCGCTGCGCGCGTCTCCTCGACGACAGCCGCGAGCATCGCAGGAGCCGAGTCGAGCGCTGTCACGCGCGCGCCACGGAGCGCCAAGTCGCACGCGTAGATACCGGGGCCGCAGCCGATGTCGAGGACCGCGGCTCCCTCGATCGGGCCAAGCAGATCGATCTGAGCCGTTCGCAATGCCGTCACATCGCCCGTGCGGTAGGCGCTGGCGACGCGCGCGACGGCCTCGGGGCTGTCCCAGGTCGAGCCGGGGCCATGTGCGGGGCGCGGAGGAGTCGCGGTCATCCCGGTAGGCTACCGCCGTGTCCACAAAACCGCAGATCCCAAGCCGCGCGGACTTCCCCGTCTTCCGTGGAATCACGACGCGCTGGATGGACAACGACGTCTACGGCCACGTCAACAACGTCGTCTACTACTCGTGGTTCGACACGACAGTCAACGCCTTTCTGATCGAGCAGGGCGTGCTCGACCCGGCCAGTGGAGATGTGGTGGGAGTCGTCGTCGAGACGCTCTGTCGCTACCACGACTCGATTGCCTTTCCCGAGCCCGTCGAGGCGGGGCTTCGCGTCGAGCGAATCGGGACAAGCAGTGTGCGCTACGAGCTCGGGATCTTCCGCGTCGGTGCCGAGTTGGCGAGCGCGGACGGCCACTTCGTCCACGTCTACGTCGATCACGAGACGCGCCGGCCCGTGGCGGTTCCCGACGCTGTCCGCACAGTTCTGCAACCGCTCACGGCCAACCAGCCGTAATCTTTCGCTAAGCGAAGTATTCGTTTAGACGCAGCGTAGACATCACGGAAAGGCCGGGACATGCCACTCAAGGAGCGCATCAGCGCATTTGACGGACTCGACATCACGCCAGAACAGCGTGAGATTCTCGAGGCAATCCGTGAGTTCGTCGACCGCGAAGTGATCCCCGTCGCGAAAGAGCTCGAGGCGCGCGACGAGTTTCCGACCAAGATCGTCGAGGGGCTGCGCGACATGGGCGCCTTCGGGATGCGCATTCCAACCGAATACGGCGGACTCGGACTCGACCTCGTCACGTATGCCCTCGTGATCGCTGAGCTGACCCGAGGCTGGATGGCCGTGTCCGGCATCGTCAACGGCCAGTACATCGTCAGCGGCATGATCGGCGCGCACGGCACGGACGAGCAGAAGCAGAATTACCTGCCACGACTCGCCGTCGGCGAGATTCGCTCGTGCTTCTCGATGACCGAGCCCGACGCCGGCTCGGACGTCCAGGCGATCCGCACGATCGCCCGACGCGAAGGCGACGAGTTCGTCATCGACGGCAACAAGATGTGGGTCACCAACGGTGATCGCGCGTCGCTGATTGCGCTGCTCGTCAAGACCGACCCCGATGCTGATCCACGCCACACGGGCATGACCGCACTGCTCGTCGAGAAGGAGGCACTCGTCGCTCAGCAGAACGGGCTGACCGTCTCGCCGCCACTCGGCAAGCTCGGCTATCACGGCGTCGAGTCCGTCGAGTTCGCCTTCGAAGAGTTCCGCGTACCGGTCTCGGCCGTCCTCGGTGGCGAGGAGATGATCGGCAAGGGCTTCTACCAGATGATGTCGGGCATCGAGACGGGGCGCATCAACGTTGCCTCGCGTGGTCTTGGCATCTCGCTGCGCGCGCTTGAGCTGTCGCTCGAGTACGCCCAGCAGCGCTCTGCGTTCGGCAAGCCAATTGGTCATCACCAGCTGATCCAGAAGAAAATCACCGACATGGCGACCCGCATCGAGGCCTCGAAGCACCTGATCCTGGCCGCCGCCAGGAAGAAGGACTCGGGCCAGCGCGCCGACATCGAGGCTGGCATGGCGAAGCTCTACGCCACCGAAACCTGCCAACGCTGCGCCGAGGAGGCCATGCGCATCTTTGGTGGCTACGGCTACTCGACCGAGTACGAGGTCGAGCGGCTCTACCGCGACGCGCCACTGATGATGATTGGCGAAGGGTCGAACGAGATTCAAGAGACGATCATCGCCAAGGGGCTGCTCAAGCGGCACGAGTTGATCTAGGTCGCTGCCCGTTCGACGGGCGTGATGTCACAAAAGGGTCTGACCCCTTTGTGACATCACGCGGCGCGGTGGTGTCTGGTGAAGAGCAGTGGCGGATGGTGCTCTCTGCGGAGTAGGTGGTGGGGGGATTGCGTTGGTTCGGAATGCGACGAAGGGGTCAGACCCCTTTGATGCATTTCGCCACGCTTGGCTGCTCTTCGACTTTTGATTGCGGGCTAAATGCACCAAAGGGATCTGACCCTGGGATGGCAGAAGCGCGGCAAGGAGGGGATCATTCTTTCCGAGGAGCGTTGCGGCGCCGCGCGGATGGTTGTTTGCATGCAAACGGCCGAAATCGGTCGCTTGTAATTCCGACTGACCTATGGTTTTGTACACAATTCATGGC
>Ga0194055_10002205_pt1 | contig 15525 bp, 10 predicted proteins | sample SepL449m_MetaG_FD_155482 | JGI IMG/M metagenome (GOLD analysis project Ga0194055, IMG submission 155482) | Anoxic zone freshwater microbial communities from boreal shield lake in IISD Experimental Lakes Area, Ontario, Canada - Sep2016-L442-9m | ecosystem: Environmental > Aquatic > Freshwater >... | reverse complement strand
TGTCGTCCCTCCAGAAGCCGCTGCCAGCAAATCCATCAGATCCCGCCAAATCGACAACCCCGGAGTCGTCAGACTCGTTCGGGGGACGAAGCCGGGCTCTGCACAAACCACGGTGGAAACGGCGGGCGGTCCTGTTCGTACTGCTGATCGGCTTGGTGCTTGGTGGCGTCATGAGCTGGCCGACGATTCAGGCGAGCCTTCTTCCGAAGACGAATGAGACCGAAGGGCTGATCACAGAACGCGTCAAATCCGCACCGTTCGAAATCCTTGTGACCGAGCGCGGGACGCTCGACAGCATGCGCAATGCCGTTCTGACGAGTAAAGTCGAAGGAACGTCAACGATCATTTACATCGTTGCCGAAGGATCGCAGGTCAAAAAAGAGGAACTGGTCTGCGAACTCGATTCATCGACGCTGAACGACAAAGAGACTCAGCAAGAGATCCTGGTTGTTAAGGCTCAGGCGATGCTGGAGCAGGCCACCGAAGACCTGGCAATCCAGAAAACTCAGAACGACAGCGACCTCGCCGCAGCCCGATTAAAATTCGATCTTGCTAAACTTGACCTGGAAAAGTTCGAGAAGGGTGATCTGGTCCAGCAGGTCGAGGACCTGCAGGCCGCGGTGAAACTCGCCGATGAGACACTCAGTCGAACACGGGAAAGTTGCAAGTACATCCGTGAAATGACCCAGAAGGGTTACAAGAACCAGAACGACCTCGAATCCGAAGAGCTTGTTCTTCAGCGGAATGAACTCGACAAGAAGTCTGCCGAGACCAAGTTGCGGTCATTTGAGAATTTCACTCAAAAGCGGACCATGAAAGAACTCGAAGCGAACACGCAGGAGTATTCGCGCGAGATCGAACGGACAGACCGCAAAGGTAAGGCCGCGCTGGCTCAGAAGGAAGCGGAACTGAAGTCGTGCGAATTGACGCTCGAAGTCGAGTCAAAGAAGCACGAACGCCTGAAAGAGCAAATCAAGGCCTGCAAGATCTACGCAACGCAGGACGGTCAGGTCGTGTACGCCAACTCGCGCGATGGACGATCGACGGATCAGGTCTTGATTGAAGTCGGCTCCAGCGTTCGCGAGCGCCAGGCGATCATTAACCTGCCTGACCTGGATTCGATGAAGGTCAACGCACGTATCCACGAGTCACGTATTTCGCTCGTCAAACAAGAACTGGAAGTCACCGTCAAGGTTGATGCTTACCCAGGGGAAGTCTTTCACGGGGAAGTCGATTCCGTGGCGTCAGTTCCCAGTTCTACCGGTGGCTTCAGCCGTGATTTCAAAGAGTATGAAGCGGTTGTCAAAATCATCGATAGTCCCGAGACGGTCAACAAGCTTCGCCCAGGCTTGACCGCCAGCGTCGAGATCATGGTTTCTCATCGCGATAACGTCCTGCAGATCCCCGTTCAGGCCGTTGTCTCCATCGGTGGTCGTCCGTTTGTGTTTGTCGTCAAAGACGAAAAGATTGAACGAATCGAGATCAAGGTCGGGCAGAGTAACGACAAGATGACGGAAGTCAGTGATAAGCTGTCCGAAGGGGATCAGGTCGTGATGAATCCCCGGACTCGCTTCAAGAAGGAGATTGACGAACTGGAAGCGCTGGTTGCCAAGGAACAGGCGGCGGAACAGGAAAAGGCGAACGAGGCTACAAAGCTACGCCCCGCTGTTGAAAAGCCGAAAGCGGAACCAAAGCCCGCCGGACCCTCAGCAGGTTCGCCGCCGGGAGCGCCGGCAGGTGGACCACCCTCGTCAGGAACACCGCGCCCCAGCGCCGCAGATCGCTTCAAGGCCCTTGATAAGAATGGCGATGGCAAGATTACCAAAGATGAAGCAGACGACCGGATGGCGGCCGGGTTCGACAATATGGATACCAACGGAGACGGCGGAATCTCGCTGGAAGAAATGACGGCTGCCTTTGCTCGATTCCGTGGTGGCCCTCGCCCTCCAGCCAATTGAATTTGTCCTCATGGCGTCCGCCGCTTGCTACCGGATGAAACAAGCCCCTGCAGGCTGCAACGCCTCCCACTCAATCACCGCCAATCATCACGCCTGACGAAGGTTTGGACCGACTCGTCGTCCGACCGACGGAAAAACTCGCCCTTACGAAATCATCCCGCATGTATGCTGCCCGACTGATCGACTTAACGAAGTTTTACTATCTGGGAGACAACGTCGTCCGGGCGCTGCGCGGCGTATCGGCTGATTTCCCAGAAGGAGATTTCGTCGCGATTATGGGGTCGTCGGGAAGCGGTAAAAGCACCCTGTTGAATCTGCTCGGGGCACTCGATCGTCCCACGACCGGGCAATACATCCTGTCGGGATACGATGTCGGCAAACTGGACGACGACGACCTTTCTGAAATTCGAAACCGGCTGATCGGGTTCATCTTTCAGTCGTACAACTTGATCCCACAATACACCGTCCTGGAAAACATCCAGGTTCCGCTGCATTACCGCAGTGATCGGCGCACGATTGGTTCGGAAGAAATGAATCGTTGTCTGGATCTGGCATCGCGCGTTGGCTTGTCGGATCGACTTGATCACCGGCCGTTTCAACTTTCCGGTGGACAGCAGCAACGTGTCGCCATCGCGCGTGCACTGGTCAATGATCCTGAAATCATCTTGGCAGACGAACCGACGGGGAACCTCGATTCCGCCACCGAGAAGGAGATCATGGATCTGCTGACGGCACTCAATCGTGAAGGCCGGACGATTATCATGGTGACCCACGAAACCAGCGTCGCCCGGCGAGCCCGACACCAGATCGTCATGAAGGATGGCCTGATTCACAGCGAAGGAATGCTGCTGACGGAAGGCGAAAAGTAAAATCATGCCACTCGCCAATACCATCCGTACAATTCGCCTGGCGTTCAAGAGCCTGTTGCTGCACAAGTTGCGGTCCGGACTGACGATGCTCGGAATTGTGTTTGGAGTCTTCTCCGTGATCGCCATGCTGGCGATCGGTGAAGGTGCCAGTGCTCAGGCCCAGCAGCAGGTGCTCGCACTGGGAGCAACCAATATCATCGTCGTGACAGTCAAGCCTCCACCGGACACGCAGCAGAATTCCAGCAGCGGCGGAGGACGACGCGGCTTTTCAGTTCCACAGTATGGGCTGCTGCGTTCCGATTACGATCTGCTCACCTCGACGTTGCCGTCCATCAGCGGTGCCGTTCGTATGCGTGAGATTTTGAGTGAAGCGAGATACCTGCAGCGAACAATCAATGCCCGACTTGTCGGTTCAACTACTGAATACTCCGACATGAACCATCTGCAATTATTGCGTGGTCGCTTCTTGTCGGACCAGGATGAACGGGATATGGCCAACGTCTGTGTGTTGGGGGCAGAGACAGCAGCAACCTTGTTCCCGCTGGAAGACCCGCTTGGTCAGATCGTTCAAGTGCGAACTCATCGTTACACGGTGATCGGCATCATGCGTTCGCGTACGGCTTCGGCCGCAATCGGTGGCAGTATGTCGGGTCAGGACTTCAACAAGGATATTTACATCCCCCTGAGTACCTTCCGCGTTCGCGTCGGCGATATCACGTTTACGAGACTCAGCGGTACATTCAGTGCCGAGCAGGTGGAACTCAGCCAGATCACGTTGAAGGTTCGCGACATGAAAGATGTCGTTGCGACGTCTGAGGTCGTCAAGGAATCGTTGAAACGGACTCACGGATCGAAGTCTGATTTTGATGTCATTGTTCCGCTGGAACTGTTGCGTCAAGCCGACCAGATCCGCCAGATCTTCAACATCGTTCTGGGGTCAATCGCGGCCATCAGTCTGGTCGTTGGCGGCATCGGTATCATGAATATCATGCTGGCCACAGTGACCGAGCGAACGCGAGAAATCGGGATTCGCCGAGCCTTGGGTGCTCGCCAGCGCGACATCATTCATCAGTTCCTGACCGAGACCATTGTGCTGGCAGGTTCAGGCGGCCTGATTGGAATTCTCCTGGGACTGTCGACGCCGCTTGCGTTCGGTGGGTTAAAAGGGATCGTCAACAATTTTGTGCTGAATCAGGGGAATGGCACATCGCAGATGGGCAAGATGTTTACCGAAATGGAACCAAAAATTGCCTGGTGGAGTCTTCCGATTGCCTTCGGCATTTCGGTAGGAATCGGCATTATCTTCGGAATTTATCCGGCTCGGTCGGCAGCACGCATGGACCCGATCGAAGCTCTTCGACATGAGTAGCGCCGCAACACGGCAGTGGTGCCACAACAGGGCAGTGATGACGCACCACGGCTGTTTTTTCAGGTACAGCCAACAGCCGGAACGCGCTAGCGTCCGGTTAAGTTTGCATTCGAGGGTTGAACTTGGCTGCAACGAGTTAGAGTAGGTCGGCCCGCTTGTTCGTACCGACCAAATTTCAGTCGACAGAAGAACAAGGGTTTCCGGCCCAAGGGGGCCATCCGTTCCCCCAGTCCGGCCCCTTCGGGCCGGGAATCAGTCGCATTAAAAAGGGTTTTCTGAGGCCCAACGGGCAACACTGTGAAGCATTTTTGCAGGCTAAAATTGGGGCTTCCATGAGTGGAACGTCGACGGCGACGCCGGTCCGCCCCGATGGCCGACGGGCCGACGCTTTTTTTGGCTGCTGTGTTCCTGGCCCAATGCAACGTAACCATCGTCGACTTATCCTTGCTGAATTCGCAACGATGAAAACCATGCTTGAGGAATCACCATGCCCGAACGAGCAAACATCTGCACACGCCGAGAACTCCTTCAGGGCATGGCGTTCGGGACGATATCTTCGCTGTTCTTACCACGCTGGCTTCGGGCCGCGGACAACGGACGTGAACTCGCGTTCGACGTAAAAAACGAATTCGGATCGGCACCGGTTGAAAACATCACAGCTCTGTTGAAGTCAGTCGCCCAAGAATTCTGGCGGAATTGTCCCAATACGAAATTCTTGGGGCAGGGATTCTCGATCTATCGGAACAAAGACTATCCGATCACGCATTTCAAACATGAAAACGACAGGATCGTGATCGGCTTGAACACCGAGAATCTGTTCTGGTCCCAGTACGCCTACCAGTTCGCTCACGAATTCTGCCATGCGTTGATTGACCATACACACGAGAATCAACGCAAGTGGCATCTGACCGGGCATGCCAATCAATGGCTGGATGAAACTCTGTGCGAAACCGCATCTCTGTTCGCTCTTCGAGCGATGAGCACGACGTGGAAAACGAACCCCCCATACCCGAACTGGAAATCGTACGCCCCGAAATTGGCAGAGTACGTCCAGAATCGTGCCGATGAACCGCAGCACCAGAGACTCGCGAACACAACTTTTTCCGAGTGGTTTCGTCAGGAACTCCCCAGCTTGCGTGAGAAGCCAACACAGCGAGCCAAGAACACGATCATTGCATTCCAGCTTCTGGAACTGTTTGAAGCAGAGCCCGCTGGCTGGGAATCGGTGACAGCTATCAAGCTGGGAGACCGCGACATCCAGAAGCCGCTGCAGGCTCATTTCGAAGAATGGGAGTCCAACACGACAGAGCAACTGCGCCCGTTTGTGGCCAAGGTCATCCGCCTGCTGGAATCGTGACAACACGTCATTTCTGCGCAGTTACCCCAACGATGGCAGGTGAAGAAGTTAACGCAGAGTCGCAGGGGCGCAGAGACGCAATGGTAAAAAATGAATGTTGCTGCATTCTTATTGCGTCTCTGCGTTAAAGTCTTGTTTGCTTTCCTGATGAAACGGGCTGCCGTCGCCGAGTCATGCATTGCATTTCGACAGACATTCCGCATATTACTGGCAGCAAATCTGTTGCGAATACCTCTCAACGTCCGGTGGATGGTGAGTGGGGTTCAAATCTGTGATTCTCTTCAACCTGGAGGTCTACTGCCCATGAGCCTGACTCACAAGGAATCGACTCGTCGTGACTTCCTCAAAACGACGGGTGCGGCATTTGGTGTTCCCTTCATCATTACTTCGGCCGCTCTGGGCAATAGCGAACGACCGCCTGCCAGCGATCGAATTGTGATGGGAGGAATCGGGATCGGGAACATGGGACGCGGCGACCAGGGGGCCTTCCTGGGTCGAAAAGATGTGCAGTACGTCGCTTTGTCCGACGTCCGTGACGACGTTCGTGAAAAGTCCAAAGCAGGTGTCGACGGGCGTTACCAGAACAAAGACTGCCAGACCTACAACGATTTCCGCGAACTGCTGGCCCGTACAGATATCGATGCCGTTCACATTGCCACACCTGATCACTGGCATGCAATCATGGTGATCGAGGCGTGTCGCAATGGCAAAGATGTGTACTGCCAAAAGCCTGAATCGCTGACATTGAAAGAAGGGCCGGCAATGATCACGGCCGCACGACGCTATGGACGCGTCGTCTCGGGTGGCAGTCAGCGTGTGCTGGGAGACTATCGCAAGTACGTCGATCCCGCCTGGGCCGGTGAATTCGGCACGATCAAGTCGATCAACGTCAACGTTGGGCCTCTGCCGCAGCTTTGCAATCTGCCTGAGGAACCGATGAACGAAAAGATCGACTGGGACCTGTGGCTCGGTCCCGCTCCATGGGCGCCGTATAACTCCAAACGCTGTAGCGGCAGCTTTTCGATCAATGGATCGAGTTGGCGTTCCTTCAGTGATTACTCCGGTGGCGGTATGACCGACTGGGGAGCACATCACTTCGGTGGTGCCACCTTCATCTGCGATGTCCGTGATCTGCAACCGCACGAAGTCAATTACTTCGATGACAAAGACGGCAAATACCTCGCTTACCGGTACCCCAACGGGCTGACGATTTATCACAATCGCCCGAAAACTGGTAACCTGGAAATCGAAGGGACGCCGGGTGAAAAGCTGGCACCGAAACCAGTGCCGACCTACAAAGGCCACGGCGATATTTACGGTGACTTTATCGAATGCGTGAAGACCCGTGAGAAGCCCTTCCGCGATATCGAATCCGCAGTGAATACGGCGGTGCTGGCTCATCTCGGAAACATCGCGTATCTGCTGAAACGGTCACTGAAATGGGACACCGTCAAGCAGGAATTCGTCGGAGATGCGGAAGCCAATCGCTTCCTGGATCGAGCTCGCCGGGAACCATGGCAGCTCTGACGGCCGCATGAAGGATGCTGGCGAATTAGATTTCACCAACGTCTATTTGCGATGATCTCGATTCTTCACTTTCGAACTGAATTCACCTGAACATAAGGCTTCAACCATGTTGGACACCGCATTTGAATCGCTCAAGAAATTCGACTGGGGTAGCGATCTTTCCGCTTTGAATCCGATCGAAGACGCTGCTATCGCAGCCCATCAATCCCCAGAAGCGGGTAAGGACCTGGAACGCCGCCTGATAGCGACTCTGGGAGGCAACCTGTCGCTCGATGCACAGGAATATGTCTGCCGAAAGCTGGCGATGGTGGGGACCGCCGCATCAGTCCCCAGCCTGGCACCACTCCTGCTTAAGAAAGAAATCTCGCACATGGCGCGATTCGCACTCGAACGCATTCCGGCGATCGAAGCGGGTCAGGCCTTGCGCGAGGCCCTTCCGAAGGTTACCGGACTGGTGAAGGTCGGTGTCATCAGCTCACTCGGCGGACGCCGCGAAGCCGCCGCCGTGACTGAATTGAGTGGACTACTCAAGGATACCGACGCAGCAGTCGCACGAGCCGCCGCACTCGCCCTGGGAGCAATTGGAACCACCGACGCTGCGAGCGCACTGCAACTTGCCCTGAAAGGGAGCGGAATTCCCCAGTTGGTGATCGACGGCATCCTCGGTTGTGCCGAAGCCTTGCTGGCGAGTAACAAAACCGCGGAAGCGAGTGCGATCTACAAATCGTTTGAACAAGCGAATCAACCTCGAATTGTACGTCTGGCCGCAGCCCGCGGGCTGTTGGCGTGTGCCAGCAAACAGGGGTAATGCGTATTCAATGGTAATTGTGGAATAGCCATGATCGCATTGGCGTGGGCTATCTCCACGTCGTGGCGAATGTGACGATTGGAACTCCACTCTTTCGTGTTGCTTCAGCCGTCTTTGCCTCTGAGCCACTTTAACGACTCATTCATCTTGATTTTCATTCTTTGGGAGGTCGCTGCATCATGCCGCGCATATTGAGAACGCTTTTAGCCTTGGGCCTGATTTCTGTTCTACCGATCACAACAACGCGGGCGGACGATAAGCCATCCGATGAACTCGTCACACGGATTGTGAAACTGCTTCAGGATCCCGACCGGGAGTTCCGTGCTGCCGGGCTGGAAAAGATTCGCTCGTCGGCCAAGGGGGCAAATGCCACGCAACTCTTCGCGGGGCAATTGAAGACTCTTGATGCGTCCGGTCAGGCTGCGCTGCTGAGTGCACTGGCAGACCGAGGTGATTCTACGGCCCGCACCGCAGTCCTTGATCTGCTTGCTTCCAGCAAGGACGAGCAGGTTCGTGCGAGTGCCATTCTGGCCGTGGGTAACCTTGGCACGGTGGCTGACTTGCCAATGCTGACCAAGTCATTGTCGAGTTCCTCAGGAGCTGAACAGGCGGCAGCGCGACGTAGCCTCGTTCAACTGAAAGGTGACACCATCAATCAGGGCCTCGTCGCAGAACTGAAATCGGCAGACCCTGGCGTGAAGGCGGCGATCATCGAAGCACTCGCCAACCGCCGGGCTCGTGATCAGGCGTCGGCTCTCGTCATGGCCAGCATCGATGACCATGCTCAAGTCCGCAGTGCTGCCATGTCAGCCCTCGGCCAAATCGGCAACGCCGAACATGTCGCTCTGATGCTGCCAGGGGTTCTCAAGGCCCAGCCGGGTGGAGAACGAGACAATGCCGAGCGAAATATCGCGATGATCTGCTCAAGAATCGATAATGAAGATCAACGTGGAACAGTAATCATTGAAGCACTGAAAAAAGTTGACGCTGCTGATCGCGACGACCTGCTGTCCCTCGTAGGCCGAGTCGGCGGACGAAAGCTGATCAACTTCGTAGGTGACTTCGCGTCCGAAACGGATCCCGAACGAAGGAAGCTCGGCATTGACGCCCTCAGCAAATGGCCTGATGCCAGCGTAGCAGACAAGCTGCTGGAAATTGCCAGCAAGGCGACCGATCCTACGGAGCGTCGCCTGGCATTTCAGGGCTACGTCAAGATTTCGGCCACCCGCGACAATCGATCCGACAAGCAGCGACTTGATCGGATGAAGGAAGCCATGAAAGCCGCGAAGTCGCCCGAAGAACAGTTGTTCGTGATCAATCGCACTCGCACAGCCTACGCGGTTGAATCGATCCGATTTGTACTTCCGTATGTCGATGAATCCCAGTTCGCGCAGGTTGCGTGTGAAACGATCGTGGAAATTGCTCACCATCGCGAAGTCCGCGACCCCAACAAGGCCGAATTCGATAAGGTCCTCGACAAAGTCATTTTCATCACCAAGGACCCGGTGGTCGTCGATCGAGCCCAGCGCTACAAACGCGGCGAAACATGGGAACGTCCCAAGAAGTAATCTTCCTTAGTGAGCCAACAGATTTCGCCCCGTGAAGGAGTTAACGTAGAGGCACAGAGACGCACGCGGATTGCACCATTCTTTTACCTTGCGTCTCTGCGGCCTTTGCGTCTTTGCGTTAACTTCTTGTTCGCCGTCTTATCAAACCGGTGCCTTTGACTCAAGCCGGCGCCTTTGACCGTCTTTTGTTGGTTTCGCCGAACAGGAACGGTATCGTGCCTGACCAGACAGGTTACTAACTTCGGTGGCGGATGAGGCAAGCGCGGGGCCGACAGATTCGAGTTAATCCGGGCGTCAATTTTCGCATCGGCTCGGCAGGACGGGTGGGTGCTCGCTCCACAATTTCCAAGGAATTTGACAGCAATGGCAAACAGAATTCTCGTTGCGACAGCATGGCTGGTCGTCTTCTCAACTCGATGGGGAATTGCGGCGGAAGTCGCAGACTGGCGGTCTTGGCGCGGGCCACTCGGGAACGGCAGCGTCGAACAGGGAGCATATCCGGTCAAGTTTGATGCCAATACGTACCACTGGCGAACTCAATTGCCGGGCAAAGGTTGCTCCACGCCAATTCTGTTGAATGGCATGATTTACCTGACATCACCTGCGGACGGAAACGATGCGCTGGTCTGCTATGACATTCAGGGAACCGAAAAATGGCGAGCCGCTTTCGGCAAAGAAAACGCGGGCAAGCATCGCAATGGTTCCGGCAGTAATGCCTCCCCAGTGACCGATGGTACCAGCGTGTTCGTCTTCTTCAAAAGTGGAACGTTTGCCGCGGTCGATCTCAACGGGAAAGTTCGCTGGAAAACGGACCTCGTCGAACGATTTGGGAAGGATACGCTGTACTGGGATCATGGGACTTCGCCCGTGTTGACCGAAAAGTATGTCATCATGGCTCGCATGCATCAGGGCGAATCCTGGTTGGCGGCGTTTGACAAAGTGACTGGCGACATGGCCTGGAAGGTCGCCCGCAACTACTCAACGCCCACAGAGTGTGATCATGGATACACGACCCCTGTCGTCATCGAGCACCAGGGAAAAGAATCCCTTCTGGTATGGGGCGCGGAGCACCTGACCATTCACAATGCGAGCGACGGACACGTGACCTGGTCCTGCGGAAATTTCAACCCCGAAGCCAACAAGTTGTGGCCTGCGATTGCCACCCCGGTCATTGTGGGTGACATGGTCGTCATTGCCTATGGTCGCAATGATCGGGGGACTCCGCGATTGCACGGAATTCGACTCACAGGAAGCGGTGATGTCACCAGTACCAATCATGTCTGGAGGCGCGATGACGTTGGTACGTTTGTGCCGACACCGGTTGCCTACAAGGGGCGAGTCATTATCGTTCGCGATCGCGGCGAAGTTGCCAGTATCGATCCTGCTACTGGCAAAACCGTCTGGGAGGGAACGTTTCCCAGGAATCGGGCGAACTTCTACGCTTCACCACTGATCGCCGGAGACAAACTGTATGCCCCACGCGAAGACGGAACCGTGTTTGTGGCGAATGTCGCGAATGACAAGTTCGAAGTCTTGTCGGAAAACAACATGGACGAATCCGTGATCGGCTCCCCCGTTCCCGCAGCCAATGGCATATTGATTCGCGGTGAAAAGCATCTGTTCTACATTTCCGCAACCAAGTGATTCGCCTCCAATTCTCATCACGTAGAAGCGGCCTCTGGCCGCTTCTTTTTTTTCAGCACGTCTTCCCGAGGAATCCAGCCCTCGCAAACCCGTCGCAAGACGCTATGGGTCAGGTCTCAGGCATGTTTGAGTGATTCATCTTTCTGGATTTTGGTTTCAGTCCAATGACTAGAACGTCGTCCGAACGATGGTCATCATTGACCCCTTGTGCCGCCGTCGGCCCGAGCCATTCAGCGTGTTCAAGGGAAAACTGCGATTGGTGCACATTCACGAACTGCCTGCGTCCCAGCGAACTCTTGAAACAATAGGGATCGTTAAATGGCCAGACCAGTGCGTCTGCTATTTAGGCAGCGTCCCAAAATAACGCTAATGCGTACCTCATTAGACAAGTTGTCAAATTAGCAGTCGCCGTGCGAGTACCTATTCGCCTGCGCATGCTGCAGAACTTCGGCATTTCGAGTTAATTCTCTTTATAAAGTCCAATGCAGATTGACTTTCACATCGCGGAGGAGCATCATGCAGAGTTGAACGTGCACTATTGGATATTTGTTAATTCTGAATGGAGAAAAGATGAAGAATCGGTTAACACCAACCGCGCAGCGTCACCTGCGTTCGGCATTCACGCTGATCGAACTCTTGGTTGTGATTGCAATCATCGCGGTTTTGATCGCGCTGCTTTTGCCAGCCGTTCAACAGGCACGTGAAGCGGCCCGCCGCACCCAGTGCAAGAATGGATTGAAGCAACTTGGACTCGCGATCCACAACTTCCACGATACGCGTAACGGATTTCCTCCGATCAGTCTCGGGGCCGATCGATTGACGTGGTATTCGCTGATTCTCCCGTACATCGAACAAGGGCCGCTCTATGCGCAGCTGGATGTCAACGGTGCGACGACCTACGGCAACCCAAACAATGCGATCGTTAACGGGGTCGGCATGGCCGGGATCCAGATTTACCGCTGCCCAACGCGACGTAACACGAATGCCAACAAGAATGGAAATGTCACCAGCGACTATGTAGCGACCGCGTGGAGCAGTGCCGTCGGCACCAATGAATTCACGGATGGGAGCGACATTACGGCGAGCGGCGGAGCAGCGACTCGTCAAAAGGGTGTACTGCAGTCAGCGATTCGTAATGCGAGCGGCAACGCTGGTGACTACAAGCCCCGCACGAGTTTCTCCACCCTCACAGATGGTTCCTCCAACACCGCGATGGTCGCTGAAAAGCATGTGACCACGAATGGTCTGGGTGTTGCCGGCGGTGACAATGGTGATAATCGCGACGGTCCAATTTCTTACAATGGAGGTGGTGGTTATCAGGGGCCAACTGGAACCGATGGCGGTTGGGGTGAATTGTGGATCGCTGGTCCAATGAACAATCGTCCACTGGCACCCAACATGCGTTATAATGCCACCAATATTCGCGATGCAGGTAACCCGAATCTGGGTAGCTGGCACGTCGGGGTGGTCCATTTCCTGATGGCTGACGGTGCTGTCCGTGGCGTGAGCGTAAACGTCGATACGAGCATCATCACCAACCTCGGAAATGGCTCTGACGGAAATCCACTCGGTGATTTCTAATCGGGATCCATGCAAAGATGATGCGGCCATGTGCCGTATGGGCTTGATCGAGCCGCCGCAACCAGAACTGTTGCGGCGGCTTTTTACTTGCCATTGAGTTTTCTTGCCATTGAGTTGGAATGTGAGCTTTTACTTTCTGGAGAGGTCGTCTGATGAAACATTGGAAATCACTGGTCCTGTTTGTCGGTCTGTTAAGTATTTCTGGCTGTGGTCCAGCGACGAGCCAAGTCTCGGGCAAGGTCACATTCGCCGACGGATCACCGCTGCCGTTTGGCCGTGTGACGTTCTCGCCAAAATCAGGATCAGCCGGATTCTGGGCACCATTGACGTCTGAGGGGGCGTTTGTCGTCGATGTCGAAATGGCCGCAAAGCCAGGCGAATACAGCGTCTCAATCGTCGGTGCCGAAGAGCCTGCCTTCTTCGAAACCGATGCCACCGGGGCGAACAAGCAGATTGAACCGCCCAAGCCGCTGATCGATGCCAAGTACACGAAGGCCGCCACCAGTCCGTTGACTTCCACCGTAAAAGCTGGCAAGAACGAACTGGCATTCAAGGTCGAGAAACTGCCATGAAGTGGACCGGCCTGCTGATTTGCCTCGTCGGATGCGGAGTCGGGGGACCAGTACCATCCAAGCCGCCAGTCTCGACGAACCCGCAACAGTCGGCGATACAGGATCCGCAAGCAAAGCTTCGCTACGGTTTCGCCCCATTGCCCGATCCCAATCCGGCTCCGTCTCCCCGCACACCAGTCCATGCAAATGACTGGTTTGACGGGGGGGATGGAGAATCTCGTCCGCTCCCGTTCGCATATGTTGATGGTTCGAGTGCCGGAGCCTATGCGATTCTGGAAGTCATGGGTGGCGGTGCTGCTTTATTGGATTACGATCGCGATGGGTGGCTCGACATTTACGTCACGGGAGGCGGTACTTTCAGCAAACCTCCCGTAAGTGCCTCGGGCCGCGCAGGAGCACTCTTTCGAAATCAGGGGAAGGGTGTCTTCGTCGATGTGACGCGCGCTGCGGGTCTAACAGACGACGGACTCTATTCCCACGGATGCACCGTCGCAGACTACAATCGCGATGGCTATCCCGATTTGTTCCTCGCGGGTTACCACGGTTGCCGACTTTATCGCAATGAACGAGACGGAACCTTTAGCGATCAGACCGCATCGTCGAAGTTAAACTGCCCGAACTGGAACATGACCGGTTGCTGGGCGGACATCGACAATGATGGCTGGCTCGATTTGTATGTCGTCACGTACGCCAAGTTTCAGCTCGATCCTGAGTATCTCTGCATTAATGACTGGAACCTGCGCGACGTCTGTGCGCCGACCGAATTTGAAGGTGAGGTCGATCAACTCTGGCGTAATCGGGGTGACGGGACATTCGAAGACATTTCACATCAGGCTGGCGTTGATATTCCCGGACGTGGTATGGGAATCATTGCAGCAGACCTGGACGAAGATGGCTGGATCGATTTCTACGTCACCAATGACATGGAAGAAAATGTTCTGCTCTACGGTGGCCCGAACTTCAAATTCAGTTCCGAAGCGATTCCCGCCGGGGCAGCCTATTCTCCTTCCGGTGATCGCGAAGGTTCAATGGGGGTCGACCTCGGTGACTACAACGGCGATGGACGTCCCGACCTCTTTTACACCAACTACGTCAACCAGGATTGCTCACTGCTGAAAATGATTGACGGACGTGCGTTCGTCAACACAACGTCCGCCACCGGACTCAGCGGGTCGACTTCGTCATGGGTCGGCTTCGGGACGGCGTTCGCTGATTTCGACAGTGATGGCTGGCAGGATCTGTTTGTCATCAATGGCCATGTGATGTATGAGCACACGGGGAGTCATTACAACCAGCCGCCCCGGTTGTTTCGTAACCTGGAAGGTCGACGATTTGTCGATGCCTCACCCAACGGCGGCCCGTACTTCCGCGCCAGTCATGCGGGCCGCGGTGCTGCCGTCGGCGATCTCAATAACGATGGTGCCCTGGATCTGGTCGTTGTGCACCAGCAGGAGCGCGTGGCAGTCCTATTCAACCGACAGCCGCCTCAGCACTGGATCAGCCTGCAGTTCAAGGGGCAAAAGTCGAACGCGGATGCGATAGGTGCTCGCGTCACACATCGTTTTGCCGGTCGAGAACTGACGCGCTGGGTTCATGGCGGGGGTAGCTATTTGTCTTCAAATGATCCTCGCGTCGTGTTGCCAGTCGATGACGAACAACCCGTCACAATCAGCGTAAGATGGCCTGCCGGACAAACAGAGGTCTTTCGCGAACTGGCTCCCGATAAGATTCATGAGATCGTCGAAGGACGCGTCCCCACCGAATAATGGATTCCTTGCCTGCAATTCCCAGCCTGCAACCGAAACCTGATGGGCGCAGTTATCGCTGGCTGCACCGGATTCTGCTGGTCGCGTTCGTGCTTAGTTTGTTGACGTGGGGAACAATCGGGATGATCCAGCGCCAACAGTCGGCGGCTGTCTTGCGAGCACGTGATGATTTGCATCAATTGTCGATGGAACGCAACGGCTCGACAAGAATGGCACTCGTCAAACACGCGTCGCAGCAGATGGAAAAGTCAGGTGCAAGCGGCCGAACCCCAGGTGCGATGCTGTTGAGGTATGTCATCGACGTCTTGTCCGTGACGGATGGTCAGTTGCCGACAGCCCCGGCGGAACTGCAGCTTGACGCAGTCGAGACCGACGACCTGCTGCTGGCTGCCGAGACGCTGCTGGGAATCCGCCGACTCGGGTTAGCCGAACCGATCGCTAAAGCTGCCTATGCGCGGTCCGATCAGCGCCCGCGGATCCTCAAATTGATGGTCTCGGTGGAATAT
>Ga0194055_10002204_pt1 | contig 15529 bp, 10 predicted proteins | sample SepL449m_MetaG_FD_155482 | JGI IMG/M metagenome (GOLD analysis project Ga0194055, IMG submission 155482) | Anoxic zone freshwater microbial communities from boreal shield lake in IISD Experimental Lakes Area, Ontario, Canada - Sep2016-L442-9m | ecosystem: Environmental > Aquatic > Freshwater >... | reverse complement strand
ACGCACAGCTTTACGTGCAGAAGCCTGCCCCGTCCATGGTGTGTTGTATAAGCCAATGCTATAATTGGCAGAGGCCTCCCAGCCGCCAATATCATCATAAGTAACTTCTACCTGGCGGCCGGTTTTTGCACGGTTACGAACGTAATTAACAAATGTTCTTGCTTTATCAATATTATTCAATTCTACTTCGCATTCGGCTGCCCAAAGCAATACATCTGCAAAACGAATGATGGACACATTTACTGCGCTAGTTAGCATATAATACTGTGCATAATCTTCGCTGTACTTACCAAAGTTTCCATTATCGTACCTGAAGTTATTTTTTACAGGAACATAAGGCCCGCCAAAAGTTCTGTCGTTGATCCATCCATAATCAGGGTCGCTGCCGGGGTTACTACCATAGCCGCTGTAATAAGATGGTGTTGTCCAATCCAAAAAAGGCACAGCCCTTCTTCCCACTGTCCAGTCCAAACGCGGATCTACAGTACCATTATATGCTGTGTAATATTCCCAGCCACTTAAATTGGCATCATTAGTCATGTTAACGGCGTTAAAATTATCCAGTAAGGGTAAGCCAGATGCATCTGTTTTATAAGCATTCACTAAATTATAAGAAGGTTGTTTCCAGCTTTGATAATAACTTGTTACAGGATAAAATGTAGGCGTGTTGGCAATTTCACCAATGTTTGAGTTACCGCCATTGGCACCATCATTGGCAGAGAACTGAATTTGAAAAACATGCTCTGCACTATTTTCTAATGACGGATTAAAGTTGTCATCAAAATTTGTCATTAGTGCATAAGGTTTTCCCTTTGCATTAACACCAGCGCCGGCGCCGCCATAAGCAGCAGGGATGATAGTATTCAATAAAGCTTTCGCTTCCGGAAATTTTTTCTCAAACATATAAGCTTTGGCAAGATAACAGGCGGCGGCCCATTTATTTCCCTGTCCTTTATATTTCTGCACGGCAGGTAAATTATCAAAAGCAAACTGAAAATCTTTTTCAATCAATGGCCAGATATCCGTTTCGTTTGATACTTTAAAATCGACAACTGTTTCATCTATAAAAGGTACTTTGCCCCACATTTTTTTTGCTTCAAAATGAAAGTGGCCTCTTAGAAATCTTGCTTCTGCAATTGCCGCAGTTTTCTCAGCAATAGTCATATCCTTAGCTGCATTAGCTGCCAGTATTGTTTTATTACAACGGGCAACGCCATCATATACTGTACGCCATTTATCAGAGAGGTAAGCTGTGGATGGCTGGGTTTGAAAATGTTCGATAGTTAACCCATCGTCAGGATTATTTGTACCACCCCTATATGCATCACCAGAGGTAATATCACCGTACACCCAATTGGTGCCCGACGTACTCCACCAGCCTGATTTTACTGTTAATCCCGTTACATTATGATAAGCGCCAACCAGCAATTGCTCCACGCCTGCTTTATTGGAAAGTTCTTTTAAAGTAATACCGGTTGAAGATGGTACATCCAAAAAATCTTTTTTACATCCTGTGGTTATAGCTACCAAAGACAACAGGATAATTGATATTTTTTTCATCTGTGTATTTTTTTTTCTAATTAGGTCGGATGAAATTTTTAAGATAATCATCCACTGTTTTAAAATATTTTTTATAACCCAAAGTTTATTCCAAATACTATCTTTCTTGAAATAGGATAATTACCGCCAAAATCAACACCGTAGTTGGTAGCATTGCCAATGCTTATTTCAGGATCGATGCCGGTGTATTTAGTAAAGGTGGCAAGGTTAAAACCTTGTATGTAAAACCTCATTTTACTGAAGGCTTTTGTTGCATGGAAAGTATAGCCAAACTGTAAACTTTTTAATCTTAAGTATGACCCATCTTCAACAAAAAAGCTGGACGGTTTTATATCATCAGATGTGGTGCTGTTCCATATGGGCAGTTTTGCACCGGTATTAGTTGGGCTCCAGGTATCATCTGAACCTTCACCCGTTGCGCCGGGAAATACTGAGTTCACCCTCCAGTAATTAAATATTTTATTACCAGAAACGCCTTGTAAAAATATGCCCATATCAAAATTATTGTAGTTCAAATTCAAATTATAACCATAGCTGAATTTTGGATGAGGATTGCCAATAAATGTGCGATCATCATCATTGATCTTTTTATCGCTATTAATATCTCTGAATTTAAAGTGGCCTGCTGCAGTAGCCGCTTTTAGGCCATTATGTATAACACCATTTTTGGTATAATCATCTGCAGATTGAAAAATGCCATCCTGTATAAAACCAAAGAAGCTTGATACCGGAATGCCTACAATACTGCGGGTTAATGCAAAATGTGTGGGAGCATAAGCGTTTCCATCAATGTGTGCGGTAGGATCGTCGCTTATATGATCTACATTATTTTTATAAGTGGCTACATTAAAATTCATATCATAACTAACCTGGCCCAAGCGGTTGCGGTAACCCAGTTCTAGCTCAATACCTTTATTGGAGAACTGCATGATATTTTCATAAGGGGCCAGTGCATCGCCACGTAAACCAGTTACAGGTGGCACCGCAAGCAAATCTTTAGTTACCCTGTTAAACCAGCTGAAAGCAATGGAAAATTTATTCTGAAACATTGATGCATCAAAACCAATGTTGGTGGTCTTATTGGTTTCCCAATGAATTTTTGGATTGCCCAACTGGTATAAACCGGCGCCGGTAAATGCAGAGTTGTTGGTACCATTTAAATCGTAGCTGCTGTAATTTACATAACCATTAGTGGCATACCTGTCTTCATAAAGATCTGCAGGAATAGCATTGTTGCCATTTTCGCCATATGCAGCCCTTAACTTAAGATCGCTAAGCCAGGTAAAGCGTTGCATGAATTTTTCTTTGCTTATTCTCCATCCACCGCTGTAAGAGTAGAAATTACCATAGCGACTTAATGGACCAAATTTTGAAGAGCCATCTCTTCTTGCAACAAAGCTGAAAAGGTATTTATCCATTAATATGTAATTGATATTACCAAAAACAGAAGTAGAATTTTCGGAGCCGTTGCTGCCCACCATTGGTGCAACAGGATTAAAAGCACCGTTACTTAAATTAAGATAACCTTGTGTAGTGTACAATAAATTGGTTACTGTTCCTTGGTTGCTTCTTGAAGTTGCTTTGCTTGCTTCGTAAGCTGCAAAAGCGCTTATACTGTGAATATTTTTAAATTTGATGTCGTAAGAAACTTTATTGGTCCATCTTAAGTCAGTACTATAACCACCCCCTTCGGTAAATTGATTATAAGGGGCAGAATAAACATTTTGCGGAAAAGTATCTATAAAGAAACGATAGCTGTATGGATAAAACTGCACGCCTACTTTAGTTTCGAAGATCAAATTTTTCATTGGCTCAATATCAACATAAGCCGAACCAATAACACCAGCATTATATCCTTTGCTGTTATCTCGGCCTGTATTTTGGCCAAGCACCGGGTTATTGCCACCAGGATGTAAAGCTCTGGTATCTGCAAAATCTTTAGGGCCTGAGTAATTACCGGTAATATCATAAATTGGGATCAATGGACTGCGTCGATAAAGATCAGCTATCAATCCCTGGGGGTTATGATTACCATTGCTTACGCCTGCGCCCTGTGTATAAGAGAACTGCATATTCTCCCCGATCTTTAACCACTTAACCGGTCTGAACTCTGTATTAACCCTGATAGAATAACGAGTAAAATAAGTGCCCAATAAAGTGCCTTCGTTATTTAAATAACCCATCCCCAAGGAATAACTGCTTTTATCTGTTGCACCACTTAATGTTAACTGGTGATTATGGCTAAAGCTTTGGTCGAGTAAAGCGCCGAACCAATCGGTACCATCCTTGTTAGTTTTTAAAATACGGTAATTAGATAAATTATATAATGCAGGATTAACTGCAGCGCTTCCTTCAGCAGCGGTTAAAACGGGTAAGCCTTTTCTTTCGATGATATAATCGGGTAATACCGGTGTAGCTCCCGAACCATAAAACTGGTTGCTTAATGCCAGGTTAGAATTTTTTAAGTAACCCCAGTATGCGTTGGCATATTGCTGCGGGATAAGGCTTTTAGGATATTTTGTTGGTGTTTCAAAAGAACCATAAGTATTGTATTCTAATTTTGGCGCCGCAGCTTTTTTACCCATTTTGGTGGTAATAACTATCACACCATTACCACCCTGTGCACCATATAATGCCGTGTTGGAAGGATCTTTTAACACCGTAATAGTTTCTATATCATTGGGGTTAACGAGGTTGCTGCCACCTCGCACCTGCACACCATCTATTACGTACAAAGCATCATTGTTGCCATTGCTGCCAAAACCACGTATACGAACAACCGAAGTTGCGCCTGGCCCGCCCTGCTCATCAACACTTACGCCGGCCACACGACCCTGCAATACAGAACCAACATCGGCCACGGGTGTTTGTGCCACTACATCGGATGATACCGTGGAAACTGCACCGGTAACATTTCTTTTAGACTGCCTAGAATAACCGGTTACTATTACATCATCAAGGTTTGTATCGGTACTAACCAGCGAAATCGAAACCGATTGATCGGCTTTTACACTTACTTGCTGTGTAATAAAACCGGTATAGCTGATGATCAGTAACGCACTGTTTTCGCCGATGTCCAGTTTAAAACGGCCTGCATTATTGGTAGTGGTAACCAAATTGATTTTGCCTTTTACAGAAATGGTTGCGCCAACCAACGGCACACCTTTTTCGTCGGTGATTATACCAGAAACCGTTGCTGCAAAAACTTTCTTGTCGAGATTTTCCTGACCGTTGTAGGTATTGGCAAACAAAGAGCCGCAAAAAATAAAGGCTAGTGTTAGTTGTAGGAAAGTTATTCTCATTGCAAGCAGTAATGTAGCAGAATGTTGCTTTTTTTTCATAATTTTTGAATTAATTAAAGATGATTCGAACAAATTGCCCTTGCCTAAGGGGTTTCACTAAGCTAGCAATGCTTCACGTTGCCGGCTTTTTTATGCCCCTCAGAAATTTGTTTTAATGCATTATCATATTTTAGCATTTTTGGTTATTTAATAATATCAATGTCCGTCGTCAAAACAATGTAGACTCTTGTTCGTAAAGAGTTTCGTTGTTAAAAATAGTAAAAAAATATTAATTGTAAATAAAACACTTATTATTTTTTCACAAGTTTTGGTTAGTTAATAATATCAATGTTCGTCGTCAAAACAATGTAGACTTTTTTTAGTCGTAGAGTGTTTCGCTTTTTAAAAGTAATGAAAAAAATTATTAATTGTAAATAAAACACTTATTATTTTTTTCATCAAACGTAATAATTATCGGATATTTGATATTCCTTAGTTAATTTAAAATAAGCTCGAAGCTCTATATATGGTGATGTATCATAAACAAACCCGCATCTTAGTTGCCCTTGATTGTATCATTTTTGGCTTTGACGGACTAGATTTAAAGCTATTGCTTGTTCAGCGAGGGCTCGAATACGAGAAGGGAAAATGGAGTTTAATGGGAGGCTTTGTTCAAAAAAACGAAGGCTTTGACAAAGGGTCTTCGCGTATTCTAAAAGAATTAACCGGATTAGAAGGGGTATATATGGAACAGCTTTTTGCATTTGGTGATGTGAACCGAGATCCAATTGAAAGAACTGTATCTGTCGCATACTTTGCATTAATTGATATTCATCAGTATGAAGAGCAAATAAATACAGACTATCATGCCGAATGGTTCCCAATTAAAAATACCCCAAAGCTCATCTTTGACCACCAAAAAATGGTAGACATGGCCAAAGAAAAACTGAAGTATAAAGCGGCTTTCCATCCCATTTTATTTGAATTACTGCCTGAAAAATTTACCCTCCCCCAATTACAAAGTTTATTCGAAGGGATTTTTGATTCACAATTTGACAAAAGAAATTTTAGCAGAAAATTGCAATCGACAAAGCTTTTAATTAAACAAAAAGACAAAGACAAAGAAGGTTCAAAAAAAGGGGCTTATTACTACAAACTAGACAAGAGACGGTACGCTGCCAATTTTCATGCTATTCTAAAACTTATCCCCAATCCAGGCAACTTAAAATAAATAGCAAAATTTTTGTCCTTAAATTTTGAATTATCCACTTTAAGTGTTATTTTGACACGAATTACTGAATTTTATAGCTTGGAGATGAAAAAAGAAACATTTGTAATTGGCGTAGATTATGGCACTGATTCTGTCAGATCAATTATCGTTAATGCGCTTAATGGCGAAGAAATTGCCGCTTCTGTTCACTACTACACCCGCTGGAAAAAGGGACTTTATTGCAATGCCTCAGAAAGTGTATTTAGACAACATCCTTTAGACTATTTAGAGGGAATAACTGAAACTATTACCAATTGCATAAAACAGGTAGGGCCTATTGTAGCAGAAAATATTGTTGCCATTGGCATAGACACGACCGGCTCTACGCCTGTTGCTGTAGACGCATCAGGGACGCCACTAGCTCTAAGAGATGAATTTGCAGAGAACCCAAATGCCATGTTTGTGCTTTGGAAAGACCATGCTAGTGTGAAAGAAGCCGCAGAAATAAATCATCATGCAACTAAATTTGATACCAATTATCTACAATATGTTGGGGGAATTTATTCATCAGAATGGTTCTGGGCAAAACTCCTTCATGTACTCAGAAATGATGCTGCGGTAAACGATGCTTGTGTTTCATGGGTAGAACATTGTGATTGGATCCCATTTATGCTAACCGGTGGTAATAACATTAAGGACGTAAAAAGAAGCGTTTGCGCCGCTGGACATAAAGGATTATGGTCTGAAGCGTTTAATGGTTACCCACCCAATGAATTTTTTACTTCTTTAGATCCATTACTTGATGGGTTTGTTTCTTCGCTTGGAACAAATACCTATTGCTCAGATAAGTCTGCTGGTAAACTTTCTAAAGAGTGGGCCTCTAAACTAGGTTTGAGAGAGGATGTTGTGGTTGCTGTGGGCGCTTTTGATGCGCATATGGGTGCTGTGGGCGGTCAAATTGAACCTTATTACCTCAGTAAAGTAATGGGCACATCAACCTGCGATATTTTGGTTGCCCCTGTGACAGATTTAGGAGATCAAACGGTAAAAGGCATTTGCGGCCAGGTAACTGGTTCTGTAATACCAGGTATGCTAGGATTAGAAGCAGGCCAGTCTGCATTTGGAGATACTTATGCTTGGTTCAAAAATATGTTACTATCCCCTATCAAAGAAATGATAGAGCAATCAGACTCCGTTAAACATGATCAGGCAACTCAACTCATAAATGAACTATCTGATCACTTGATTGCACAACTTTCAACTAAAGCCGCTTTATTGCCTTTACAGGAAGATGATGAATTAGCTATTGACTGGTTTAATGGTAGAAGAACACCAGATGCTAATCAATACCTAACAGGAAGTATTCATCATTTAAATTTAGGATCAACCGCTCCATCGATTTTTAAAGCATTAGTAGAAGCAACTTGTTTTGGTGCAAAAATGATTGTTGATCGATTTTTACAGGAAGGGGTTCCTGTAAAAGGATTAATAGGCTTAGGGGGGATCGCGAAAAAATCGCCTTACATTATGCAAGTAATGGCCGATGTAATAAACATGCCCATTCGAATTCATAAGAGTGACCAAACTTGTGCCTTAGGTGCTGCCATGTTTGCCGCAACAGCCGCTGGTGTATATGCAAAAGTAGAAGAAGCCATGAAGTATATGGGACAAGGATTTGAAGGCTACTATTTCCCCAACGAATCAAGAAATGAATATTACCAAATAAGATATATGAAATACATTAAAGCTGGAAGATTTACCGAAAAAAATTTACTCAACAATAAATAAATTCAAACGATGAGACAATATGACGCGCTAAAACAAGAAGCTTATGATGCTAATATGCAATTGCCTAAACTGGGTTTAGTATTATTTACTTTCGGCAATGTTAGTGTAGCAGATCGAAGTAATAAAGTATTTGCAATTAAACCTAGTGGCGTTCCTTATGAAAATTTAAGTCCAGAAAAAATGGTTATTGTTGATTTTGATGCAAAAATCATTGAAGGCCAACTTCGCCCATCTTCCGATACCAAAACCCACGCAATTTTGTACAAATATTGGGAAGGCATCAATAGCATTGTTCATACACATTCTACTTATGCTACCGCATGGGCACAATCGCAATTGGATATACCCATTTTGGGAACTACGCATGCAGATCACACTACTTCTGTTATTCCATGTGCACCCCCAATGAGTGACGACATGATTAAAAGAGACTATGAAACAGAAACAGGATATCAAATTATAAATTGTTTTACCGAAAGGAAATTAGATCCTTCAGAAACAGAAATGATGCTTGTAGGTAATCATGCCCCTTTTACATGGGGAGCAACTTCGCATAAGGCGGTTTACAATGCGGCAGTATTAGAAGAAGTGGCTAAAATGGCTTATTTAACTTTACAAATTAATTCTGCTGCACCAAGCCTAAAAAGTACTTTAATTAACAAACACTACGAAAGAAAACACGGACCAGATTCTTACTATGGTCAATAATATTTACCCTATTCATCCTTAATCAAAAGAGAAATGATAAACCTTAAGCAACTTGAAGTATGGTTTGTAACTGGAAGCCAACATTTATATGGAGAAGAAACACTGAAACAAGTAGCAGTAAATTCTATTGTAATCGCTAATGCATTAAATAATGAAGCAGCAATGCCTGTGACAATTGTTTATAAACCTACTGTGAAATCTACAGAAGAAATTTTTTCAATATGTCAAGAAGCAAATAATTCCACGAATTGTATTGGTGTCATCACTTGGATGCATACGTTTTCGCCAGCTAAAATGTGGATAGGTGGATTAAAAATTTTGAGAAAGCCGATACTTCATTTTCATACACAATTTAACCGAGATATTCCATGGTCAACTATTGATATGGATTTCATGAACCTCAATCAAAGCGCTCACGGCGACCGTGAATTTGGTTTTATCATGAGCAGAATGCGATTGGAAAGAAAAGTAGTAGTAGGTCATTGGAGTGACCAAGAATGTATTGCAAAAATTAATGGCTGGATTAGAGCCGCAGCTGGTTGGCACGACTGGCAAGGCGCAAGGTTTGTTCGCTTTGGAGACAATATGCGTTTTGTAGCCGTTACTGAAGGAGATAAAGTTGAAGCAGAAATTAAATTTGGCTACTCAGTTAACACCTATGGTATTGGCGACTTGGTGGAAGTGATGAATCAAGTATCAGATACAGATATAAATCATTTAGTAGACGAATACCATCATGCATATAACCTTATGGATAGCCTAAAAAAAGGGGGCGCACAATATGAATCACTTAAAACCGCTGCAAAGATTGAATTGGGTATTGAAAAGTTTTTAGTAGAAGGTAATTTTAAAGGGTTCACAACGACATTCGAAGACCTACATGGCTTAGCTCAACTACCAGGTATTGCGGCACAACGTTTAATGGCAAAAGGATACGGATTTGCAGGGGAAGGAGATTGGAAGACAGCAGCATTGGTGAGAGCAATGAAAGTAATGGCTAGTGGATTAAAAGGCGGCAATTCCTTTATGGAAGATTATACATATCATTTTCATCCCGACAATAAATTAGTATTAGGTGCACATATGCTTGAAATTTGTGAGTCTATTGCTGATGGTAAACCCAATTGCGAAATTCATCCTTTGGGTATTGGTGGAAAGGCAGACCCAGTTCGTTTGGTATTTAACTCGGGACCTGGCTCTGCAATTAATGCATCCATTGTAGATATGGGAAATCGCTTCCGCTTACTGGTAAACAATGTAATGGCTGTTGCACCAATTGAAAACTTACCAAAACTACCAGTTGCTAGAGTGCTCTGGAAACCATACCCAGATATACATATTTCTGGTGCTGCTTGGATTTTGGCAGGTGGTGCGCACCATACTTGTTATTCTCAAAATATTTCTGCAGAACAAATGGAAGACTTTGCCTCAATGGCAGGAATTGAATATATATGTATAAATAATGAAACCAGCATATACCAGTTTAAGAACGAACTACGCTGGAACGATAAATTTTATCAATAAACGATTCTTTTTTTAACATAAGAAACCTACATTATGAAAGGACTTGCCAATATCGATATTATAGTTTTTCTAATTTATTTCATTCTCGTTGCAGGATATGGTTATTGGATCTATAGACGAAAAAAGAAATCAACTAGTGATACCAAAGACTTCTTTTTAGCGGAAGGTTCACTAACCTGGTGGGCAATTGGTGCATCTCTGATTGCATCCAATATATCTGCCGAACAATTTATTGGAATGAGTGGTGAAGGTTTTTTTGTTGGAATTGCAGTTGCTGCTTATGAATGGATAGCCGCATTGGCATTAATCATTATTGCAATATGGTTTATGCCAATTTATCTAAAGAATAAAATCTTCACAATGCCCCAGTTTTTAACCAATCGTTACAATGAAACGGTTGCCTTAATTATGGCAGTGTTTTGGTTGTTTTTGTACATTTTTGTGAACCTGACTTCTATTTTATACCTGGGAGCTGTTGCCATAAATGGTTTAGTAGGCGGCAATTACTTGCATGTAATTATGGTATTACTCGCTGTTTTTGCATTATTCATCACCTTAGGAGGCATGAAAGTAATTGGCTATACAGATGTGATTCAAGTAGCTGTATTAATCATTGGTGGATTAGCTACCACTTATATGGCATTAATCATCGTTAGCGAAAAATTTGGTTTAGGTAGTAGCGCACTTGTAGGATTTAATACACTTCTAAAAGAAGCCCCTGAACATTTTCACATGATTTTAGAAAAACCTGGACCGAATGCTACACAAGAAGAAATTAATAAATATTTAGTATTGCCAGGACTCTCCATGTATTTTGCAGGACAATGGATTGTTAACCTTAATTATTGGGGTTGTAACCAGTACATTACCCAACGTGCACTTGGAGCAAATCTTCAAACAGCTAGAACTGGAATTCTATTTGCAGGACTATTAAAATTAATGATGCCCGTTATTGTAATGTTACCCGGTATTGCAGCTTTTGTATTATATAAAAATGGTCACTTACCTCAATTAGAGGGCGGCAATAAAGATGGAGCTTATTCTGCCATCTTAAGCTTTTTGCCTAGTGGATTAAAAGGATTATCAATTGCGGCACTAACTGCTGCAATTGTTGCATCACTTGCTGGTAAAGTAAATAGTATTTCCACCATTTTTACCTTAGATATTTTTAAAAAATACATCAGGCCAAATGCAGATGAGAAAAAAATGGTCTGGATTGGACGAATTACTATTTTAATTGCCATGTTTGTAAGTGTATTATTTACTTGGAATGATACATTGGGCATTGGAGGAGAAGGTGGATTTACTTTTATTCAGAAATATACAGGCTTTATTAGCCCAGGTGTATTTGCCATGTTCTTATTAGGAATGTTTTGGAAACGAACAACAGGATCTGCTGCCATTGCTGGGGTTATCTGCGGTTTTGTGTTATCCGTCTTCTTTAACAACTATGCTCCTGGAGTATTAGGCAATGAAACTATCTTGTACACAGCATATCCAAACGGTAAGGGCGGATTTGAAATTCCTTTTCTAATTAATATGGGATGGTCATTCTTTTTTACTACGGCATTAATGATTCTCATCAGCTTTAGTGGACCAAAAATAAATCCTAAATCATTTGTATTTGACAAAGGAATGTTTGCTATTAGTAAATCTGTTTTAGTACTAATTGTACTGACTATATTATTATTGACCGTTCTATATGTTCGATTCTGGTAAGAGCAAAGCCATTATTTCAATAATGTCGCTAGCAAATATGATAATATTGGAATAATGGGTTAACGCTTCTTTTTGGTGCATGGTGATGAATACTATACATTTCATACCAGTATTTAACGCAGCCTCAACATCTTTTGGTGCATCTTCAAAAACTATGCTTGTCTAACGTCAGCATAAAGTGGACTAAAAAAGGTATAAATTAGAAGAGGGTTTCCATCATTTACAATGAAGAAAATGACAAAAACCTCACGCAAAACCTCACGCAAACCTCACGTAGCAAAGGACCCACGATTTAACGTAAGTCCTTGATTTACATGTAGCGAGACCGGGATTTGAACCCGGGACCTCAGGGTTATGAAGATTTTTTGAGAAAATAAAGGCGTTGATTTGTAATGAGTTATGTTTTGACAAAACCGAAAACGACCGATTGGGACCGATTTCAGGGGGTGTTTTCCTCACGCAGAGATAAATTTATATTTAATTCTCTTTAAAAATGGCTAAAAGAAGCAATGATGCTCTTATAAAAATTTTAAAATCAGAAATTAAATAAACTTAATCAAGTTCACTTTGTAAACTTTTTATGTCTTCAATTAAATGTTGCATTTCTAAACTAAGTGTGCCATTATAGATGCCTCTTATTCTTTTAGCTTTATCAACTAAAATGAAATGTTCGGTATGTAGGAACTCAGTGCTATCCTTGCTAAAACCAATGTTTTCTTCCGCAAAATAGGACTGCCTAGCTAATTTATAAATACTAGCCCTATCCCCTGTTAAAAAATGCCAATTAGTATTGGTTATGCCATTTTTATTCATGTATTTTTTTAAAACATAGGGCTTGTCTATCCAAGGCGTTACCGAATAAGACAACATTACAATAGTAGTATCCGTTTTAAATTTATCCCCAACAATTTTAAAGTTACTTGTCATAATGGGGCAAATACTCCCACAACTAGTAAAAATAAAATTAGCCACATGAATTTTATTTTCAAAAACAGACTGAGTTAAGCTAATACTATCTTGATTTAAATAAGAAAAACTATCAATTTTATGTGTAATAATTTTTGAAACTTCAGATTTGTTTTTAATAAAAACTGGTTCAAAATCAGGACTATTATAATAAGGCATATCAATGGTATCCTTCTTTTTTTCATTACATGAAAAAAAGAATAAACTACTTAACAACAAAAATACTATCTGATACATTTTTACAATTTTTTGTTCCCAATAAGCCAAATCTTTTACCATTTAGAATAATATAATTGGCTCTTATCTTACCATTCTCGTACCATAACTTTTGTACCCCTTCTTCTTGCCCATTTTTATAATGTGCCAAATGAAATAAATTTCCATTATAATCCCATTCTTTTAATGCTCCTTCATAGGTGTCATTAACTGCTTCAAACTGAAATCGTTTTTTACCGTTATCCCAATAGGCTATTTGTTTGCCATTTTTCATTCCGTTTCTAAATTCCCTATACTCCATCAATTGTCTATTATTATAATACTTTTTATAAACAATAAGCTCCCCTAATACTTGTTCTTTTTCATTTGAACATGCAAATAAAAAAATAATCAATATGGTAAACAAGCAGTTTTTCATTATTGAGTAATGGTGCCTGGTGTACCATAAAACCCGCTTCCATTTAAGTAAGGCGCTTCGTTAGTAAAATGGTAATGATAGGACCCACTTGGATAATCAATAGTTTTATGTGTATGGCCATGATAATTATCTAACATGCTATTTGTTACTACAATTCCGTCTTCCTCTTGTGGACCATAAACAGGGAAACCATCTAAAAGAAAGCCTAGTAAACCTGATTTTGTGGATTTAACAGTAGTTAAATATATAGGCTCTACATGATAATGATAAACCCCAGATTGTTGGGGGTGTCCATAATATTTATCGAAGCTAGTAATTTCACTCGTCAGGGGCTGATTAGGCCCAGCATACTGATTAAAAAAAGCGACCCCGTTTAATGCAATCCCTATTGGTCCTAGTGGTGTAGCAGCATGAGAAGCGTCCACTTTTGGATTTACTGGAATTTTGAATGTTCCCGACTGTTCTATGATAGAATTTGGATTTTTACTAAAATTGACACCACCGAAAGTGGTTCCCGTATAGGCTTCATATAATGCATTAGTGCTAGCATAATAGGGGCTTTTATGGTCTGGCAAATCCTTTGTTTTTATGGTAATATAGGTGCCGTCATTGGTAATACTTGTCGCTCCATAGATTTTAGCATAAATTGCTGGCACGGCTACACTAGAAGTTGTGGTAGTCGTTGAACTAGTTTTACTACAACTAGCTAATAAAATTACAATTGTTAAAATGGAGAGTGTTTTTACAAAGTGCATACTGATATATTTTGATAAATGTAGTTATTAGACGTTTCAAATTGAATAATCCTTCGGAATATTTATTTATTTCTTGCAGAAGGATTTGTTTAGCCCATACATCTAATATAAAATATATTTACATCCATTTTATATCTCTATTATGAATAATCAAAAATTAAGCTTTGTTATTGCATTTTTAATTTTGTTAACAGGATGCAGTAAATCAAATTCAGCCTCAACTACCCAAGATGCTGTTACTATTGAAGTAAATCCCACCTATTTCCTACAAGCAGGTTTGGCTGAAAGCATCACTAAAGTAAGTAAAACACTAGCTGATGGGTCAACTGTAGAGTGTTATAAAATAGTTTCTAACAACACCCCGTCGGATCATACGCAAGGCCCTTGGTGCCCAACTAATATTAATGATGGTATTGATAAAGGAGGGATTTGGTTAGAAGGTGGTAAATTATACGATGTAGATGGTCCATTTATTAAAAATTTGGCTACTTTTTATTCAAATACTACTTGGAAATTATACAATTCAACAACAGGATCTATTAATGTGACGGATACAAAAGAAGCATGTCAGGCTGCAGCAAGGCCAGATGTTGACCCAGCTTATAAAAATTATTGCGTTCAATGTTTGCCTTCCTATTTTCCCGGGATTAAAAAAACATATTTTATACCAGTTAAGCCAGTTAAAGCTACCAACACAACTGCAATAATGGGAATGGGTAGTATTGTTGGGATTGCTTTTAATGGTATCAATTTCGATCCGCCAGCACCAACTCAGGCAATATTAGGAGCGTTTACTTTAGCTCCATTTGACGATGCAGGTGGACATGTAAACGGCGCTACAGGATATCACTATCATGCAACAACAGGTAAGTCAACAAAAATTAAACAAACCGACGGGCATGCAGCAATGATTGGGTATGCGATGGATGGTTATGGTTTATTTGAAAATTTGGATGAGTCAGGAAAAGAAAGCACCAATCTTGATGCTAGCAGAGGGCATTACGATGCAACAAGAGGTTATCATTATCATGTTGCACCAACGGGTACAAATAGTTTTATAAATAGTTTTAGAGGGGTACCAGGTTCCTTTGCAGTTACTTTATAATTTAAAAAAAATTATGTATAAAATAAGGAGCCTAATTTTATTATTACTACTAGTTAATAGTGCAAGTGCACATAACCCCCAGGTTTCTACTATTTCTATAATACAAAATGAGCATAAAAAATGGTCTGTATTTATTACAGCTCCCTTGTATACATGTCAATCAGCCATTCATGAAAATTATCCAAGCCTAAGAATAGATACCCTAAATGCATTTGAAACGCAAAAGCTAATTTTGAATTTAGTTAAAACCAGTTTCATTATAAACGGTGACAATACTGT
>Ga0194055_10002203_pt1 | contig 15530 bp, 11 predicted proteins | sample SepL449m_MetaG_FD_155482 | JGI IMG/M metagenome (GOLD analysis project Ga0194055, IMG submission 155482) | Anoxic zone freshwater microbial communities from boreal shield lake in IISD Experimental Lakes Area, Ontario, Canada - Sep2016-L442-9m | ecosystem: Environmental > Aquatic > Freshwater >... | reverse complement strand
GCGGTGACGGATGCGAACTCACCGAGACCGAGTAAATCTCCCCGCGAATGAACCTGCCATGCAGGATGCAGGAATTCGCGGATCCGTTGCGGCATTCGCTGCAACCCGCCTGCTCGTGGAAGCAGACCTTCCATCAGCCAGGAAATATCGAGAAGAAGATTGTGGACATTAATGCCTTCCTGCGCGGTTTGCACCTGTGGTTCACGCCCCGCGACAAGATCCAGAATGATGCTCGACCAGTCGATGCCACTCATGAATCCAAGTTGAATTGCTGGGTTGGCGCGAACATTCGCATCTATCAGGTAAGGGATGCCCGTAGTGTGCTCGACCAGAAAGTCGAATCCCAGGAAACCGGACCACTGAGTTTCAGTGATGATTTGATCAGTAATCTGCTCGATTTCGGCGTGCCTGATCGATTGCCGATGAACCGTCGTGCCACCTGCCTCTGGGAACATTCGTCCTGTTCGGTAAGTTACTTCACCAAGCTTCCGACCGCGGTAGCTATATCCCAATGTACAGAGCAGATCTCCATCAATCTTCTTTTGCAGGAATGGCAGGCTTGCGGGATCGGGAGAGTGCAACGCAACAAGTTGATCGAAGTTCTGACGCAACTCCTGCGGATTCCTGCAGAACATCCGCCCAACAGAGTTGTTGCCGGTGGGAAGCTTAAGCACAGACGGGAAACCAATGTCATCTGCAATGGCATCCAGATTTGCCGACTGCACAACTGGTGTTGTTGGGGGAGTCGGTATACCGAACTGTTTGCAGAAATCGTGGAGTTGTCGCTTGTCATGTAACTGGCACATTGCCTGAAACGATGGCAGCATCACCTTCGTCAGCGGGGCCAGTTCGTGCCGGTACTCTGCCAGGAGCAGCGATTCCTCAAACGTGGGGAGCAGCAGGTCATAGTGTTGTCGCTTCAGTTCTTCACAAATTCCGGCCAGGTAACCGGCAGGATTGGAGTTGAGCGATGGAAGTGTCAACCGGCGTGAAACGGTACGAGACAGTTTTCCCGGCGAGCACCATGAGCTATCTGCGGCAGTGACGGTCACGCCTCGTTTGCCCAGGTCATGAATCAATCGGGCAGTGAAGAACAGATTTGATCCTGTTACCAGAATTCGCATCGTCATGCTGACCCATGCCTGATGTACAACGTACGGTTTCCCAACTCGACACTGTCGTCAGATCGTCATCTCCTTCATGCCAATTCACCGTAACAGGAGTACACGTCCAGTGTCGCCGTTGAATGACGACAATTCGCGTTGAAAAGAGAGGCAGACAGGTCATATATGCCGATTATTGTCGTTTTGGCGGAAACGCTTCGGCCTGAGCGATTAGCCTGAAAGACACCCCGATTTGCCCCCGTTTTTGCGTCGTTTAGCCCGCGTACGGTGGAGAAAATCATGGGAGAGTACGTGCGGATTGCCACACTCGGACGACCATGAGAGCAGCTACCATGAGAGCAGCCGAGCCATCGGCACTGATCGGTTGCACCATGTTCCCGTCGCCATAGGCTCGACCATTGCCTACAGGGCTTCCAATATAGCGACCTGCTCCTCGCCACAGCCGAACGGGCCGCGTGGTTCCGTGGCATGGGCTTCCAGCCCATACCGCCCCCAAGCCAAACGACACGATCCCAGATCAGGAACGGGAAATCGCTGTCGAGAAGCATGGAATGAGAAGTCTGCTGATGACACGGGCTGGAAGCCCGTGCCACGGAATGCCTCACGTAGACCGCACCGCGCTCTACTCGACGTGATGAAGTCACAAGAAGTTTTGCAAATGTGGAGTGCCTGACAGCAAGCTTCTCGTCGCGTTGCGACCCCGGTAGCCGAAGCGGCAACCGGCGGCACTCTTCGGCGGGTTCGCCGAAACGGCGGATTTGACACAACGGTCTGGCAGGACCGAAGCGTCGATAATGTGGTCAATTCGACGCCCCTGCAGCCAGTCGACCGAGCGTGAAATGTCGATGTTTCCCAGTTATTCTCTGGGTGTCTCAATCTCGACGCCAGATTTCTTGAGCGCCGCCTTCAACTTGTCCCGGTCTGTCTGTTCTGGATCGATCAAAGCCGTGACCAGCCCCTTTTTGAAATCTACGGATGCAGTTTCGACCCCCGGTAATTCAAAAATGATTCGATAGGCGCCGAAGCTGCATCCGGGACAGTCCAGCCCCGCGACTGGTATCTCGATGCGTTTCAACTTGTCCATTGGTTTCGTCCGCAACGGCTTGGCCCGGAATGTGAACCGCGACACGCTACCAATTTCATTGCTGAAAAGTTCGACGTGGCGTTCCGGCTTTTCACCCGGCCAGATTTTCGCGGGATCGTACTCCACGGTCACCTCTGCGTTCTCGTAGTCGATGGCGATCAACTTGAACTTCGGCAGTTTCGCAAACGCCTCTCGCAGATCCTTCTCCCGTTCCGGACAGCACAAGCCGGTGATCTGATGTTTGATCGGCTTGGGGTTAGCAGGCTCGTCCTGGGCCTGGGCTATCGAACTGCCAACGACGATCGAACTGCCAACGACGAGCGAACTGCCAACGACGAGCGACGCCAGAAAGATTCGACGTGAGGCGTGCCCAAAGACGATCAAAAATTTCGTCTGGCTCTGTCGTTCACCACTGAGTTTCTTCATGACAGACTCCCGACCTTACGAGGTGGATCGATGTTGTTTGTGTTCAAGCCGCGCCCTGCTTAACGCATTTGGAACAGGTCGCTCTGCACCAGTTCATGAATCAGGGTTCGCAGTCCACCACCCTTGTTTTGTGTCTTGGCAATAATCGATGCGATGGCGTCGCGGTCGCTAAAAAGCAGGCCACGCCCAATGGAATAAACTGCAAATCGTTCCGCCATGTTGTGCAGGAGTTGCTCCGAATCGGCAGCGACCATCGCTTGGAATTCCTGAATGTTTTTGAACGGTCGCCCATCCGACAGGAAGCCCGACGGGTCGACGGGCGGCTTGACGTCCGTGATCGTCCGATACTTCTCGCGTTGGCCCCCGATGACGTCGAAGGACTCGAGAGCGAAGCCTGGCGGGTCGATCTTCGCATGACACGATGCACAGGTTGCGTTGTCCCGATGTCGAGCAAGTTGTTCGCGGATGGTCGTGGCTCCGCGCACGTCAGGCTCGACGGCTGGCACGTTTGCAGGAGGTGGTTCAGGTGGTTGGCCAAGCAGGCGATCCATCACGAATGCGCCCCGAATCACGGGGGATGTGGTGGTGCCGTTGGCGGTGATCTTGAGAATGGCCGCCTGAGTCAGAAATGGGCCGCGCGGTGATTCCTTCGGCAGTTCGACGCGACGCATCTCGCAACCACTCACTCCAGCGATGCCGTAATGAGCGGCCAGGCGCTCGTTTAACATGGCGAAATCTGATTTGACGAGATAGCTGGCACCCAGGTCCTTGTCGAGCAACTCCTGGAAGTAGGCCCGAGTCTCAGTAACCATGGCGTCCTGCAAGACGATACGGAACCCGCCATAGAGCTTGGGATCGGGATCGTTGGCTGCGATCTTGCGCAACTTCAGCCATTGCCCAAGAAAGTCGTCCCGGAACCGCTGCGCCGCCGGGGCGCGCAGCAGACGCTCAACCTCCGCCTTCAGAACCTCGGGCTGTTTGAGCGTCCCGTTCGTCGCGAGTTCCGTGAGTCGGTCGTCGGGCATCGAGTTCCAGAAAAAGTAGGACAGCCGCGCAGCCAAGGCATGATCGTCCACGCGAGCCGTCTGCTTTCCATCAGCACTCTCCGTCCCAGCGGCAGATGCTTCGACATGAAAGAGAAAATCCGGCGAACAAAGGGCCGCACGGTAGGCCCGGCGCATGGCAGTCTCGAAGCAATCCCCAGACTTAAGCCGCTCTTCCACCATGGCAATGTAATCTCGACGCACTTCGGCTGGTACAGGCCGGCGAAACGCCCGTGGCAAGAAACGAGCGAGCAATCGGTCCGCTTCGGCAACAGGACTCTCACTCTTGACGGTCGAAACCTTCAGCGTATGAGGGGGCGGTTCTGCCTTGTTACGGGCGTTAAATCGTTGTGTCCACTCACGATGCCGCGGAGGCCGCACGCCGGGGTTCTCGTCGGGTTTGAATTCGACAAGCGGGAGTTCGTCGAACAAGCGTCTGTGGGCGACGGGAGGCCATTGGTCGTGGATCGGGCCATCGATTTCGAGATGATCGACGGCCAGCCCAGGACCGCTCCAACCCATCAGGCGGTCCTTGCCACCGCGGATTTCATGGCCGACATGGGAATCCGTGTAGTTGAATCCAAATGTGTCTGCGTTGTTCAACCACCGGACAAACTCGTACGTTTGTTCCTTCAACGAGGGGGCGTCGAAATAACCGAGCAGGCTGCTCGGGTGGCCTGTGCCACGTCCGTCGCCGGTGATGTGCCACACGTCCAACCGTGCCGTCTGACTTCTTGGCGACGGGAGGACCTTCCCCTTGTCCCAATGGAAGCTCCAGAAAGCGGTCTTGATGCGGTAGCGTCCGGGATAGATGGTGACGTAGTCGGCGAACGAGGGCCGGAACGAATCATCCTCGTGGCGGAACACGCCGACACTCGTCCCGGGAGAAGTCTGAAGATGCATTCCCAGCGCCAGGTGCGCGCCATAGTCGAGGTGCCGATGCTTGCCGGCTGGCGGGTAGTTCGGATCGGGCTGTTTGTTGCGCAGCATGACTCCGTCGCCCTCAAGGATGCACGCCCCTAGCGTACTCGACTCGCACGCCACGGACACCCGATGTGTCTGACGCGCGGGCGGAGCGGGTTGGGTCACAATCGCGATGTCCAGCACCCGTTCCGCCGCCTCCATGTACTTGGCCAGGTTGACGTGCGAGATCTCAAGGGCATCACTGTTGGTGTCAAAGCCGTGGGCCGATCCGTCCTCGGGTAGGTCGTCCCGAAGAACGATTCCAGGCATGTCGAACAGATCTCGCATCGTGTTCTCGTACTCGGTCCGGGTCAGACGGCGCACGCCTGTTCGCGGTTCCGCTTTGAGACGGTTACGTTCGGCATTGACGAGCAATGTCTTGATCCAGCCTGTCATGGCCGCCTTATCTGCGATGGGGAGGCGATCCTGCTTCTTCGGCGGCATCTCTCCCGACGAGATCCGATCGTGGACCTTGACCCATCTTGCGAAATTCTGGGCATTGGCCAAGTCGACCTGCAGCGTCGCCAGATCCAGACCTCCCTCGCGATTCTGCGCAGAGTGGCATTCGAAACAATGTTTGTCGAAGAGCCCCGTCGGTTGCTGCGCTGCGGCACTGTCGGCGGCAAGCAGTAGTGACAGGACGATCAGGTGGCATCCCGACATCAAAATATTCCTCGGTGGCTGATCATTCAGAAAGCGGAGGCTCACGCCAGCTCGAGACCGCGAAAGGTCCCTTTACCAGTAGAGAATTCCTGAGTTTCAATACCCAGCCGCTGCAACATCGAGACAAACAGGTTCGTCAGCGGATAATTGTTTGTGCTGTCGAAGGCCAGGTGCTGGCCGTGCTGGAAACCGCCCCCCGCCAGAAGCACGGGCAGGTTGACGTTGGAGTGCGAATTGGCGCTCCCCATACAAGTGCCGTAGAGTACCATCGTCCGGTCGAGAAGCGATTGCCCTTCTTCTTTTGCTTCGCTGAGCGACTTCAGGAAGCGACCGAGAACTTCGAACTGTGCTTCCTCGTGCTTGCGAAGTTCATCGAGGACCTCCGGGCGGTTGCCGTGGTGGGTGATGTTATGGATCACCGTCGTGTCAATGAACAGTGAGATCAGCCGGGTCGAGTCGGTTTCAATCGCGAGCTTGATCACATCAAAGAACAGGCGGGTCCGCTCGACAAACTTGATCGCTTCGTCGATGTCTTCGGGTGGTTGCGCCTTCACAGTAGGCTTGGGCCGGTGTTCCCAAACCTCGGAACTCTGGAGTCGCTGCTCCAGTTCGCGGACCGCGGTGAAATACTGGTCCATTCGCTGCTGATCGCCCGTCGAGAGCGATCGATTGAGTCGTTTGGATTGCGTTCCGACGAAATCCAGCAAGCTGCGTCCCTGCTGAATGGCTTCGACATTCGCAGCGACCTCGTCACGACTCCCCTGAACGAAAAGTTTCTGGAACAGCTTCCTGGGACTTTTTTCGGACGGAATGGGAGCCCCGCTACGGGTGTAGCTCAACGTCGCCCCCTCGTTCGAATTCGCCAGGACCAGCGAAGGATAGCGGGTAGCGTTGCCGATGTGCTCGGCCGCGTACTGGTCGAGCGATATTGTATTGCGAAAGCCGCCAGCACCCGGGTGAGGTGTCCCCGTCAAGAAGCACTTCTCAGCAGAGTGTGCTCCGTCAACGCCTGGATGGCTGGTCCCCGAGAATACCGTCAAATCCTGACGGTTCGCGGCCAACTTCTGAAGATAGGGGGACAACACATAATCCCGCCCAGCCTGCTCGGGAAAGAAGTGCTGCGGCAAGATTCCCATGTTCGTTTCGATGGCAATCATCCGCCGCGGAACCTTTGCGGCCTCGTTTGCCTGTGCTGGCACCATCGCATCCAGGAATGGCAGCGCCATTACCACACCAGTGCCGCGCAAGAATGTACGACGCGACAAGTGGCCATGCGCTATTGAGAACGTAGGCTGCATAGTGGGTTCCGTAGATGCAAAAAGGTTTCTGGCAGTTCAGCAGAATCTGTGGGTGGAGTAGTGAGTGTTGGAAAAAAACGTGGGAGCTTCAGCAGGATGAAATGCATCCTGTTTCAGAGTTTGCCAGACAAGGTTTACCACAACTCAGTCAACAGACGTCGGACACAGAATGCGGCTTCAGACAATCCTCAATCGAGTGGTGAAATACAAGTCATTCGTTTACGGGAATAGCCGTATCGAAACGATTTCGGGCGCTTCGCGACTGGTGATTCCGCTTCGTGCCCACGTGGTCTATTGGTGATTTTTCGAATTGGATGCGTGGAGTCGATTGCCGTCGATGTGCGGTTACGGTGGAACAAGTTCTTTAGTGTGACGGCTTATCCGCTTTCGGTCCAAAGGACCAGGAGTTCACCCAACCCGGCCCCTTCGGGCCCCTTCGGGCCGGGAACGGGGCGCGGAATAGACCCAAGGCCCAACGGGCCAACAGTTCAGTCCCATACATACCGTTCATCAATCTTGACTTCGTGTCGCAAACACAATTCGCGAAACTCGTCTTGAAATGACATTCGCTGATGGTGAGTACTTTGGTTGTTGATGTACTCGATCACCGCCTCAAGATTGGATTGACTGACCGAAAACGCTCCGTAGCCAGATTGCCAGAAAAAATTTAAACTCCATGAACGGCTGTTTGGGCCCATTTGGACGTTTCAACATTCACGTGCTCAACGAGTGCTGCGATGGTGACAGCCCGTGACAGGCCACACACGAGATGATCAACATCAAAGAGTACTGACCTAGTATTGACCTTTTTGAGTTCTGATCCGGCGCGTAAGTCCTGCGCAGAATCTCTAGAAACGCGAACTCAGAGACTTATGGCTTTCGGCACTCGGAAGGATAGTCACAATCATTTCCAGTTTTTGGCTTCGATCGGATCAAGTCCCCTAGGGTCAAGGTGTCTGCTGCAAGCTTTCGTCAATTGATATGCAGCCGCGCCGAAATAATCGAAAGGTGACTCAGTAGTGTTCTTGTCTTTTCCATCGAGGTACTCGAACAGAAGGTTCTTGAATTCAATTTTGCTAGACTTGACATCGGAATCAATTTCCGCCAACAAATGGGCACGGCCGTTGTACAGCTTAAGAAAGGCGCGAGACCGTTCAATGACATCTTCACGGCTGCGCGACGCTGCAATATCGCTAGCCGCATCCGAAATCGCGAAATAGGTGTCGCGGCGTTCGCGAAAAATCGCCAGATTCAATTCGCGCGTTCTGAGTTCGTTTTCGTGGGTTCGACTTGAGGCGTATTCAAATAAACTCCAAGCACCACCGAAGATCAATCCCAGTGCCGATACAGTAGCAAGCACGCGGTCGTAGACTTTGAGCCTAATCTCGCAAGCCCCCGATTGTGCTTCGGATGGTGCGGATTCTAAGTTCTGTGTGTGTGTGTGTGTGTCATTGTTGTTTGCCGAGGAATACTGAAGAGAAAACAAACGGACAAGACTCTTTGTCTTACTTGTGAAACATCGTCAATCGTCCGACGGAATCACTCTTCGTTAGCACCACCCAGTGTCACGCTGATTTTGTATTTCTGCTGCAAGTGCGCGTGAGCGGTGCTGGCGTGCTGGTCTTTGGGGAATTTTTTGCAGACTTGCTGGAAGGCCTGGATGGCGGGTTCGGTCTGACCGGCTTCCTCGCGCGTGTATGCGACTTGCAGCATCGCCCAGGGGGCTGAGGCTTTGTCTGAGGCGACCTGATTGTAGAGGATTATCGCTTCGTTCGGCTGCTTTAGTTGGCGGTGACACCAGGCCATCTGCTTGTAGTTTTCCGGGAAGTTTTCACACTGGCGGAAGTGACCGATCGCTTCTTTGAACTGGCCGGCATCACGGTGCGTATTGCCCACTTCCCAACGCCAGCGGCCTGCGTTGGCGATGTCTTCACGGACCAGTTCTTCATAGACGGCGATCGCTTCCGGCCACTTGTGAGCCCCGCGGTGAGTCATCGCCAGTTCCGGTTTCCAGCGGATTTTGCGTTCGGGGTCCTGGCCGAGAAGCTGTGTGTAGGTCTGGACGGCCAGGGGCCAGTTCTGCTGTTCTCGATAGCTGTAGCCGACCTGGCTCAGGCCTTCGCCCTTGTCTGCATAACGGCGATACGTTTCACGGGCCTTTTCATAGTTCATCTTCGATTTGTACCAGGCGGCCAATCGGCCCAAGGCTTCGTCGTCGCTCGTAAAGGCCTTGACGATGGCGTCGTATGCGACGGGGACCTGATCGTCGCGTTGAGCGAGTGCGGTCAAATCGGCAACCCCGAACAAGACCTGTCTGGCGATGGTCTTTGCTTCAGGGGTCGACTGGTCTGCGGGAGACGCCGTCTTCAACCAGGCAATCGCCTGATCCGCCAGCTTCAAGGCTTTGGCTTTTGAGGCTTCTTGAGCGATCAATTCAGAAAGAGGCGTTCGGACGTAGGCGACGACGTGTGAGGGCATCTGGGCGGCGTTGTAGGTTGTGGCCAGCGCTTTCACTCCGTCATCAAAGGCCCCTTCGCGGAACGAGTGGGTTGCCAGTTGCTGCGAGGCCTGGACACAGGGGCCGTTGGAATCTCGCGTCCGCTTGATGTCAAACGTCAACTTTTTCCACAGGTCGACTTTTGTGACAGTGTCGTTTTCGGCGGTGGCCATGTCGATCAGATCGTGGATGGCATAGACCCCGACCAGATGTGCCGGGTGTTTCGCCACGACGTTCTTCAGTGCCACCTTGGCTTCGCGCGTACGACCGATTTCCTTCTGGGTACGGCCGATGTAGTACGCGGCGGCAATGGCTTGCGGGGAGTCGGGCCAGTAATCGATGACGGTCTGAAACCCTTCCTTGATCGCCGTGTTCTGCTTGCGCAGCTTCACCTGAGCCAACGCCCACTTCAACTGAGCAAAGGGAGCCCCCGTGCTCTTTTCGTAGAGCTCCATGAATTTTTCGTATTCAGCCGCCGCTGTATTCCAGTTCTGTTCGCGCCAATACTTTTCGGCGATCTGCAATTGATAGCGTTCGACTTCCCGCAACTGCTTCCAGCCGTCGATGGGGAGTTCGTCCAGTTCATCCGCTGACACGAACGCAGACGACAGCGACAGGGTCAGGACGAGAATTACCAGACAAAGCAGGTGTTTGAGATGGTCGTGCGTCATTTGTTTTTCCCTCGCAATTGCAGCCATTTCGAGTATTCGACGTGGCCGTAGTTGATGACGTTCGCCCCGAGTTGATAGCAACCATTATAGATGTCCGACGAGACACCGGAATGTCCATCGGCCCAGGCATCGCTGATGTCGCCGGGATGATAGTAGACCAGCCAGCGTCCGTCTGTCGACCATCCGAGCGGTTCCTTGCCCCCGTGCGGTACCACATAAGGGATCGACGGGATCGCGAATGGAACTCGATGAATCGAATCGTCCAGAGGAACGGGAACAGGTCGAACTTCCGGAAGGACTCGATTCATCAATGCGATAAATTGATTGTGGAAGTGTGCACTCCCTGCTGATGCGAACAGCAGGCCATGTTTGTCGATCAGGTATTCTCGCAGTACCTTGATGTCATTATTTGAGACTGAAATACTCCCTTGACCGGTGAGGAAGACGAGGGGAGGACTCTTGTCTTTCGGGAATGAGGCGAGTTGCGAGATGCGGATCGCTTCGGATTTGTCGGCCACCTTCTGCTGGGTGAGCAATCCGTACTCCATCAGCATGTTGTTGTCGCCGCCGATACCGAAGTTCAGGTTCCAGTCTCCGCCGTCGTAATCAAGCCGGATCAGTCGGACCTTGCCCCGTTGAGTCCCCCCGGCAAACCCCGCTCCAGTTCCTTCTCCATAGCCGACGACGTACTGATGCGCGGTCACTTCCTGGAGTTGCAGCTTGATTTCATCAATGGGAGGGACAGAGAACTTGATGGAGCTGTACGGATTGACGACGTACTTCTTCCGCACAACTTTCTGGATCTTGACCGTCTGGGCAATCGTCTTTTGTTGACCGCCCCCGGCAGGCATTTCGTAGATCTGGCGGCAGCCACCAACCTGCGAGATCAGTGTGACTGTCAGCCAGAAGCCGAGGGTATAGGTCATCAGCGCCAGCATCGACTGCTTGAGCTTGCGGCTGCCACTGCCGTAGTACCAGGCGTTGGGATCGAGCGGATTCCAGCCTCGTCGTCGCTTTTTGCGATCGAGTTCCCCGGCGGCGGATGAAGGGGAGATGAGCAGCGGGCCATGGGACAGCAGTTCATCCAGTCTCGCCTGTTCGATCCGCCGGGAACCTCGTTCCACCCACCAGACGAGCCAGCCGAGGCCAATCAGGAACAGGCCGAACATTCCGGTGGTGGTGAATCCCTGACGCAGCTCGTGCAGACCGACCAGTTCCGCCAGAAAGACGGAGAGTTGCCACCAGAACGGATAGAGCAGCGTTCCCGCAATCGTCCATTCTTTTCCGGTCGTTTCAGGTCGCTTTCGTAGCCAGAGCAGCCAGGCAACACCGAACCCGGCCGAGGGGAGGAACGGGATGGCCAGCAACCAGGCGGGAAGCAGATCACCAATGCGCCAAACCACGAGCGCGATCACCCAGACCAGGCAATACCACTTGGTCCAGCGGCGAAGATTCGCAGGGGCTTGAGCAAGAACAGACATAGGTCAAATACTGTTTTCGATATCTGGTAGGTAGGTCGTAAAATCGTCGGAACGCGGGTCCCGATCAGACTCCATCGAGCAGTTTGTCCAGGTCTGGCTTATCCAGCGGATTCTTTTTGGGGTCCGCTGGCTTGGTTTCGTCGAGTCCCATTGCTTTGGCAGCCTTCGCAGCATCGGGAGCTCCCGTGGCGGTCGCGGCATCAGTCGCTGCGGCAGGTTCCGCGGGCTTGCTGGTGTCCGGGGTCGCCGCAACTGCGGCAGGCTTTGATCCGGGTGTGGCGGGCTTCTTCGGGCCATAGGCCATGTACGGCCCGACGGTGAAGACCGCCATGATCGCCACGGTCGCGACCGTACTGATGGCGAGGCTTTGGATCAGCAGGCTGGTTTTGACAATGCCGATCACTTCCTGGGGACTGCGTGTCTTGAGCGACTTCAGGAATTCACGCAATTCCTCCAGCGTGGCTGAGCCGCTTTCCTTCAGATTCTTGACATCATTAATCATGGATTAGTCCTCGCTTCGCATGCTGCGATGCTTCTTTTGTTCCGCTGACGGAGTGCTTATTTTTTTTCTTCGAGAATATGGACCAGGTCGCCGCCTGCTTCGCTGATCGATTCGATCACAGGCTCGTAATACATCGCCGTCGCTTCCTTGTGAACTTTCAGCAGGACAGTTCGTTGTCCCTGCGGGGCGCTGCCGAGCAAATCGGAAATCCCTTTCGACAGTTGAGCTTGTCCGAGTTCCTGTCCGTTCAAATGCAGCTTGTTATTGCGATCGATGACGACGCTGACCTTGGCATTGTTGACACCCTCCAGCTTGCTGGCAGCGGCGGGCTGCCATTGCAGGTGGCTGTCGTCCTGAGCTCGAGCGAGGATGACGAAGAAGATGAGGAGATTGAACGCGATATCCCCCATCGCCGTACTCGGCACATCCGCTTTCATGGCTCGTCGTTTGAACTTCATCGGTGACTCATCGTATTTGACATAAATCGTTGAAGGACAGGTTGGGGACCTTTTGGAGCGTCTTTGAAAAAAACCGGGGCTTCCTTCGCAAAGCCTCAGTCCAGCCCCGGCCACCCAACTGGCGCTAGAAACATGTGGCAACTCACTCGCAGGGGCTCCGTCAGTTTCCTACAGAGACGGTTCGTTCTTCCTCTCGTTGAATGGTAATGTTGGCTCCAAGATCCTGAACGATCGAGGTTGCGGCGATCCAGTGATCGTAGGGGACGTCGGATTTACTTTTTACTACGACAACACGGTCTTCGGGACGTCGCTTTCCTTCGAGGAGCCGGCGGAGGCGGGCTGGCAGCTCTTCGGTTTTGACGGGATCGCCATTCAGGGTGACGACGGTTTTTGTACGGGTCAGGGCAAGCTCGATGTTCTGGCTCTTCTGTTCCTGTTGCTTGGTCTGCTCGCTGCGTGGCAGATCCTGACGCTTTCCGCTGTCGGGCTGTACCGAGGCACAGACCAGGAAAAAGACGATCAGGTTAAAAGCAATGTCACCCGTTGCTACCGCAGCAGGTTCGACAAGCAGCTTTTTGGTCCCACGTTCGCGTCGCATTGATTTTCAGTTATTGATGGCGGTGTTGATTGCGGTATTGAAGTGACCTGTCGCTCACGCTTCGAGCGGAACCGGCCTGACTGCGTCACGGCGATTCCGACTCAATGGCACTACGAGGCTTCTTTGTCACGGAAAGCGAGTTGCATGGTCACGGATTCAATCAATTCCGAGGCAGATTCTTCGACGTCGAGCACGAACTGATTGATCGCACTGGTGAAGTAGTTGAACATGATGAAGGCAGGAATCCCGACGACCAACCCCAGAACTGTCGTCAACAACGAAACCATGATCCCGTCTGCGGCGGCCTGGACGATGTTCATTTCGCCCATCTTGGCGACGATGTCGGCGAAGGATTGAACCATCCCCTGCACGGTCCCCAGGAATCCGATCATCGGTGCGGCACTGGAAACAGTCGCCAGGATTGGCAGATGCTTTTCCATCGCGGCAACGATATGAATTGAATAATCATCCATACCCTTGATGACCTGTTCTTCAATCTTGGCCGCGTCGTAGCCGAGTCGATGAGCGACCAGATATTTTCGCAGACCCGCCGCCAAGATGGCGGGAACCGGGCCCTGTTCCCGATCACACAGATGCAAGGCTTCTTCGACACGGTCTGCTTCCAGCAGTTCCCGGACTTTGACTCGCAGAGCTTCGGCCTTGGTGTTGAGCATCATCAAGGCTCGAAATCGTTCGATGATGACTCCCAAAGCCAGGATCCCCAGCAGCAGCAGTGGCCACATGAAGATCCCCCCGTCGATCATGTAGCCGAGGGCTCCGGTATGCATCATGTCATGCAGCCACCCCTTTTCAGCCTTCTTCGAAGCATCGGCTGCGTCTGTCTTGGCGGTCTCAGTCGCCTTTTCAGGTGCTGCCGGTTTCGCGCCAGGAGCGTCAGCCGCAGGCTTCGCAGGAGCTTCGGCCGCAGCAGGGGGATTGGCAGGCGCCTCAGTGCCAGGCGTGGGGGCCTGGGCCAGCAACATCAGGGAAACAAGAAACCACATCAGTCTGTTCTCACAATCTCTGTAAGTTGAATCACCAATTCTGCGGCCACCGAGGCAAGCTCGGTGGGGTTTGAACCAACAAATCGTCAGTTATTGTCATCAACGCTGTTCGCTTCGGCTTCGAATTGCTGGAGCATTTCCGGCAGAGCCAGTCGTCCACGAGCGTACTTGGCCCCTTCACTGTCCGGGTGTTTCCAGCGACAGTTGTTGTAGCTGATAAACGCCTGTCGGTTGTTGCCCCCCATGCGATAGCTTTCACCCGCCCAGAAGAAGGCGTCGGCACTGAGCTGGTCTTTCGGGAAGACGTCGCTGAACTTGTCGAAGGACTTCCCGGCTGCCTGATACTTCTTGGCTTTGAAATAACATTGCCCGATCCGGAACGCCATTCGAGGAGCATTGGAGTGCGATTCGAACCGTTCCAGGAATTTCTCGCCGACCTGAGCTGCCACTTCAAACTTTTCGTTTTTGTAGAAGTAGTCCGAGATTCGAATCATCACGTTCGGAATCAATGGGCTCTTGGGATGCGTGGCGGCCAAGGTGACGTAGGCTTCCAACGCCTGGTCGAAATCGCCTGCCAGTTCATAGCACTGAGCAAGCTTGTACTGTGCATCAGGTGCCAGGTTGTGGTCCGGGTATTGTCGCAGGATCACGTCGTAGGATCGGATCGCTTCGTCCCACTGATCGAGTTCCTGAGCGAACTGCCCCAACAGGTAGACAATACGGGGTGCGTACTTGGGATCGGGATAGTCTTCAATCACTTCCCGCAGGACTCGTCGCCCCGCTTCCAGGTCGATCTTCTTCTCATCTTCTCGACCGAGAGTTTTGTGGCTCTTGAAGAGTTCAAAGTAGCTTTCTGCGATCCGGAACTTTGTTTCGACAGCGAGTGATTCATCATGGAAAGTCTTGCTGAAAGCGGCGATCAGGCCGTCGGTTCCAACGACGACCGGCAGCTCAATCGTCTGCTGCAATGTCCCCGTTTCGGTACTGGCCGACTTATCGACAAACAACAGGTTCAAGCGATCGCCGAAGTAGCTTTCGATGACCGGGTCGTTGGTGTCGAGGTTTCCAGGGGTTGGCTTGTCGACCGCCTTCAATTGCAGTGAGCCGGTGAACACACCGCTGTGATTCAGCGTCTCTTCCAGCTTGACGGTTTCCTTTTCCCCGAGTTCTGTAGTGATCTCCACGGCAGCGAAATCGCGAGCGTCGGTGGTATCGAGGTCGGGATCGGTGACCTTCAAGAACAGTCGTTCACCGACATGAAGTTGAGTGATTTCCTTTTCATAATCGCGATCAGTTGCCAGCAACTGCCCGTTCGAAACGAGTCGGCCTTTAGCGGTGATCGAATCTGGTTTTCCTTGAGCATGTCGTTCGTCCTTGAACGTGGCCGACACGATGTCCTTACCGGCAAGATTCAGCACACGAGTCACCAGGTTTGCTGAGGCGGTGTCGCTGGTCGCCTTTTCGCCCAGCCGAACTCGCCCCACCAAGTCGCGTGGCATTTCTGTCGTGACGGGAACTACTGCCGGGCTGTTTTTGCCACCCAGTTGCAGGATGACCTGACCGACAAACCGTCCCTCTTCCAGGGCCAGTCGTTCAGCATCCTGTCCAATGATGTCCGAGAACTTCGCGGAGACCATGCACTCGACATCCACCTTGGCACCGTCGGTCGTCGTGAGAGTCACAATGGCCGTACTGCGGCTATCCTTGGCAGAATCGGG
>Ga0194055_10002202_pt1 | contig 15531 bp, 15 predicted proteins | sample SepL449m_MetaG_FD_155482 | JGI IMG/M metagenome (GOLD analysis project Ga0194055, IMG submission 155482) | Anoxic zone freshwater microbial communities from boreal shield lake in IISD Experimental Lakes Area, Ontario, Canada - Sep2016-L442-9m | ecosystem: Environmental > Aquatic > Freshwater >... | reverse complement strand
GGTTGTAGGCGGCTCTAATGGAGCTTGGTCCATATCCTGCCGGTGCAAACATTCGAGGGGAAAGGTTTGCCTCCACCGCATCGAAATCGTAGTCTGTGCCTCGAAAAGCACCTTTCAATACTAAGTAGTTGGTATGAGCCCGAAACCCCGTGTCTTCGGCTCGGACAATTGAAGTCGTAGGGACGCCGATGTTTGGATCCAACATTGGAATTTGTCGGATCGCACTAATTGCTGACAGTAAAGTAATCACTAGGGGGACTTATTCCCCCCAGTGATTATTCTTCCAAAGGATTAATGCTAGGAAAATTCAGACCTGGTCAAAATCACACCTGAGTCTATTCTTTCAAATTTATTCGGGCAAATCGAACTTAATTCCTTGTGCCAAAGCTGGCTTCTCTCGACCAAAGAATGTAGTACTGGTTTGGCGTCGCATATAGGCACGCCAAGCATCGGAACCCGATTCTCGACCGCCACCCGTTTCTTTTTCTCCACCAAACGCTCCGCCAATCTCCGCACCCGAAGTGCCAATGTTTACATTAGCGATTCCACAATCGCTGTGTCGCTTGAAGTACTCAGCATCCCGAATGTCAGTTGTCATGATCGATGAACTAAGACCCTGGGGGACTTCGTTATGAATTTGAAGAGCTTCTTCCAAAGTATCGTAAGGCAAAACATACGTGATTGGAGCAAACGTTTCTATATGAATAGTCTCAGTTTGTTTAGCGAGCTTAACGACTGCCGGGTGAACATAGAAGGCGTTCGGAAATTCGTCCGTCATCACTCGCTCACCGCCAACAATTTCGACGGCCTCTCCTTTCACCCTTTCCAAAGCTCCTTGCATGCCGTTGAATGAAGCTTCGTCAATCAACGGGCCAACCAAGGTACTGGCTTCAAGCGGGCTACCAATCTTCGTGGCACCAATTGATAGGTAGGCCATCTTCAGCGTGTTGAACACGGTGTCAAAAATGGATCGATGAACGAGAACTCGTCGGGTGGTCGTGCATCGCTGACCCGCAGTACCAACACTACCAAAGAGGATTGATGGAATCGCAACACCTAGATCAGCGGTTTCCGTAATAATCATGGCGTTGTTTCCGCCAAGTTCCAGAAGCGATCGTCCGAACCTTGCGGCGACACGTTGGGCGACAATACCACCCATTCGGCATGACCCGGTTGCAGAGATGAGAGGTACTCGCTTGTCATCTACCATTTGGGCACCAATATCAGCGCCACCAATAAGGAGTTGACTCAGACCTTTCGGGACTCCGCCAAATTCTTCAGCCGCTTCATCAAAGATGGCTTGACAAGCAAGTGCGGTCAAAGGAGTTTTCTCCGAAGGCTTCCAAAGGCAACTGTCACCGCAGACGAGGGCAAGTGCCGCGTTCCAAGACCAAACCGCTACTGGAAAGTTAAATGCCGAAATAATTCCTACCGGTCCCAATGGTAACCAATTCTCTTGCATGGTGTGGTTAGGTCGCTCACTGGCAATGGTCAACCCGTATAGTTGGCGAGAGATTCCTACCGCGAAGTCGCAGATGTCAATCATCTCTTGAACTTCGCCACGGCCTTCTTCTAGAATCTTTCCGCACTCTAGCGAAACCAACCGTGAGACCTCTTCCTTCCGTTCCCTCAACTTGTTTCCAAGGATGCGAACTAACTCACCTCGGCGGGGCCCAGGAATCTCTCGCCAAGCATGGAAAGCGGTGACCGAAAGAGCGATTTTTGACTCAACTTCCGATATCGAGTCTATTCGGAGGCTCGCGAGAATCGAACCATCAACTGGTGAAGTCACAACAAGGTCGTGCCCTGATACATCCTCAAGATTTGGGATGAGCGAGTGAAGCAGGGCTGCGTTGGTAATCATGCTTTCATTATGGAAGGTTCGACATTTGGGAACCCTTGAGCCTCATAATTAATGTATGTCCTCTGTGGAAGTTTTGCCGCCTGCTGTTCGTTGGGATCTAAGTGCCCTTTTTGCTTCAATGGAGGACCCAAAGATTGAGTCCACTTGGTCGTTGAGTCATGAGCGAGCGGATGCGTTTGCAACTAAGTATCGAGGGAAGATTAACAGTCCCGATCTTACTTCTGACCTACTCAATCAAGCTTTAACGGATTTAGAGGTCTTGACTACGGATGTGGCAAAGCCAATGACTTATGCGAACCTTTTGTTTGCTGGTGACGCAAGCAATGCAGCCATCGGAGCATTTATGCAGTCACAAATGGAGAAAGCTACTGAGCTCCAAATCAAATTGATGTTCTTCGAATTGGAACTTCAAGCGGCCCCTCAAGAAACCATTTCCGCGCTATCTGACGATGCAAAGCTTGCCAACTATCGGCACCATATCCAAGTTGCACGCACTTACAGTCCGTACCGATTAAGCGAGAAAGAGGAGGTGCTGATGGAAGAATTAGCCAACACGGGGTCTCGGGCCTTTAATCGGCTATTCGACGAAGTGACTTCGAACTATGTCTTCAAATTCACCCTGGACGGAAAAACAGATGAAAGGAGCCAACAAGAAGTTCTTGCTTTACTTCGCCACGAAGATCGGGCGACTCGCCAAGCAGCTGGAGATTCAATTACGGCTGGGCTCAAAGATCAGGAGCGGGTTCTGGTGTTCATTTTCAACACCCTTATGCAAGACAAGTCGATCGAAGACCGATTGCGCGGCTTCCAATTTGCGGAGCAAAGCCGACACATGGCCAATGAACTCGATCGGGAAACCGTTGATCTTGTGGTCAAGCTTTGCCGTGAGTTCTATCCGATGGTCGCTCGATACTATCGGGTGAAACAACAAATTCTTGGTTTGCCAGAACTTACCCACATTGACCGGTATGCCCCGTTATTTGCAGCTGAGGGCAAGGTCAGTTGGGAGGAAGCTCAGGAAATCGTGCTTGGCGCTTTTGGTGAGTTCTCGACCGAAGTTCGAGATCGAGCCGCGGAGTTCTTTGATAAGAATTGGATTGACGCTGAGCCTAGAAAAGGCAAAACGGGGGGTGCATTCTGTAGCTATAACACACCGGATACCCACCCGGTCATCCTTCAGTCATTCCTAAATAAGATGGACGACGTGAGCACACTTGCTCATGAACTTGGGCATGGAGTCCACGCATCCTTTAGTCGTGACCAGAGCTATTTCAACTTCCATGGGACCTTGCCACTCGCTGAATTGGCGAGCACCTTTGGCGAGATGCTGGTGTTCGAGAAACTCGTTGCCGGCGCCTCGACGAAAGACAAACTGGCATTGTATGCCGAGAAGATCGAGGGCATATTTGCGACGGTTTTCCGACAAGCGGCGATGTACCAATTTGAGATGCGGATCCACGACGCAAGGCGAAAGCAAGGCGAATTGGCGGCGGAGGAGTTTGGTGAGATTTGGCAGGAAGAACTGCAGTCGATGTTCGGCGATTCGGTCAAATTGGGAGATCAGCACAAGTGCTGGTGGATGTATGTTTCGCACTTTACTGCGGTCCCGTTTTATGTCTATGCGTACTCATTTGGAGAACTTTTGGTTCTCAGCTTGTACGAAATGGCAAAGAAGCAAGGCCCTTCGTTTGCGGATCGGTACATTGAGGTGCTTCGATTGGGGGGTTCTAAGACTCCGGCCGAGCTGATGGAAATGTTGAACGTGGATCTTCAGTCGGAAGAGTTCTGGAGAGGGGGCTTTGCCGCAATGGATAAGTTCTTGGTCGAATTCGAAAGACTTTGGGCTGAGCATAAGGGGTAAAGGCGTAACCTCTAAACGGAGAAAAGCCTACTCAGGTCCCCGAGGAATTAGTCGACGTTCTTGTGAGGGCTCCAGATACTTTCTGGGTGGAAGGATTTAAAGGAACGCGAGTGCCTTTGCACGTCCTCCTTGATACTTTAGATGGATGCCCCAACGTAATTATTGAACAGGCGATCGCCATCATCCGCCGAGAACAAAATGATGCCAGAAAAGTTAACGAGCCAGAGTCAAGGAAGAATAGTCCCGAAGGGGCGGCAAGATTTCAGCCCAGATCGTAGGTCTGGGTCAGGGTTCATTTTTTTTCTTGCGGCCTGAAGGGTTGCGATACCTTTCTTCAATCCCAAAGAAACTTCTCATCGAACGGAATTCCATTTTCGGTCAACAATTTTCTAAGTTCATCTTGAAATGAGACCGCGGAGTGATGCTCATTCTGCCGTTCAATGTAGTCGACAACAATTGGAGAATCTTCAGGCGAAACGCTGAAAATGCCATATCCGAGTTGCCAACTAAAACTAGACAATTCAGGACTCTTCGTCTTCAACCACTTAGACGACGAAACCTTTAACAGCTCAATTGTATCGGACATTGCCATTGTTCTCGATAACCCAAAGAGTAAATGAACATGGTCTGTATATCCTCCAATCTTGATTGGAAAGTGCTTTTTGGACTCAAGAATTGCTGCGAGGTAGCTATATAGATCACCCTGAATTTCGGGCACTAGACTGTGATCTCTGTTTTTTGTACTGAATACGCCATGGACTAGGACGCGACTTAGAGACTGGGGCATAACTTGTTCGATTTTATCCGAAGAAAATTAGCGCGACCCTTCAGGCCGCAAATTGGAACAAATCCCTAACCCAGCCATGTTGACTGGGCTGAAATCTTGCCGCCCCTTCGGGACTTGTGCATCGACAAAATGAAATTGTGTTGATCAATTGAGAGTGCTTTACACTTGGCTTGACGCCAAATGCTTAAGGATATCGAGGATTGTGTCGCCACTCGTTCCTCCTTTGCGTATCAGTGCCGAGATGATGACAAAGTAAACTAGACTCAGCTGGTCACCGCCGACCGCTCCAAACACCATGTCACGAATTCTCTCTCATCTTCCCGTCGGCGAAAAGGTCGGCATTGCCTTTTCTGGTGGACTTGATACCAGTGTTGCCGTTCACTGGATGCGATCCAAAGGTGCGGTTCCTTACTGCTATACCGGCGACCTCGGGCAGTACGACGAAACGGATATTGCGGGCGTTCCTGGCCGGGCAGTTCAATACGGCGCGGAAAAAGCCCGGCTCGTTGATTGCGTTGAGGACATGGTTGTCGAAGGTATTGTTGCCATCCAGTGTGGAGCGTTTCACATTACTAGTGGCGGTAAGACATATTTCAATACGACGCCAATTGGCCGAGCGGTTACAGGAACCAAGCTTGTTCGAGCAATGGCTGAAGACGGGGTCTCGATTTGGGGCGACGGCAGCACCTACAAGGGTAACGACATTGAGCGATTCTATCGTTACGGGCTTTTGGCCAACCCAAATTTGAGAATTTATAAGCCTTGGCTTGATACAGCGTTTGTCAACGAATTAGGTGGGCGAAAAGAAATGAGTGAGTGGTTGGAAACTCATAACTTGCCTTATCGAGATAAGAAAGAGAAGGCTTACTCGACCGATGCAAATATTTTGGGTGCGACCCACGAAGCCAAGGATTTGGAGTTTTTGGATCGGGGATTGAATATCGTTGAGCCGATCATGGCGGTGAAGCACTGGGATTCTTCCGTTGAAATTGCGACCGAAGAGGTCACGATTGAGTTTGAAGCTGGTTGGCCAACGAAGATTAACGGTCAAGCGTTCGCGGATCGAACGGGAATCTTTAAGCTTGCCAACGATATTGGCGGGCGACACGGACTTGGTTTCAGCGATCAGATCGAAAATCGAATTATCGAGGCCAAGAGCCGAGGGATTTATGAGGCCCCAGGAATGGCGCTGCTCCACATCGCTTACGAGCGACTTCTCAACGCAATCCACAACGAAGGCACGATTGAAAACTATCGAACGAACGGGCGCAAATTAGGAAGGTTGCTTTATGAAGGTCGTTGGTTCGATCCGCAGTCATTGATGCTACGAGATAGTCTTCAACGATGGGTTGCCAGCATGATCACCGGAAGCGTGACTTTGGAATTGCGACGGGGCGACGACTACACCATTTTGAACACAACAGGCGAACACCTTGCCTATCATCCGGAGCGTTTGAGCATGGAGAGCGGGGAGTCCGAATTCTCGCCAGAAGACCGAATTGGTCAACTTTCAATGCGGAACTTGGATATCCAAGACACGAGGGAAAAGTTGATGGGCTATCAAAAGCAGTCGGCTCTTGGCACCAATGAAATATTCGGATTGGAATCAACTAACGAATGAAGCGCGACGACGTGATCCAACACTCCCAATCGGGGACTTCCGATAAGCCTCAATGGCTGAAGGACCGGCTGAAATGGTTCAAAAGCTTGGAATTTGGAATTATTCTCCACTGGGGTGTTTATTCATTTTGGGATTGTTGCGAGAGTTGGCCGCTGGTGCCGGATTGTGATTGGTCACGGCGAGACGAGATCAAATGTTGGACAGAGCGCAATAAAGACATCGATTTGTTTCAGTATGATTACAAGAACTTATATAAACAGTTCAATCCGATCAAGTTTGATCCCGACGAATGGGCGAACCTTTTTGTCGAGGCTGGAGCAAAATACGTTTGCTTTACAACCAAGCATCACGATGGCTTTTGCATGTGGGATACTAAGACCACTGAATACAAGATCACCGGATCGGAATGTCCATTTCATACAAACCCTCGCGCTGATGTGACGAAGGCATTGTTTGATTCGTGCCGAAGGGCGGGGCTCGCTGTATCGGTGTATTACAGCAAAGCAGACTGGGATTGCGAATACTATTGGGCAAAAGACCCTCGGCCCATGAGTCAAACGGCGAACACTGTTGATGATTCTGAGACATGGGCGAAGTTCGTCCAGTTCACTCACAATCAGATTCGCGAATTGATGACCAATTACGGAAAGATTGACATTTTGTGGCTTGACGCTGGTTGGGTGAAGGGAAAAGAAAACATTCGTATGGCGGAAATGGTTGAAATGGCGAGGGAGCTTCAGCCCGGTCTTATTGTTGCAAACCGGACCGTTGGCGATGAATTTGAAGACTTTGTCACTCCAGAGAGGGAAATCCCCGATGAAGCCCTGCCTGAAATTTGGGAAGCATGTTTGCCTCTTGGTCCAGATTGGAAATACGTTGAGGGTCAGAAGTTTAAAAGTGCCGAGACTGTATTCGAAGAAATTGAGCAGACAATTGCTAAGGGCGGCAATTTCCTATTAGGTATTGGGCCGAAGTATGATGGCTCGATAACTGCCGAGAACCAGGAAATACTCCGGAAAATTGGTCGTTTGCGATTGAATTCACGAAGATAATCGCAAGAAAACGCATCCTTCTCGCTTAATCTGTCAAAATTTATTGAACCATATTGAAATAATATGGGTACTAACTGGTGAAGTAACTTGGCAGATACGAGCGATTTTAAAACAGGCATGGCATTCCAGATGGAAGGCGACATTTGGACTTTGTTGGAATTCCAGCATGTAAAGCCCGGAAAGGGTGGAGCATTTGTCCGAACAAAACTTAGAAAAGTTAAGTCCGGTCAGGTTCTCGAAAAGACATTCCGATCTGGGGAGAAAATTGAGCAAGTCTCCTTGGAAAAAGTAAAGATGCAGTTTCTTTACAAGCAACAGGGCGAGGCTATTTTGATGGATTTGGATTCTTACGAACAAATTCATGTTGATATGTCGACGCTGGGTGGACAAGCAGAATTCTTGAAGGAAGACATGGAAATAATTAGCCTTCAAGTAAGAGAACAGGTCCTTGGTTACGAATTGCCGAACTTTGTAGAGTTACAAGTCGCTGAAACAGATCCAGGAGAGCGAGGAAATACAGTTAGTGGTGGCGCAACGAAAGCGGCAATGCTCGAAACTGGAGCTTCGGTACAAGTACCGTTCCATATCAACGTTGGAGACGTCTTAAAGATTGATACTCGAGGCGGAAGCTATGTTGAGCGAATAAATACGAAGAAATAGGCCTCGATAATTGGTGGGGAAATCATGAAGCCAGTACAAAAGAAAGATCCGACAGAATTTCAGCCAGATATGCTGGGTGAAGTTCCGGTAACTATCGCACGATACGCCTTTTATGGTGGAGCTGGCTTATTGCTGTTATCGGCAATTATCACCATTTTTATGATGACTGTTGCCAACGGTGACGCCACTAAAGCAGTTCAAGTCGCAACAAATATCCAATTGTTCCAAAAAGGAATGTTGATCGGAGTTGTTGGGACAGTTATTGGTTCAGCTTGGCTATTCTGGGAGGAAGAGATCATGGTTGGCGTCAACCTGATGAGCGCCCTCATACTCTTCTTTTCAAGTTTGATCTTGCCACTAGTGATGACCTTTACAGCTGGCAACCCAGGTGTTGTGGCTGGATATGCGGCTCTTGACATGGCAGGGAAGGTTTATCTTGGCTTTGCTCTTACCATTCTTGTTGTGGACATTGCCCTGCGGGTTAAGACGAGATCAGAGCAAGGCGCAAAGAAAGATAGCCTCAAATATGGCAAAGGCATTACCGAAGAGAGTGATCGAAAGAACGTCTTTATGGGTAAATGTTGGCAGCTCCCCTATTGCCGAAAGTTTGTTCGTGAAAAATGCCCCATCTATCATGCGCAGCGAACGTGCTGGAGAGAGTTGGTTGGATGCATGTGCGAAGAATCGGTTATTCGAGCGGCGATGGACAACAAACCGGTGTCGAAAGAATCATTGCTTTCGGGTGCGGCCATTCCGCGCAACACAAAATTAACTGATGGGCAAAAGCGTGAACGGTGTAAAACCTGTGTCATTTACAATGAGCATCAGAAGCACAAATACAAGCTCGCAATGCCGTTGATCGTCATCGGCTACGTTTTCTTCTACATCTTATTCAAAGGACCACTTGCCAACGGGATCAACAATTTCATCAATCAAACCAACGATACGATTAACAAGGTTACAGTTGGTGGAATTAAGGGCGGTCCAACCGCAGATTTCTTCACGCAGTTCCTCGTTGGTGCCGTTGTGGTTGTCATGTTGGCGTACACGATCAAGGTTGTTGAGTATGCGATCTTCAAGCTTAAGCTTTAATGTCAAGCTTGATCAAACTAGACGGATCTCATGGTGAAGGCGGCGGAGCACTTTTGCGCTCAGCATTATCAATGTCTGTTCTTACTGAGCAAGGGTTTCAGATTGACCACATCCGCACAGGAACGAAGTTTGTCGGACTTGATGTTGAAGACATTACGCTCATTAAGGCTTTGGCTTCGTTATGCGACGCTGACACGTCGGACTTAACTCCTGGCACGCTCAGTCTCTTATTCGCTCCAAAACGCTCGGTAAAGCCCTTTAAAGGGCTAATAAAGACAGAGCGGAACCCGTCTGGTCGAGGATCCAACGCATTGGTCGTTGCATCAGCCTTGGCGCCGATTCTTGCACGGAGTGGTGGGTACTCAGAATTTGATGTCGAAGGGGAGACTTTCTCGAATAACTCGATGACTTTCGATTACTTTAAGAATGTCTTGGGAGGCTTTTGGCGAAAGCAAAATCTCCAAATGCAAAGCGAAATCATTCGGGCAGCCTATTCTCGCGATACTGAGGGTAGTTGTCATGTTGAGATTGAGCCAGGATCTTTTATTGGATCGAAATTTACGACTCGGGGAAGAGCCAAATTGCTCCAGGCATCAATTAGCTATTCTAGGCTAAGCCATGGAATAGCCGACCGAGCGGCGTCCCACCTGCAAAAGCTTGCCCATTCGGTTAAGGCTACGTTCAATTGTGACCTTCACGAGTTGCCAAGTGATTCCGCAGGTATTCAGATCACCGTTTGGATGCAGTTTGAAAATGGCATGGGTGGCGGTAGTGCAATGGGCGCAAAGAAATTACCTGCTGAGCAAGTTGCACAAGAGGCATTCGAGAAATGCTACGAATGGATTGCCACCGAGACACCCCTTGACTCTATCCTTGCGGAGCATGCTTTATTGCCGAGTTGCTTTGCGGAAGAAAGTTCAGAATTTGTAATTTCTGAGTTAACGTCAAGATTCATGACGATTGCTTGGGTCATCAAACAATTTTCCCCGGTTCGTATCGTAATCAAAGGAGCTCAAGGCGAGACGGGAACCGTAAAAGTCAGTCGGTAGAGGTATGGTTTTATGATGCGTGGTTGGATGTCAATTGTTCTCGTTGGAATGGGTGCCTTATCCTTTGCTGATCGAATAATCGATGTGCCGATCGGCAGATCACTAAAGATGGGCACCTTTCAGATTTCCGATCTTGAAGGGATGAATCAGAGTGGTTCGCGGGATCGATACTTTGCCTACGCGCCATTGGTTGGCTTGGAATTTGGAGTTCGGCAACGGATGCGACCCAATGAATCGGGGCATGCGACATTCGATGTTGCCTACAATCTAGTTGCTCCGGTTGCGGCCCTTTCGCCGGGAATTTCGGTTGGAGTGCTGGACGGTCTTAACGAAACTTTAGATGGGCGAAGAACTTATGTTGCCTTCACTTTTCGTGAACTGCTTGATGTAGGAGATAAGGGCGCAAACGGCGAGGCGACGATGGGTATCCAGTTTGGCCACCTGAATTCTGGTTTCGTTGGCGTATCGCTCCCGCTTTCCAATAATCTTAGGTTCTTGGTCGAACACAACGGAGTCCGAATTTCCACTGGATTCGAACTTGCCATCGATAAGTCAATTCGAGGCCGAATGATTACCCAGGATGGGACGCTTCTTCTTGGACTGAACCTGTCTCGCCGCTTTTAACCATCAGTCCGTGAGCATTGCAAAGCTCGACGATCCGTGCTGACAATACTTTTGCAAAGGTCTCTCGATTCCTTTTTTCGTTAGTGTCGGTACAGACTTCAGCGTAGGAGAACGGCTTTCCATAAACGACGGTTATCACGCTTCGATGAAGCTTAGATGAACCCTTACCGAGACGTTCCTTCGTGCCAATCAGTCCGACTGGAATGATCAGAGCGTTAGTCTTTTTTGCGAGGAGCCCAACTCCTCGGCTGATCGGCTGCATGACTTTTCCGTCACCCCGGGTTCCTTCGGGGAAAATTAAGATCGCTTCGCCCAAGTTTAAGAGTTCAATGGCAGTTCTTACCGATTCAGTATCGCCTTCTCCTCGGTTTACTCGAAAAGCTCCCAGGGAAGTTATGAGCCATCCCAAAAACTTCTTCTCAAACATTTCTGCTTTCGACATGAATCGAAGGCGCCTGGTGCAACCGCAGGCCACTGCCGGAGGATCGGTATGGCTGAGGTGAATTGGGGCGAATATGACGCCTCCAGTTGCAGGAATATTTTCTTTGCCGATCGATCGAAATCCGCCGCCAAGCTGATAGAAAAACACCCGCATAAACCAGCGGCAAAAGGCAAACCAGGTTGGGTGAGCCTTGGCTATTTTTGAAGGATTGCCTTCCTGCGAAGCACTACTCATTGAGCATGCTTTGCAAGTTGCTTGAGAATGTCATAGGTTACGGAACTGAGCAGAATTTCTCGAATATAAAGTTTTGTTTTTTCTTCGTCGCCAAGCTTCGAAGCTTTTGTTTGCCCCTCGACATAGTTAGGATCGGTAAGGTTTCGCATGACCGACATTTGACCCTCGTTGAGATGCTTTTTGCAGGTTTCTAGCAACATGTCAACCATCTCGGAGGTAGCGATTTTTCTTCGAACAAGTAGCGCTTCTTGAACGGAAATAATCTTCGCTTGGAACTCTCGCTTAGGATAACTGCCATCGTTTAGGGCCGATTCAAGGGACATATCTAGTTCCGCGTTTAGCTTCTTTAGCTCCTTTGCATCGAGTGCTAGAATCTCAGCCTCTTTGGCTCGACATCTCTCCATCGTCGTCATCAGAGCGTCCATTTGGGTCTTCTTAAGCAACAAAGGAGTGACATATTTGATCATGTTTAGTTTGCTGATTTTTGCAAGAACCTGATCGACGTCTTTAGCTGCCTGAGAATTATCCTGCGAAAAGCAAAGAGAAGAAGCTAGGGCAAGGCAGATGGCGAGAGAAAATCTAAATTTCATGGTATGTCCAGATTATGAACGCTTTGAATCGTCGGTCGTTTCGGAATCCGTCACGATTGACACGAAGCTAAGCATTGCTCCTACTTGAAAAATAACGAAAAGAAGCATGAAAATTATGGTTCCAAATAGGGAAATGAAGCTTGGTTGACTCCAATCCTTGATAGTAGAGGCGACTGTAAGAGCCAGATACGCGCTTGCAAAGGATAGCAGGCTTGCGACAACGCCTAGAATAATCCTTCGTTTACGTGATAGTGCGGTTAGTTTTTGCCGAATTTCCTGTGATTTCAGGAACAAGATAAATGCAAAAAGTGCAATTAGTGTAAGAAAAACGATACCAAAGACCCAGATCATTACCTCAATCGTACTCAACGCGGTAAATTAGCTCGGTGGTTTTGGTCTTTGGCACTATTTGCATTGACTGCATACGGCGAATAAGTAGCCTCCCTAACAAGGGTGGTTATTGTGCCGTCGAAGACCAAATTGAGCTTCTTGGCGGAGAGGCTGCCAATACCGCCTGTTACTTGACTATGTGGCGTCAAGAAGTTGCACTTGCCGGCAACGCCCTAGGCACTGGCTTTGAGGGCGAGAACCTTCGAATGAAACTTCTGGAAAAGGGGCTGGATGTTTATTTGCTCCAAAGGGCAGGAACAACACCAGTTTGCGATGTCTATGTAACGGCGGACGGTGATCGGACCATGTTTGGATATGGCTTCCACCATGAGGCAAATCACACTCCGTTTGATTCATTGCCTTTTCAAGCTGGCCACTGGTTTACGGCAGATCCAAATATTCCAAACGCTAGTCGTTTGGCCGCAAAGATGGCTCATGTTAAGAAGATGAAGCTCTACCTGATGGACTTTTCCCGAGATAATGAAATTATTCCTAGGGGAGCCATTTGCCAATACGGGACTGACTCCGTCGGAGAACGGGGAAATTCAGAAGCTAATCTAAAGTGGGCCATGGCTTGGACAGCCAAGCATCAATGCACAACAATTTTAACCGACGGTGGCCTTGGTCTTTATTTGGCCCAGCCAGGCAAAGAAGCAGTGTTTCTCCCTTCGTTTCCTGCGATTGCCGTCGTTGATTCAACGGGAGCTGGGGACGCTTTCCGAGCGGGAACCTTGTACGGACTAATCCACAAAAAAAGTCTCCTTCACTGCGTGCGATTTGGCGCCGCTGCGGCATCGCTCAAAGTTGCTCACTTAGGTGCCACCGAAAACGTACCAAGTCTTAATGAGATTGAAAACTGGATAAAAGCCAACCCGGAGATCGCGCAAGCTTACGACATTTGATCGTATAACTAAGCATATGCCTATTCGTAAAGTGCCCGATCAGGTGCTTGAGAAGCTGACAAAGTTGCCCAAGTCACCCGGGTGCTACATTTACACAAACGAGAAAGGCGAAGTTTTGTACGTTGGAAAGGCAATTGTGCTTCGAAATCGGGTTCGGAGCTACTTCCAGACTTCAACTAAGCACAGTATTCGGATTGAGCGATTAGTCGGCAAAATTTGCGACATTGAGTGGATTGTAGTTGACTCAGAGCTGGAGGCGCTGGTGTTGGAATGCAATTTGATCAAGCAACATCGCCCTCCCTATAACGTCCGGCTGAGGGATGACAAATCCTACCCTTACATAACCATCACCAAAGAAGCTTTTCCGAGGGTCCTTTTTACACGAAACGTTCGCAAAGATGGTTCTCAATATTTCGGCCCTTATTCAAGCTCGTATAGTGTTCGCGACACCCTTCAGTTGCTTCATAAGGTTTTTCCGCTTATTCCGTGCGGAAAGAGTTGGAGCGGCAGGAATGAGCAACGTCCCTGCCTCTATTATCACCTGGGACGGTGCCTTGCCCCATGTGCAGGTTTAGTCAAGAAATCTGACTATGCGGAAGTGATCACCCAAGTGAGCCACGTATTGCTCGGTAAAGAGGACTTCCTGGTGAATAGCCTTAAGGCCAAAATGGAAGTTGCGGTTGAGGAGCTAGATTTCGAATCTGCTGCCCAAATTCGCGATCAACTTAGCGCCATTGAACACACTTTGCAGCGGCAAAAAGTACTTTCCAATGATAGCGTGGACCAAGACATTATTGCAGTTGTAAAAGACGAACGTGGCTCCGCAATCCAGATGCTTTATGTCCGAAATGGGAAGCTGATTGGCCAACATCAATACTTGCTTGACGGTGCCGCAGATGCTCGACCTGGCGAAGCAGTCCAAGAATTTGTCAAGCAGTACTACGCCAGTGCGCCTGATGTTCCTCGCGAGATCCTCTTGCCAGTAGAAATAGACGAAATCAATATCGTGCAGGCGTGGCTTAGACAAAAGAAAGGCTCAGCGGTAACCATTGAAGTGCCAAACGGCGGCGAAAAGCTCAGGATGGTTGAAATGGCGGCAAACAATGCGGAACTCGCCCTCAACGCCTTCAGTCAAGAACTGGCGGCAAAAGAAGAGTGGGCAGCCGAGGCCATGCAACAGCTACAGGAAGAATTAGAATTACCTTCGTTGCCTCTTCGCGTCGAGGGGTATGACATTTCCAATCTTTCTGGCACTGCGCCGGTAGGTTCAATGGTTGTAACCGAGAATGGTGAGGCAGCAAAACACGAATATCGCCGATTTACCATTAAGTATCTCCAAGAGACTCCAAATGACTTCGCCATGATGAATGAAGTCATCATGCGTCGACTTCGGAACTATCTTGACGGTAACGTGAAATTCGCAACTCTTCCGGACCTGTTCATGATTGACGGCGGAAAAGGGCAATTAAGCGCGGCACTCAAAGCTCGAGATGATCTTGGCCTTTCGGTGCCAATGATTGGGCTTGCCAAAAAGCAAGAATTGATTTTCATTCCTACACACAAGAATTTAGACGGATCATATTCATACCGCGAAGTAGTTTTGCCGCTAACCGCTCCAGGTCTCATGTTGTTGAGAAAGCTCCGTGACGAAGCTCATCGATTTGCTCTTAGTTTCCACCGAAAGATTCGGGATAAGCGGCTCAATGGTTCGGTTCTCGATGAGGTTCCGGGGGTTGGTCCTCGCCGTCGAAGGATGTTACTACGGACCTTTGGTTCGATCGAAGGTATTCGGCGTGCAACGGCTGACGATATTGCTTCGGTGCCCACGATGACAAAGCAGTTAGCGGCGAAAGTCAAAGAATATTTGACGGAAGCATAGGCGATGTTTCGGCGAACAATTTTGGCTAACATCGTATCATAGAGGTATGAGATTTTCTCGCACAACAAAAATCGTTGCTCCCATTTTGATGGTTGCTCTATTGGCTCCAATTGCTACCCCGCAAATTGGTCAACTTATTAAGTTGGTGGGAATTTGGGAAGTTACCAAGCGCTATGGCGGAGAGGTTAACAATGCCTTCAACAAATTGGTCAAGCGAGATGCAGAAGCATCGAAGATGACGAAGGTGGTTCCGATCATCAGCGGTGGGATTGGTGGACGCAAGGCTGTCGGTATGGTTCAGGTCTCTGGCCCAAAAAGGTATTTGGATACGGTTAAGGCTGTCGCCCAAATCGAACAAGACCTGTTTGGAAAAGAAATTCGTATTCGCGCGATGATCCCGATTGATCAAGATTCGATTGCCAAAGACATTAAGCCGGTCGAGCAGGTTGGCATCACCGGAATCGTCGATCTGAAACTCTAAATC
>Ga0194055_10002201_pt1 | contig 15531 bp, 22 predicted proteins | sample SepL449m_MetaG_FD_155482 | JGI IMG/M metagenome (GOLD analysis project Ga0194055, IMG submission 155482) | Anoxic zone freshwater microbial communities from boreal shield lake in IISD Experimental Lakes Area, Ontario, Canada - Sep2016-L442-9m | ecosystem: Environmental > Aquatic > Freshwater >... | reverse complement strand
AGCGGGAGTATCGCGACCATTTGATTTACTGATCAGTGGCGACAAAGTGTCTTATCGCGGCGTAACCGTTGAGTTTGTTAAGACCGGTGATTACGACACTATTCGCATTACAAAATAGTTAGCTCAGGTTTTTGTCAGCAATCAGTTTGAACTGTGGAACATTGGGCCAAGTTGCAAATTTGGTATATGCAGCATCTGCCCACTTGTTTAGATTCTCAAGAATCGGGCCGAGAATTTCAGCCTCGTTTTCCTCTACGAAGATTGAGCGTGCCAGCCAGAGGGCTTTGCCGTCTGGGTAATTAAGCATCAGAGTTACAGAGTCATCGTCAATTTGCTTCTCCATTTCCTCTACAAGTGAACTGAACTCGCCCTCGTCATAACGACTTTCGTCTATAGACGACTCGATGAGGATCGCAACTTCCAAGCTGTCGGTTTGCATGTCGTATTCGTCGTCATCCCACGTGTCTGGCCCGATAAACACAGTCCATGATCCGGTTTTGATTTCGGTTAACTCAAATTCAGATCCATTGACCACGTCTAACTTTCCGCCGCGCTGCACAAACCAATCAGCAATTGATGCGTGTAGGTCGTCTAGCCGCGTCATGAAGGTTGTCCAAACATTTTTACTACCGCAAATTCAAACCGGGCAAGCAAGGTTGCGGGTACGGGTAACCCTCTAAATGCATCCAGCAACCCGTGATACCACCACTGCTGATATTCAAATGGTGCATTGAACACCTTGCCAAACCAATCGTTGTTTCGATCCTCTCGCACCCAATCGCGAAGAGTGGCTTCAGCATTGTGGGTTTTGTCTGCCAAAGCGATGAGAAGTGATTGCTGGTTGTGGTCATCGGCTACTAGATGGTCTAGGTAAATCTGCTTTCTGGCTTTCCAGTTATCTAATGATTTCTCGCCTTCGTTTTCGACATGGGTGCAAGCCTGAACCATGTCTGCAACTTTCTTACCGACCTTCCGCCGCACCATTTCATACGTGCATGGAGTGTCTTCGAGAATGTCGTGGAGGAGTGCAGCTTCTGCTTGTTTCTCTGTGCCACCGTGCTCAAGTACGAGTGCACTTACCGCCATGAGGTGGGAAATGTATGGAATGCTGGTCTTTTTGCGAAAATGCCCGGTGTGCCACTTGTATGCAAGATTGAATGCCTTGTCCATATTTCCTCCTGTTTGTGCGTAGTTAGAACCAACTCCAAAACTGAATCGGCATGAATGCTTTTGCCTGTTCCAGTGCAGCAGATATTTCGGGATATCGAGGGCCACCAAAGTGTTTCAGTGCACCTAATACGTCTTTGACTTCGGTTGCCCCGAGTAACTCAAGAAATGGATGAACGTATGCAGATGGAATGGTGTGGGCGAATTCGTATTCATCGGCACCGAAGAATTGTTCTACGGTAGGTCCCAGATCTTGACCAAAAATTTTCAGGCTGTCATCGGGAAGTAGTGAGGCCCAGACTGTTCGAGAGTCTGCTCCGTCTTTCTCCTGCAGAAGAACAACCTCTCTCACGGTTGAACGGTAACCAATGGGTGTCGCGCGATTGAGCTCTGCATAATCTGGGTTTTCAAGCCATTCCATAAACTATTTACGCACCGGCGGGCTCCACGTGTGTGTCCATTTCTTTTTTCCATTATCAAACGAAAGAATCCACGTGCCATCAAGTTGCTGATCAGCACGCTGCAAATGCATCTTGGGTTCAAGTTGAGAGAAGTGAGTTCGCGACTTTTTGAACACTCCAACACGGATGAGCACCAAGATGAGATCTCGTTGATTACCGCCAATTCCCCGTGTTGCTGGAATCCAGTGTCGGAATCGCAACAGATCTGATATTTCTTCTCGCGAAAGGCGCGTGGTTCGCCGATCAACAAATGGGCAAGGGTCGTTTAACATGATGCTCCTCATCGAACCTGGCGTTACCACCGGATTGAACCGGTTGGTGATCTTCAAAGGGCCAGGACCCTCAGATCGTCTGGATGATTACAAGGTCAATATAGCGATTGGCTGTCACAGAGTTCCAACTTTGTGGCACCCTGTGCGTACCGTTTGAGGTAAGGAGGAATGATGAAGACCGAGGAAATAGAAGACGGTGATGTGTGTCCGTATTGCGGTGTACTCGCCATTTTTTTCGAAGGCGAAGATGAATTGGCATGTCCAAGCTGTGGATCTCAATTGTTTAATTCCGCTGTGCCGCATGACATCCTGCCCAACGATCTCGATGATGAAGAGATCGAAATAGTTCGTGCTGAAGAAGCAGACTGGGAAGAAGCCGACCGTACTGACTTTGGTGATCCCGAGGTCGACGGCGATTACTAAGCACGTAGGGGTAGGGTCGGTTTATGACCATTCCCTCAGACAGCAGCGATAAAGAGCAGATATTGGATTTGAACAAAGACGGGCATATTTCCGTTGGCGAAAGCGTTCGCGCAGAAGCCGGACTGTTAAATGAGTTTGCGAAAAAAGCAGGACAGGGAAAAGGTCCTAAGGCATGGATCAATCGAATTCTTGGTCGCGGCTTAGACAAAATCGATAACGACTAACCACAGGAAATTCTTAGGGTTGGCAGCCGCGAAGTTGAAAGGAGTTAAGTGCTCCACAACTACCAACCCAGAACCGCGCCAGTTAGGCAGCGAGAGCAAATGCACTGGCGTGAACCAATGCACCATTGAACGACAAGCCTTGACCTACTAATCGGCTTGAACGCACGTGCTCTTCTACGCCCAGTCCAACACCTGGCTTGCTGATGATCTCTGCCGAGGCAAGTCGGCTTAAGAACTTCAGTGCTGCAGTTGCAGATGGGCGAAGATTCGTTTGGCCTGGTGCGTCAAGCAAAATGCCGCGAACCAGTGCTTCCCAGTTGGCTGCGAGAGCCTCTTGGGTTGCAAAGAGTTCTGCGCTCACAATGCGTGAACCATGTGCAACGACAACACCCTGCTGAGCAGGCAGTGGTCCTCGACGCACCAGATCTTCAATAGCCCGCGCAACGAACTGGTCGCGCTCGGCAAATTGTTCAATATCGCGGAAGTTGGCAGAACCACTGTGCACGCCTTTGAGGCGAAGCTCGTGATCGACTGCTGCCCACACGGCACCTTGGTCCGATCGCTTGTCGCCTCCGCGTGCGAGATTGTCGCGAATACCTTCTGCCTTTGCGCGACGAACGCGGCGGTTTACATATCGATTTGCACGGGTGAATTCACTTCCACCTGACCAACGACCGGCTTCTACACAGCTAACGGGAATGTCTATGGTGGCTCCAGCTGGCACAAGGATGCTTACGTTCACGGTGCGTGTTTGACGGCCGCCATCCAGCACCTGGCCTTCTGGAATGAGAATTGCAGTTGCACCTGAATTGGTGACCTGCAGAGTGGGAACTTCGGCGTTTGGTTTTTCCGAAACGGTTAAACCAGCAGTTGCGCCTGTCGAGAAATTGAATCCGAGGCTTTGGCCGGGCAAATATACGGGGTAGATGGCAGCACCTAGTCGGTGGATAGGTCGACCGACGGCTGCGAATTCGAGAACTGACACTGACATGGGTAAATCCTTTCGAGTGATTTTTAGGTGACATCACTTCGACGCACGCAGGGGGCAGGTGTGTGACGTGCTGGACATGTCACACATTTACGAGATGTATGCGTATTAGGAGCATCAACTCACAGAAAGGCTGTTACACGACAGATGAAATACCGACAGACACCTCATCACCTATTCAATTCCAATTTGCAGGCACGTCCTCAAAATGCAGGCGCAATTTGGCGCACCCTGTGTTGGGTGAACGAGCAAGTGGCAATCAGCGGAGATCTCTCCGATTTCGACTCCGAGGCACTCGTTCAACTCAACAACTGGATTGACCAAGGTATTACCGACATCATCGATCTTCGCGGCGAAGCATCGCACGAACGTTTCGTTGCACAGCACGCATCGCACATCACCTATCACTGGTTGGGGGTAGATGATGCGGGTGATCGCAGAAATAACGAGTGGTTTGAAGCAATTGAAGCAGCGGCGCAACTGGTGTTGCAAGACCCAAGTCGAAAAATGGTGATCCACTGTCACATGGGTGTAAACCGCGGACCCTCTGCGGCATTCACTGCACTCATTACGCATGGAGTTGATCCAATTCAGGCACTTACCCAAATTCGGTCAGCACGGCCGGTGGCGGCAATCTTGTATTCCTTCGATGCAGTGCAGTGGTTCGCGCAGCGACAGGGGAAGACCGAGCAGGAAGTGGCGGACCTGTTCCAGGCGGTCTATGACTGGCACGTGGAAAACCCTTTAGATCTGGGGTATTGCATCCAGCAGATTGGCAGTAGATATGCGGCATAAATCGGCGGAAGGTCCCAATGTCACACATTTGGGACCTGCGTGCGTATACGAGGTATGACAAACATACCTAACCAAAAAATTACCCACATGTACATCCTTGTCGACCGTTCAGGTTCGATGGAATCAATCGCTAATGATGTAATCGGTGGATTTAACACCACCGTTGCAGATCAGCAAGCAAATGGTCCGGACGCCAAGCTCACGGTCATTCAATTCGATTCGCAAGACCCAGCGGCAGTGATGTGCGCAGGCATTCCAATTTTGGAAATGAATCGTCTTGATCGTTCGACGTATCAACCTCGGGGTGGAACTCCATTGTTGGATGCAACTGGTCTCTTGATCGGTCGTATTCGTGTTGAGCAAGCAGCGAGGGTTGCAAATGGTCTTGCAGAAGAAGACGTGGTGTTCATCACCATTACTGACGGCCAGGAAAACCAGAGTCGTGAATACAACCTTCCGCAGATAACCCAATTAATCAACGAATGCAAGACAGCAGGATGGACATTTGTCTACATGTCTGCAGACCTCAACGCGTACGCGGACGCAGCAGCAATGGGTTACGACCATGGATCAACGCAGCATTTTGCAGCAACAGCAGATGGCGCAGGAAAAGCATTCACGAGCATGTCAAGGAACATGTCGAACATGCGAGACAAGAAGCGTCGCATGGAGGAATTCGATTCCCGTGAGTTCTTTGAAACCGGTAAGGACGCAGAAGAAAATTCATGATGAAAAAACCAGCAAGGTACATCATTGCTGGAGTGGACGAGGCCGGGGTTTCGACCCCGGTCCTTGCTCGTGTGAGGTGTGAAAGCAGCTCCGGTTCATTTGAGAACATCTTCCCGATTGAAGCCGTGCATGGATATGCACGAAACCAGAGGGAAGAAGGTTTCATCGTGACTGTTGAGTGGTTATACGAAGTGCCGCAAGAGGCACAAAATTGGTGGGCAGAGTATTTCATTGCCGTAGGAGGCAAATAATCATGTGGGTATTTACTGAAACAGGATTTGTAAGTGCAGTTCGTAAGCCAGAGGAGCCGAAGTACATCACCGTGCGTGCGCGTGAAAAGCAATCACTTGAAGTGCTCTCGGATCTGGCTGAAACGCCAATTATTGATACGCCTTATGGCGACTATGCATATCGTGTTCTCGTTACCGATGAAGTGTTTAAGGCCTGGTTGTCAACATCGGTTGACATGTTGGATTACGACAACTTCAAGAATCGGGTGTGGGAAACTCGCGGCCATGATTTCCACGACGCACTCAGTACAGTGTGGTCTGCCATGTACAAACTGCAGCAGTAAAGACGTGGTTTAGGCTGCTTTCACTGGTGAAGTTCCGCCGAACATTGGCCCTAAAAGTCCGCCCAGGTGCTGCGCTTCTTTAACTAGACCATCCAGAAGTCCGGTCATGTCCTTCACATGCTCACAACGCATTTCTGCACCGACAACAATCATGTTGTTATCGCACCACACACGAACCCCAACTCGAGTGGTGTTTAAACGGTTGATTTCTCGGAGAAGTTTCACGTTTTGTGTGACGTTGTGGAGGACGGTTGACGTTGCGCGAATAACTGGTTGAGTTCCATCAAATAACTGAAGTCGAACGTTGACGTCTTTGTAGTTTGCTGCGATCAGACCGTTGTCGTGAACAAGGTGAGAGATCTTCTTCTCTTCTAGATACTCGACGACTTGGGGAAAGTAGATGCCTGCTCCATCAAGTCGTCGATCAAAATGAATCGTGAATTCATCTGAACTTACTTCCAGGTATTGCCCAATTTCGGAGTTGAATCGGATAGTGATTTCTGGATCAGAGTTGATTGAGAGTCGGTTCATCATGCCGTCAATCATTAAATGTCCCAAAGTAAAACTGCCACTGCCAGTGGTTTCTGCCGGTTGTTTTACCACCGTGTCGGGACAACCAATATACGACCAGCTGCGCCTCAGAGTGATCGACTTTTTGTCAACAATGACTTGACCAACAGGAGGTTGCGCAAACACCGCCATAAAATCGTCGAGATCAATTGGCATTTCTCCGAGGACGCTGCAAATACGTTGGAAGTCGCGGAATTGTATTTTTGCAGTGACGTTTGGTTCTTCAGAAAATGTTTTGAACTCTGTCGTTTTCGTGCTGACCGCCATTTGAATTTCGCCACCGGATGATGACTTCACTGTTGCAGTATCCCCGTTGATAGTGATGCTGCAGGTTCCCCCTGCGCTATTCAGTGAAAATGCGCTAATAAGAAGTCGTCCAGGAATGAGGTATGAACCCTCAAACTGGTGATTTTCTCCGGGGATTGTGATCCACGTGTCGCTGCTATTCATTTGCCACGTGCGAACACCATTGATACACGTAACCAAAATGCCACGACCTTTATCTTCTTCGAGAACAGACATACGAACCGCCGACATGACGAGGTCGAGTTCACTTTCTGGGATATCTCCGATGTTTACTTTCATGCTTCAACCTTTGTTGTGAACTTCTTCAGGACTTTTACCGGTGTGTATCCAGTTGGGATTGTGTGCATCTCTTCAAATAACAATGCAAGGTCGTTGTTCTTCAGGTCTTCAACCTGTGCGGTCGGTGCAATCACCTGAGGTGAATTTGCCTCGGTGAGTTCGGGTGTTGGATTGGTTGCCAACTTCGTTTCGTTGCTCATGGTGTGCTCCTTGCGGGGTCGGTGTGGTCGGTTTTTATCCCACGGGTGGGTCAGAGATAGTAGGCGAACACAAGTTCGCTTGCACGGCATTTCGGTGCCATTTCCATAAACGCACACACTTGTTACAAATGTGCCCGAAATGGCCCTATTCCCAGTCCTGGGCCCAATCGTCCCAGTCCACAACGCTGTCGGCATCGACCTGAGAGGCCGCCTCAACGGTGGCCTGGACCAAGCTGGAGACGACGTCAAGCACGACCAGGCCATTGTTGGGGAGCAGGAAGTCCACCACGCAGGCAGGGGCAATATCCGGCTCTTTCCACCAGTCCAGCAATTGAGAGACCTCGAGTGGCTGCATCACTTTGCACATGATGTCGACAAGAAACGAGCGCTGGTACGTGGTGTCGCCTGGGTTCAACCACAAAGTGATTTTCAACTCGTTATACAAGTAGTTGGAATGGATTGCCCAAAGCGGGATCGGTTCTGCGGAGTGTGGGTGAATCAAGCTCACCTTGATCATGCTGTGAGCTTCTCCTCCAATGCCCGTCTGAACAATCCCTGTGAGATTTTGCAGAATTGCAAACTGTTCAAATATCGCGGAGAACTCGTCACTACGTGCGTCAAAGAGTACGCGGCAGGTCATCGCGATGTTTTGAATCGCATCGCTCAACCAATCTGCGCGAGAACGAAGAAGAGGGCCAGGAGCGCTAATTCGCGACTTACGGGAGGCGCTTAGTGAGATCTGCTCAATAGCTTGAGCATGCTGGTGGGTGAGACAAGGGAATTCTTGATCGCAGGAAATACAGCGTGGGTCATCCTTGAGACCATTTGACATATGAATAGCTGCAATCACCCTTGCAAGATCCTGAGCGGAGTAAAAAGCTTCTCGAATGTTCATTGAAACCTCCCATAGAAATAAAAGAGCACGTACTCACCCGGGTGAATACGTGCTTGTGGACAGTTTCAGTATGACAAATGGGTGTCACGGAGTAATCAATACAGTGCGTATTTAGTGGTATGAACACAAAACAACGTACAAAGATTTTTTTCGACAATGACTATGTATTGGATTCGGGTGTAGAAACACGTACGAAGGCAAAACCAATTGCAGACATCATCATTGCGGAGGAATTGTCTGGCGTGGAGTTGTGTTCACCGAGAAAAGCAACCAGGCAAGAACTTGAAGAAGTTCATAGTCCTGAATATCTGGACTGTTTGTGGAATGGAGATCAAGAGTTACTGCGAAGTTTGTTGGCGAGCACCGGCGGTGTTTTGGAGGCAGTGGATCAAGCACTTATTGATGGATTCTCCGGAAGTTTGTCGAGTGGTCTACATCATGCGAAGCGAACCCACGATGAGGGATTCTGTTACATCAACGGATTGGCGTTGGCAGCACTGCGTGCACTGAATGTGCACGGTCTAACCGATGTAGGAATACTTGATTTGGACGCGCATTGTGGAGGCGGCACATTCGAACTCATTGGAAGTGACGCACGAGTGCGTTTGGCGGACGTGAGCACGAACTCGTATGACAGTTGGAAATCATTCGAGTTGCGACACCATCTGAAAATAGTTCGCGATTCAAACAACTATTTGGGTGAGGTAGAGAAAGCTCTCAAGCACCTCAGCGGGGTCCAACTCCTTATTTACAACGCAGGAATGGACCCATTTGAGGGTTGCAGCACTGGCGGTCAACCTGGAATCACACACGAGATTTTGCAACGTCGTGAAAAACTGGTTGCAGATTGGTGTAGAGAGAACAACGTACCGGTGTTGTTTGTGCTTGCAGGCGGTTATGAGGGCCCGAATTTAGATCTTGAAGGAGTGGCACGTTTGCACCTTCTCACGATCAACGAATTCGCGCAGTAACTATTGGCCCTTGCGTTGATCTTTCTCTTCACTCCAAATAATTGCCTGATCTAAGGTTTTTCCAGGAAGCTCGTAAACCTCAATGTCGCCTGGTGTCTCACTAACGACATATAGCACCTCAGGTGTGCCGTCATCAAGAAGCCTGATACTGATTGCGAGATAATTCTCAGCGTCTGTAGACCATTCGTTGGTGGAGTCCTCTTGCCATGAGTAAGTAAACAACGGTCAGTCCTATTCTCTCTACTTTGCAGGTCGCTTAGCGGGCTTTGTTGCGCGGCGGGGGATAGTCAGAGGCGGGTCCAGCTTCTCTGCTTTTCCACGTCGATATATCTGCGCCGGCTTGCCGGTTCCAGAAGATGATTGCCGAGTTCTACCGGGAACTCTCTCGATGAATCCTTCAATCACTTCTGCTTTTCGTGCAAAGTTCGCTGCATCAAAAGAAAGCTTCATCTTTTCTCTGGCCGACTTTTCGCCAGGTGTTGAAACACGCGAGGCTTTGCGGTACTCCTCAACAAGTAGATTCTGCACTTTAGAAAGCACATCCTGATCTCTGGTCATTTTTCGACCACTTGATAGCCCCATACGCATGTCATTCATCGGCATGGTCATCATGAGTTCATTCTTGCTTGATTCCATAAAGGCTTTGGAAAGAACATGAATCTGTTGTTCCGCAGCAAATGAATCCGAACTCGAATCTTCTCGACGAATTCGATCTGCAAATCGAAGTGTTTCTGCGTCTGGGTTATACGCGTGATGAAACATCACTTCATACACGTGTCGTAAATCGCCAAGGGTGAATTCTTCATCGCAGAATTTCAAAGCGATAGGAGTTCGCTCCATAAGTTCGCGTACTCGCGAAATGGCATCGCGGATAATTTGATTGTGGTCAAACTCCAAACGGTTGGGGTCTGCAAGCACTTCAACAACATCCATGAACTTTGCATTTGCGGCATCGCTACCTGCAAACGGCGAAGCGAAGTCGGGGCTAAATGCCACATACGCAATTGAAATGGTTCGTCCAGGCCGTGGATCACGACCAACATCTCCATACGCACCAATCTGGACTAAGTCTTGGGGATTGATGTGAATCGCGGTTTCTTCAAAGAGTTCGCGGCAGGCAGCTTCAACCAGGTTCTCGCCCTGCCAGTTCACATGGCCTCCGGGTAGGGCATAGTCAAATGGTTCCCGCGGCACTTCTCGCACGACGCCGGTTTTGGGGTCCACGATGCAGGACTTGGGTCCCTTCCGTTGGACAACGGCCACCTGAAGCAGATTGCGCTTAATGGTGAGGGCCACGACATCGACTGCTACATGGAAGTAGGTCGGAAAGTCGGGGGTTGCGGGCTTTGCGGTGTATTCCATATGTACCTCCATAAACGCACGTTTATGGCTTATGTGTAATCCTACATAAAGGTTTGGAAACGGGTTGACACCCTCTGTAAATCTGATATTCGGCTTGTTACTATGCCCCAGAGCACTTGGCCCCGTTTTTTGAAGCGCCAATACCTGTATGTCATTAATCTCATACAGACAAAGGGTTTTCTTTCTGTGCAACACCCTCTGGATAAATTGCATTATGACTATAAAGCAGGCAAGAACTGGTGTTGCGAACAAATACTCATGTGCTATACTCGGTACCCCAGAAAAATCGAAAAAGGAGAAAAACGCAAAAAACCAGCAAAAACAGCAATTTCACGATCCACAGACCGTGAGACAGCAAGTTGTCACTTTAACAGTTATCCAGTCCGACCCGCCAGCTACCACAACCGCACGTCTCTCGAAAGGGGATCCAATGACCACCAAGCGCAACCACAACAAACCAAGCACCCTCACAATCCAGACCAAAAAGCGTCAAGACGAGTATGTCTTAGGGGTGTATCAGGCACTTGAGACCCGTTTGGGCAATCGTGTTACCTACAAGGGGCAAGAAGTTGCAGATGTCATTCAGTACACAATCGTCGAACTCCTTGGGCGAATCACATTCATCATGAGCAAGTACCCAGACCCTGCGCATTATGTTGGCGCACGTTTGTCAAACGTGGTCACCGATCATGGTCGTCGTCAGGCGGCGCAACGTGGGGAAGGCGCGCGGTACGACCGCAAAGTTGCGTCAGCGAACGAAGAGCACACTGCACGAAAACTTGAACAATTCGTGAGTGGCGACTCATTGGATATTGCAGACCATCTTGACAAAATCGCACTAGTGAAGAAGGCCAAGGGTGTTTTGTCTACTGAGCAACAGCGAATCTTGGACTTGGTTGCAGTAGATGGGATCAGTGTCACAGAAGTAGCGAAGATTGTGGGCAAGCGTCGTGAGACGGTGAGTCGCAGTTTGAGCGATGCAAAGAAGCGTGCGCAAAAGGCCATTGGGCCAGCGTCGTAACGGTTCATTTCTCGGGTTTCACTCGTACCATCTCCACAACTTTTGCGCTGTGGCTAGCAAGGTTGTGGCAGGTGGGCGAGTGAGTTACCCGAACATGCAACGTGATCTGGTTATTGCAATGCGGACATATCCAGTGAATGGTTCGCTTCGGTGATTGTTCCATGTTGTGCCTCCTTGGCAAGTCGTAATCGACAAGCCGCACAACATAAGGAAAGGTGTGACGTAGTTTTCTGAAAGCCTTTTAAATACTGAGAACGCGTTGAGCCTGGCTTGGAGCAACCATCATCTGTTTCACGTGTAAAGCATCAACGGTTTTCGTCACTTTGCTAAGCAACGGAGTGAGGCGCACATCGGTCATTTCTCGAAGTGAAATTTCTAAAGGAATACCGTAAGTAATTCCAGATAGATCAATGGCCTCTGTGTCTGCGGGCGCTAACTGCAACGAAACAACATTGTGCGAACGCATGAGGAGATTCTCTGCGAGTAAGACTCCGTCGTGAATTACCCACCCTGCAGGCACTCTCACTAACCAGCGAAGAGATAGGCGGTGTAGTTGAGGTGCAAACTTCCATATTGCTGCTGCGGCACAAACGGAAACGATCGAGCCACCGACCCAGAGCTCGTTGCCAAGAAGGTTGTCTGAAACAACAAACAGCGCGGCAAGTACGGCCCACGTAAGAAGCGAGGGGAGCATCAGGTTGACAGGAATTCGAAGCAGAAATCGACGTTCGTTTCCGTAGGCCCCAGCTTGAACCTGGGTCGCTCCAAAATCAGACATATATATAAGGAGTAGTGCCACGAGCGCAGCGGTTGCAACAGCAACAGGGAGAACCTCAAATTCTTCGGCGGGAAGGTGAGCGATTAAGCAAATGAACACCACCGGGCTGCTTAATCGAATCGCAGTCAGTGAAATTGGATGAAGAATCCAGCTAGCTAATGCAGCAATAACCCAGAGAATCCACAATCCAGGAGTAAAACTTTGTTGGAACAATGCAACGATTATCCACAGCACCCGAACCGGCCAAGCAATGTGCGTAAAGAGACGCTGAATCACGCCACGAGCCTAGAGCCGTAGTGCAGCCCGCAAGTAATGTTGCACGTATGGCTGGTGGCGCAAAAGCAACAAAGAAAGACCGCGACCGCGCTGGCTTTTTGCGCGAGGCCATCAACTTGCATAACGAGCGCTATTTCGCCCATGATGCACCAGAAATTAGCGACGCGGAATATGACGAATTGAAGCGCGAACTGCAGGCGCTTGAAGCAAAATTTCCTGAACTTGTCACGCTTGATTCGCCAACGTTGCAAGTTGGTGCGCCGGCAATAACCACGTTTGCGCCCGTAACGCACAGGGCCCCAATGACCAGCCTCGACAACGCAATGGGGCCAGACGAATTGCAGGCCTGGGGAGAGCGCATGGTGAAAGGGCTCGACAACGCAGACATGCAGTTCATCTGCGAATTGAAGATCGATGGTCTTGCAATCAGCCTTCGCTACGAAAACGGAGTGTTAGTTCAGGCGGCAACACGTGGTGATGGAAAAATTGGCGAAGACGTAACTGAGAACATCAAAACGATCAAAGTCATTCCGCACATGTTGACCGCACCAAAGGGTGGAACCATTCCCGCCGTGTTGGAAGTGCGTGGCGAGGTGTACATGCCAATTGCGGCCTTTGAACAATTCAAAGCCGACAAAGAGCGCGACAACGAACAACGCGTGAAGCAGGGCAAGAAACCAGAGTCTGTTCCTGCAAACCCACGTAACGCTGGTGCAGGAAGTTTGCGCCAGAAAGACCCGGCAATTACTCGCACACGAAACTTGGCGTTCTGGGCGTATCAACTTGGCGAAACGCAAGGCGTTCCCGAGTTAACTAGCCATCATGAAACATTGAATTACTTGAAGCAACTGGGTTTACCAACCAACCCAGAACGCAAGTTGGTGAACAGCATGGGTGAAGTGAAAGCCTTCTGCGATCACTGGGAAGCACACCGTCACGACCTTGATTACGAAATTGATGGAGCTGTAGTAAAGCTCGACAACCTTACGCAACGCGAACAACTTGGGTTTACTTCACGTGCACCACGCTGGGCAATTGCCTACAAATTTGCACCAGAAGAACGCAACACCTTATTGAACGACATTCAGGTGTCGGTTGGTAGAACTGGGCGAGTAACGCCGTTTGCAGTACTGCAACCAGTTTTTGTTGCCGGTTCAACCGTGGGCATGGCCACCTTGCACAACCGCGAACAGGTTGCGCTGAAAGACGTTCGTCCTGGCGACACCGTTGTAGTGCGAAAGGCTGGCGACGTCATTCCCGAAGTGGTTGGCCCAGTGCTTGCAAAGCGCCCAAAGAATTCAAAGCCGTGGAAGTTTCCGGAAACGTGCCCGTGTGATGTGAAGTCCACCTTGGTGCAAATTGAGGGCGAGTCCGACACGCGTTGTGTCGAACCCTCGTGTCCGTTCCAACGCGATCAGCGCATTATTTACTTCGCATCGCGCGGAGGAATGGACATTGAAGGTTTGGGCGAAAAAACGGTGTTTGCTCTTTCCGACCTTGAGTTGGTGAGCGATGTCGGCGACTTGTATTCGCTAAACCAAGAGCAGCTGTTACAAATTGAAGGCTTCGGAGAATTGAGTGCCACCAATTTGTTGGCGGGCATTAACAAGTCAAAGTCAAAACCCCTTCCCAAATTGCTTACGGCTTTAGGCATTAAACACTTGGGGCCAGCAGCATCAGAATCATTGGCAAAAACATTCGGTTCACTTGATCGCATTATGGAAGCCACCGAAGAAGAGCTCAGCAACATTGACGGTGTTGGTGGAGTGATTGCGCAATCAATTGCAACGTGGTTCAAGCAAAAGTCAAACAAAGCAATTGTTGAAAAACTGCGCAAGGGCGGTGTGGAATTCGGCAATGTAGTCACCAGCGACTTGCCGCAGAATCTTCTGGGCAAAGCAATCGTGGTAACAGGAAGTGTCGAAGGGTTTACGCGCGATGAAGCAGAAGCAGCCATCAAAGATCGCGGTGGAAAATCCCCAGGTTCGGTAAGCGCAAAAACCTACTGCGTAGTGGTGGGCGAGGACCCAGGTGCTTCAAAAGTTACAAAGGCCACCGAATTGGGTATTCCTATGATTCAGGCTGACGCTTTCCAGAAGTTGCTTGATACTGGCTCTATTTAAGTAGCTGAGCCAATTCGGCTGCGTGCGTAATTGATACGTATTTGCGTACGTACTCCACCAGTTGTTGCTGAAACTCAGCGCCGTGTCCTTTGTTGGCACAAGCCAAGTGAGCAAGTTCGTGCAACAACAACAGCTGTGTTGGCTTAGCTTTGCGTACAGCAATGCACCATTCGTCGCTAAACGCAAGGCCCAGCAAGTCGCTCGACATTTTTTGGCGCACAAGCGCAGGTGGGTCTAAGTCTTCGTTTTCGGCGATGGTGGTAATCCAAGCAGTGGCATCATTCATGCTGAGGGCTCGCGTTGGAGAGCTTTTCTCAAGCGCATCTTCAGCCGCGTACACACGTAATGCCTCAGAACTAGCCATTTCTGCCAGTTCCTAATTGTCGACTGGAATTGCCGAAACTATTGCGACCGCTCGAAAACTGTTGTCCCGCACGGTGACCAGCACCAAAAGCTTCGCGGTCGCTGCGGTAATTGCTGGTGTTGCTGTGCAAATGCGGGGTGTTCTGCACCATTACGCGTCGTGCGCGTTCGGCACGTTCAACGAGCACCAATCCAACACCAGGAGATTCTTTAGCAATGGTCTGGAGTTCTTTTGCAAGCTTTGAGCCAATGGCTTCGCAATACCCGCGCCACCACGATGTTTTGAAACGACGGTCGCCAGGTGGGATAGAGCGGGCGGCAAGTAAGTCGGCAGCTGTATACAGCGCCTCAAGTGAGAAGAGGTCATTTTCAGTACCGAAGGCAACCATGATGACTTGTGTTGGGTTTGGTTCCATCATGTCGCGATACGAATGACAGGAAACCGCGTTGGCGATGTTCCATAACAATGTTCCGCGGCGCACTCGGTATTGACCGGTGATCGTAAAGGTTTTGGATGTCACCGTTTCGTTGTCGAACGTGCGCTTACTTATTGAACTTTCGTCAATGTCGTACTTCTGCATTAACCGAAAGGCGAGTGTTAACGCGGTCTCTGCTTCGGCCTGAGGCGTGTTTGGGTGGTTGGCCTTTTCCAGAATGGCGCGCACCTTGGCATGCAGGTTGTCGCGATTCGTCATGCCGTCAAGGTACTCAATGGGTGCACGGTGAAAGTGCTAGTCCATTTTGCGGGATTCGG
>Ga0194055_10002200_pt1 | contig 15531 bp, 11 predicted proteins | sample SepL449m_MetaG_FD_155482 | JGI IMG/M metagenome (GOLD analysis project Ga0194055, IMG submission 155482) | Anoxic zone freshwater microbial communities from boreal shield lake in IISD Experimental Lakes Area, Ontario, Canada - Sep2016-L442-9m | ecosystem: Environmental > Aquatic > Freshwater >... | reverse complement strand
CAACCTGCACCTACGAAGGGCCCGGCCCTCGCACTGCCGAACGTAGCCGCAGGTTGGCAACCTGCGGTGAAGCACCGCCGGACGCAAATCCGGGTGCAGGTTACCAACCTGCACCTACGAAGGGCCCGGCCCTCGCACTGCCGAACGTAGCCGCAGGTTGGCAACCTGCGGTGAAGCACCGCCGGACGCAAATCCGGGTGCAGGTTACCAACCTGCACCTACGAAGGGCCCTACAGCCCGCCTGTGAAGGCCTCGGGCTCGGTGAGCACGAAGGCATGGCCGTGGTCGCTGGTCACGATCACGACGGCATCGTCCCACGCCTGATGCCGTTCGAGCCACTCAAACACCGCCTTCACTGCGGCGTCGCCCGACCGCACGGCCCCGATCGCGTTGTCGATGTTGTTGGCGTGCGAGGCCCAATCGACGTCGCCCGCCTCGACCATCAGCCAGAACCGGCCCCGCGCGGCGAGCACGTCCATCGCGGCGGTGGCGATCTCCGCCAGCGACGGATTCTCGGCGATGTCGGCCTCCGTGTAGCGGATCGTCGACCCATACTTTTTCCGGAGCGCGTCGACGTCCTCGTTGGTCGGTAGGTGGCCCGCCGCAGGGTCGTAGTCACCGTTGGCGGTCTGAAAGGGCAGGTGGCCCTCGGCAGCACCGAAGAGCCCGAAGAGCCGGAGGTTTCGGGCGATGGCGTCAGCCGCCGCCTCCGCCAACACGTCGCCCCCGCGGCGACCGGGCGTCCGCAGCGCTATCCGGTAGCGGCCGCCTTCGGCCGCGTCGATCGCCTTCAGCGTCGAGTCGGCGAGGTACTTCAGGCCCAGTTCGAGATTGGCCCCCTGGTCCTTGTCTTTCTCGGGATCGGTCGGCACGCCGAAGCCACCGCCGATCACCACGTCGAGACCGGGAAGCGGGTCGGTGCGGTGAGCGATCGATGGCAAGCCCACGAGGTCGCGGGCGATGTCTTGGTAGTCGTCGCGACTGACGTTGTTGGCATAACTGCAGGCCGGGGTGGCGTGCGATGCGGGCACGCTCGACACCGCCCCGACCGCGTAGCCACGCTGCTGGAGCGTGCGGGCGATCGATACGACGTGCCCACCGTTCACGTCGACATTGATCGCGTCGTTATAGGTCTTGATGCCGGAACAGAATGACACCGCCGACGCGGCCGAGTCGGTGTAGGGGTGCGGCACATCGCGATCCTTGCCAATCAGGTAGGTCAGGCTGGCCCGCCGGTCCCATGGCGTGGCACCGCCGCGGCTCGGATCGTAGCCGCCGGGAACCTCGCCGCCAGGGTTTTTCACCGCCTGGGCATCGACATCGGACGACGTCTTGTCGTTCGCCGGGGTCGTGACGCAAAAGCCGAAGTCGGTCGGCGCCCCTCGGTAGTCCTGAAAGGAGAATCCCGTGCCCCGGCCTTCCGTGTATTCCACCTTGCCACGCGTCGCGATCGCCGCGGTGCGGGTGGTATGCCAGTCCATGCCGTCGAAGATCACGAGCACGATGTACTTCTTGCCGGCATCGGCGGCGGCCATCTGGAGCCGGTAGACATCGGTCTGGTCGAAGTACTCGGCTTCCGGATTGAGCGTGCGGTCGGGCAGGCGGCCGTAGATCGCCTTGAGCTTGTCGGCATCGCGGTAGACGCTGTTGGTGCCACTGACGCCGTCGAGCGACATGCCGAAGGAATAGACCGGAATCAGCCGGTTGGAGTGGGTCGAGTGAGAGACATACTTCTGGGGCTGGTCACCCCAGTAGCCCCACCAGGCACGACCGGCGAGTTCGGCGTCCGACTGCATTCGCCGGATTCGGTCCGGGGCGGCGACGTGAAGGTCGTCCGGGGCGGCGGAGGCGGCCCATCCGCAGACGACACAGGCCGTGGCCGCGACGACCTGGTGAAGCCGAAGGTGGTTGGAGTTGCTCATGTTCGCAGCATACCCGCCGTGTGTGAGCCGGCCATTGCCCACGGAGTGCGCAGCCCCGCGCGGCTCGCGGACGCTGACCGGCGGTCCGCAACCTGCCGCAACCCCGCGTTTTTCGCGGAAAAAACACGTTCTTCAGCCTGCGGCCCTGTGAGGGCGGCTTTCCGGCGCAGGCTTTGCAAGTACAACCTTCATGATTTCCCGTCGTGCCGCATCACCAACCGTCCGCGTGTCACCCACACCCGCTCCCGCCGTGAGCCACGACGAACTCCTCCGTCGCGACGTGAGGTTTCTGGGCGACATGCTCGGATCCGTCATCGAGGAACTCGCCGGCCCGGAACCACACGCCCTCGTGGAGGAGGTCCGCCGTCTGGCCCGCGAGCGGCGGCAGGGCCGCCACGACGCGGAGCCCGCGCTCGCCGCCCGGATCGAGTCGCTCGACGAGGAGCAGGCGACCGTCGTGGCCCGGGCGCTCGGCATCTTCTTCGATCTCTCCAACATCGCCGAGGACCGGCAGCGGATCCGCGTGCTTCGTGAGCGCGAGCGACACCTTCATCCCGACCCGCTCGGCGAATCGCTCGCCGCCGGGATCGCCGAGCTGAAGTCGCTCGGCGCGCCGGCCGACGACGTGCAACAGGTGCTCGACCGGCTTGCGGTGGAACTCGTGTTCACCGCTCATCCGAGCGAGGCCAAGCGGCGATCGATCCGCGCCAAGCTGCGGCGCATGCGGAAAAGCCTCGAGGAGTTCGACTCCGACCACTTGCTCCCCCGCGAACGGGCCCGCCACGCGGCCGACATGCGGAGCGAGCTCATGCTCCTCTGGCAGACGGAATTCCTCCGGCCCACCCGACCGACCGTGCTCGATGAGGTGGACCGTGGCCTGTCGATCATGCCGCGGCTCTGGGAGGCGGTGCCACAGGTCCACGCCGCCCTGCGGCGGGCGCTCGCGGAGTACTACCCCGGCCACCAGTTCGCCGTGCCCGTGTTTCTCTCGTTCGGCTCCTGGATGGGTGGCGACCGTGACGGCAATCCGTTCGTCACGGCCGACGTGACGGAGGCCACGCTGCTGCGGCTGCGTACCGCGGCGATCGATCAGCATCTTGCCTGGTGCGACCGCCTCCACGACCTGCTCACCGTGTCGAGCCACGTGGCCGAGGGGGCCGCGCCACTGGTCGACGCGCTCGCGGCCATCGGCCGGCGATGGCCAGCGGTCGCCGCGGCCATCGAACCGATCCCGGCTCACGAGGCCTACCGCCGCTGGATCAGGATGATCCGCACACGGCTGGAAGCGGCGCGGGCCGAGTCGCTGGCGGCGCCGGCGGCTGACGTTGCCTACCGCGACGCCGCTGATCTCGAGGCCGACCTCGTGCCGCTCCTCGACGCCCTCCGCCGCGACCATTGCCTCGCCGAGGATTCGCCCGCGCAGTCGTGGTTCGACCTCGTGCGCACGTTCGGCCTCCACATGACGCGTCTCGACGTCCGCCAAGACGCCCGCGCCTACCGCGAGATCATGGGCGACATCCTCGCCGCCGCAGGCCTCGTGGCCGACGCAGACGCCTACGAGTCGCTCGACGACGCCGCCCGGGCGCGGCTGCTCGTGACGTCGCTCGGCGCCGTCGGCGACGTCCCGGAGGATCGCCTCCGGCCGCTCGCGCTCGATTCGCTGCGGCTCTTCCGGGTGCTCCACGCCGCGAGCGTGTGCTGCGGGCCGCGGTGCCTCGGTGGTGCGGTCGTGAGCCTCACGCGATGTCCGGCCGACGTGCTCTCGGTGCTCTGGCTCTGGCGGTGGGCGCAGGCGCGGGCCGCCGCGGCCGGCGAGCCGGTAGCGGCCACCGACATCGCAGTGGTCCCGCTGTTTGAGAAGATCAACGACCTCGACCACGCCCACGAGACCCTGGCTACGATCCTCGACGAACCCGCCTACCGCGACCATCTCCGCGGCCGGGGCGACCGGCAGATCGTGATGGTGGGCTACTCCGACAGCACGAAGGACGGCGGCTACCTCGCGGCCTGCTGCGGTTTGCAGAAGGCGCAGAGTGGCCTGCACGCGGCGGCCGAGGCCCGCGGCGTGGCGCTCACCTTCTTCCACGGCCGCGGCGGCTCGCTCGGACGCGGCGGTGGGCCTGCCGCCCGCGGCATTCTCTCGCTGCCGTCGGAGACGCTCGACGGTTCGCTCCGGCTCACCGAGCAGGGCGAAGTGCTCGCGGAACGGTACGACGATCCCGAGATCGCGCGGCGGCACCTGGAGCAGGTGACCTGGGCCACGCTCGTTGCCTCGAGCGTGCGGCGGAGCGAGCCCAAGCCCGAGTGGACGGACATCGCCTCCCGGATGGCGGAACGGTCATTCGCCGTCTACCGCGAACTCGTCGACCAGCCCGGCTTCATCGGCTACTTCTCGCAGACCACGCCGATTGACGAGATCGAGACGCTGCCGATCGCTTCGCGGCCCTCCCGCCGCCGGGGCGAGCGGACGCTCGACGACCTGCGGGCGATCCCCTGGGTGTTCGCCTGGACACAGAGCCGCTGCATGATCCCGGCGTGGTACGGGCTCGGCACCGCGCTCGTGGAGGTGAAATACGAAGACCGCCGGGGCTGGCAGGCCGTCTGCGACATGTATCGGCAGTGGCCCTTCTTCCAGGCCACGATCGACAACGCCTCGCTGGCCCTCGCGAAGGCCGATATGGTCATCGCCCAGCGCTATTCCGAACTGGCCATCGACGACGACGCCCGCCGGCGGATCTGGCAGCGGATCGCCGCCGAGCGCGACCGCACGCGGCAGGCGATTCTCGACATCGTGGGCGGCGGCGAACTGCTCGCCACCACGCCCTGGTTCCAGCGATCGATCGAGGCCCGCAATCCCTCGATCGACCCGCTCAACCTGATCCAGATCGAGTTCATGCGGCGGCGGCGGGCTGAACTCGAGGCCGATCCGTCCGCCGCGAGCGAACACCACCGCGAACTGCTGCGTCTCTGCGTGCAGGGCATCGCCGCGGGCATGCGGACCACGGGATGACCTGGGGCCACCTGGCCTGCTCGATCGGTTCAGGTCGTAGCACAGGTTTCCAACCTGTGCCTGCCAGCCGCGTCTCGCCGCTTCGGGTCTGCCCGCGCCCCGTCGCCGGACGCTCGCTGCGGGCTCCGGCCCTCCGCTCGCTCGATGCCGACTGCGCTCCGCCATCCTGGCTGCGCTGGTCGGCAACGCCGGCTCCCGGGGCGCGGGCAGCCCCTCGCCTCGTCTCCCCCGTAGCACAGGTTTCTAACCTGTGCCGTGCTGCACCGCAGGTTGCCAACCTGCGGCTACGTTGCTGCACGTCGCCCACGTCCACCTCACCTGCCCCCCGTAGCACAGGTTGCCAACCTGTGCCCTACCTCCGCCGGCAGCGGTGGAGCGTCATCAGGGCGTAGGCCGTTCCGTAGGGCTGGTGGTAGTCGTAGAGCGGATAGTCCCACCACGAGCCGTCGGCGTCTTGCACGTCGAGGATGATCCGCGCGAGGTTGCCGCGGTAGCCGTCGGCCACCTCCGGCGGAAGCGCGTCGAGCACCCGGGCGGCGTAGTAGTGACCGTAGAAGTAGAAGTAACCCGCCACCTGGAAAAACGACTCGTGCGGAATCGGCCGCTTGCGACCGAGCTCGAGCCAGCCGTTGCGGACGATGAGCCGGTCGAGCCACTCCTCGAGCACCGCGTCGGTGATCCGCTCGTCACCCCAGAGCCGCAGCGCCAGATTGCACGCCTGACTCCGTCCCAGGCTGCCGCCGGGTCGGTTCACGGCCCGCCGGGGCTGCCACCGGAGGTAGGAGCCGTAGAGGTAACTGAAATCGGGGAGCATCTGCTCCTCGGTGGCCTGAATCGCCCTCCGCGTCACCTTCTCCGGCGGCTCGATGCCGATCCTCTTCGCATCGTCAAACGCGATCAACACCACGGCGTTGACGAAACTCGTCGACGACGAGGCGGGCCGCTGCGAACCCACGTTGAAGTCGTAGTAGCCCCAGCCTCCCTGGGCCGACTCATACTTCACGAGCCGGGCGAACTGGCCGTGGATCAATTCCACGATCTGCTGTCGGCGGGCGGCGTCGTCGGGCTTTCGGCCGTGCATGGCCACGAGCGCCTGAATGCCGTAGGCGTGGGCCCACACGTTATAGATCAGCGCCGGGTCGTCGCGGCGTACATCGGGGAGCCGTTCGAAAAGCCAATGCTCGCCGCGGTCGATGGCCGCCGCGACAGCCGGCGAGCCGTCGTCTTCTTCGATCAGGGCCTGCACCGCCAGCGCGGTCGTGGCGGCCCGGAACCCGAGGTGCGAGCCAACCCCGGCGGTGATGTTGAGGTCCTTGGTCCGTCCGGCCGAACCGAACGAGCCATCGCTATTCTGCGCTGTCACGAGAAACGTTCGGCCGCGGGCGATCGCGGCGTCGAGTTCCTCGGCCGGCACATCCACCGGCCGCGACTTCCTCTGGGCCGCGGCGGCGGCGGGCTCCATGGAAGCCGCTTCCGCCAACCCCACCTCGACGGTCACCGCAGGCTGCCCCCAAGCGATCACGCACCAGGCCAGCACGGCGACGGCCATGATTCTCGTGTTCACGGCTTGCTCGTTCGCACGCGGTCGCCCGCGGCGAGCCCTTCGAGGATCTCGGTGCGGCCGCCCGACGCGAGGCCCGCCTTCACCGGCTTCTTGGCCGGCTTCCCATCACCCCCGATCGCAAACACATACCGGCTGCCATCATCGTCGCGAAACACGCAGCCGCTCGGCACGGTCACCGCCTCGGGCCGCTTGGCGACCACGCAGCGAACCGAGCCGGTCATCCCTGGCAGCAGCTTTGGCCCCCCTTCCCTGGCGGCCACGGCAAACACGCCCTCAAACGCCGCGTCACGGGGCACGGGCAGGAATGGCCCGAGCGTTGCCGGCACGTCGGCCTCGGGGTAGCCGGTGGGCTCGATGCGACCCGCGAGACCGGTCGCGAGCAGGTGAAGGTCTTTCTCTTCGATCTTGGCCCGAAACTGCAGCCGGGCGGGATCGAGCACCGTGAAGTCGAGTTCCGCCGGCAGCGCCGGCTGGCCGACGACCGCCTTCGCCGCCACGGCCGCCGTGCTCCACGTGCCCTCTCGGAAGCGTCCGTAGTAGACCATGCCCGCCCGCGGCGACCGCAGGGTGGCAGCCGCCCGGTCGGCCTCAAGCTCCGCGAGCCGGCGAAGCGACTCCGCCCGCTCGTGCTCCTGCTTCGCCAGCGCGAGCTTCTTCTGGGCGAGCTGCATCGGGAGCGTGGCCTTCGCCTTCTCGAGCGCGATCGCCGCCTTCTCCGCGGCCCGCCGCGTCTCAACCTCCCGACGAGGAATGCCGAGCAGGAGCGTCTCCTCCGAGTTTTCCATGATCCGCTTCAACGACTGCTCCGCCTGGACGACGTCGAACCGCGTCCGCTGGAGGATCATCTCCTCCGTCTCCTCGGTGAGGTCCTTGTCCTTGTACATCCGCTCGAGCTGCTCCAGTTCCTCGCGGGCATACTTCAGCCGCTCCTCGGCGGCCCGCACGGTGAACCGGGCTTGCTCCTCCGCCGCCACCCTGTCCACGGCGAGGAACCGCGCCAGATCTTCCGCCGCCACTCGTGCCTGCCGCTCCGCTTCGGCCAGTTCGATCGGGTGCAGCGACTCCGCCGCCGCCACGTCCTTGCGAGCGATCTCCAACGCCTTGTCGCCGACGGCGAGGTCGACCGTGAGATCGTTGATCGCGCGCTCGAGTTTCTCCGCGTCGAACTCGACGACCGGATCCCCGGCGTTCACCATCGCACCATGCGGCACGACCCGCCTGATTTCCAGCGGCTGGGCCCACGACTCGGGGCGAAACTCGACCACGGTGAACTCGACGGGCTCGAACGCTCCCTTCGCCGAGACTGCCGACTCGAAGGGGCCCCGCTCTGCGACGGCCGTGTCAGCAGGCGGCTTCTCGGCAGACGCCTTTGGGGCAGGCTCGTCGGCGATGGCGACCAGGGTGAGGGTCAGGGCCAGGGCCAGCACCGTCGCCGCCTTCGCCCCCGGCACGGACCACCGTCCAGCACCACTCGTCCGGCCGATTCGGCTCATCGCCCAACCTCTTTGAACATGGGGTTTTCGGCCGCGGGAACGCCACACGGGCCGTCACTCCCGCACGCCGTCGCGGACTGTACCATAACGGCATTCTCCCCGCCGCCGCCGCCCGACCCATGCGCCCCCACCGCTCGCCCACCGACGACCTTCGCATCCAGGAGATCAAGGAGCTCTCGCCGCCGGCGCACCTGCTCCGCGAGTTGCCCTGCACCGAGTCGATCGGCCGCATCATCTCCGCGAGCCGCGCGACGATCCATGCGATCCTCCAGGGCGAAGACGACCGGCTCGTGGTGGTGATCGGGCCCTGCTCGATCCACGATCCCGACGCGGCTCTCGACTATGCGACGAAGTTGCTCGGCGAACGGGAGCGGCTCGCCGCCGACCTCGAGATCGTGATGCGGGTCTACTTTGAGAAACCACGCACGACCGTCGGCTGGAAAGGCCTGATCAACGATCCAGACCTCGACGGCACGTTCCAGATCAACAAAGGGCTGCGGGTCGCCCGCGAGTTGCTCGCCGCGATCAACGGGCTCGGCCTGCCGGCGGGCTGCGAGTTCCTCGACATGATCACGCCGCAGTACATCGCCGACCTCGTGAGCTGGGGAGCGATCGGCGCCCGCACGACGGAGAGCCAGGTGCACCGCGAACTCGCCTCGGGCTTGTCGTGTCCGGTGGGCTTCAAGAACGGCACCGACGGCAACGTGCGGATCGCGGCCGAGGCGATCCTGGCCGCCCGGCGGCCGCACCACTTTCTCTCAGTGACGAAGGGTGGCCACACCGCCATCGTCTCCACGAAGGGCAACGACGACTGCCACATCATCCTCCGCGGTGGCAAGACCCCAAACTACGACTCGGCCAGCGTGTCGGCCGCCTGCGACGAACTTGCCCGCCACGGACTCGACGGCCGGCTGATGATCGACGCCTCCCACGGCAACTCGTCGAAGCAGCACGAGCGTCAGCTCGACGTGGCCGACGCGATCGCCGCGCAGCTCGAGGCGGGCGAGCGGCGAATCGTGGGGGTGATGGTCGAGAGCAACCTCGCCGGAGGCCGGCAGGATCTCCTGCCGGGCCGGCCGCTGGTGCACGGTCAGTCGATCACCGACGCCTGCCTCGGCTGGGCTGAGAGCGTGCGGCTCCTTGACCGGCTCGCCGCAGGTGTTCGCGGCCGGCGCGCGGGTCTCGCTGCATCGCATGCCACCACGGCGTCGCCGTCCACCCGATAGAAAGCCCTGAGAAGTGCCATGCCAGAAGCGCCGCTGGAGATCTCCGTGACCGACACCGCCGCGGCGCTGCGGGGGCCGGATCCCCGGCCGCTGCTGCTCGACTGCCGCACGCCCGACGAATACGCAACCGCGAAGATCGCCGGGGCCGTGCTGATTCCAATGCAGGAACTTCCCGAGCGGGTCGGCGAACTGGCAACGCACAAGGCCACGCCGCTCATCGTCCACTGCCATCACGGCATGCGGAGCCTGCGGGTGGCGAAGTGGCTCCGCGACCAGGGATTTTCCCTCGCGCAGAGCATGCTGGGCGGGATCGACGCCTGGACCGACGAAGTCGATCCGTCGGTTCCGAAGTACTGAGCCCACCGACACGGCTCCCCGCGCGTGCGCTCAGGGCTCGTGGTCGGCGGCGAATCGCCGACCACGCGCGGCTCAGGCCGTCGGCACGCCCGACCCGCGGGAGTACCGGATCACGTCGAGCGTGAGCGGACGCACCAGATAGCCGGCCACGCCCGATTCGAGGGCCCGCTGCTCATCCTCGATCCGGTACGTGTCGGACACGATAAACACGCCAGGCCGCATCCCCTCGCCCACGTGTTCGAGCGATACCGGCGAGCCTCCCAGCTGCGGATCGACGTTGGCCTGAAGGACGCTTGCGACAAGGATCTCGAGCAGGTCAAAGCCGGACATGTCCGGGAGTTCGGCCGCCACCAGCCAGGCATCCGCCCGGAAGCGTCGCGACAGCCGGATGGCCGAGGTGCCGTCCACGCAGAAGTGCAGCCTGACCTCGCCGGCCTGGGCGGCCTGAACGAAGTCGGCGTAGTGGTCACACGCCCCGTCGACGATCACGATCTCCCGAACCCCCACGGCGGGGCCGTTTCGGCCAGCAGACCCCAGAACTCGTGCTGACGATTCGTTCATGCTTTCGTACGTGGCCACAGGGCACCTGACGGGTTGGTTGGACGTGAGCGACCGACAGTCGGTCAGAGAGCTCCCATCCCAAATGAATCCATTGCAAGTCCCGTGCCAATCGACCTCGATCGCAAAAATAAAAATGACGCCCTCCGCCGCCGGTAAAATAATTCTGCTTTTTTCTCGTTCTTTTCGTGATTTCCTGTCGGCAGATCGAGCACGGCGGGCCGACGGCGACTGGTCCCCAGCGACCAGTCACTGGAGCGATTCGCCCCAGTGGGTGGAGCGATTCGCTCCAGGTGGGTGGGGCGATTCGCTCCACCCCCCCTGCCCGATCACCGGCCCGCGAACCTCACGTTGCCGGAGCCGACCTCGAGCCACTCGCACTTCAGACCCACCGGTGGGATGCCCCGCACCTCGCCTGATCACTCCCCCGAGCCCGGCGCGGCCATGAGCGTCGTGCCCACCGTCTCGATGGCCACACCCTTGGGCGCCGTCACCCACGAGCGGATCGACCCGTCGGGCTGTCGCTCATGGCGGACGCGGAGAGGCCCACGCGGTGTGGGATACGCGCCCTCCGCCCAGTCGAGGTCACCGAGCACCGGGGCGATCCGGGCCTTCGTGAAGCCGGGTTCCAGCGGCGTCACCCCGAGCACGTGCCGGGAGAGCCACGCTGTCGGGCCGCTCGCCCAGCCGTGGCAGAGGCTGTGACGAAAGCCCTCGTAGCAGTAGGCCCCACAATCGCCGTGGATGTCTTTCTTTCCCTCGGGCACGAGTTCGTCGATTCGCGTCGCGTTGTTCGTCCAGGCGAGATCGAAGTCTTCCCAAAACGTGGTCGCCCCGAGATCGAGCATGCCGCCCCAGTAGGTGCGGATCAGGTCGAGCGCCGCGTCAGCCCGCCCCGCCTTCGCCAGCGCGTTGAGCACGTAGAACCCGTAGAACGTCGACACGCCGGCAGGGCCGCCCGGCAGCAGCACGGCGTCGGCCGTCTCCGCTGCATCTCGCATGCCCGCCAGCGCGAGCAGCGCCGCGCCGCTCTTCGAGCCGTTGGCCTCGGGCACCACCTTCCTCGCCCGGTCGGCCGCCGCACGGCAGACGCCCGCCACGCGGTCGTCGCCGAGTTCCGTCATCAGCCGTGATCCGCTGTCGAGCGTCATCACGAGCAGCCCCTGCAGCCCCGCCGTCACACCCTGCTGGTTGGGCGAACTCGGCCAGTCGAGAAACCGCATCCCGTCGATTCGCTCCTTGCCGTCTGGACCGACGAGCGCGGCCAGCCGCTCGAGCAGCGCGGCGAGGTAAGGCTTCTGGGCCTCGAGACAGTTGCGGTCGCCATGATGCCGCCACATCTCCTCGTGGATCAGCACCCACCACATCGAGTAGCTCGAGATACCGTTCATCCACTTCGGCAGCGGTGTCACCTCACGAGTGAGGTCGAGCGACGCGGGCACCACGTCGTTGTAGCCAAACACGGCGTTGATCGTGCTCACCTCGGGGTGCATGTCGCCGATCCAAACGAGCCGGTCGCGCTTGATGCCGTCCCAGAGGTAGTCCTGCATGCAGAGGTGGACCGTGTCGGCCCCGACTTCCCAGATCCGGGTGAGCCGCTCGTCGGAGCAGCGAAACGAGCCGACCCGCGGCACATCGCGGATGCCAAGCACGGCCCGCACCTGCGTGAGCCGAACAGGCCGGTCGGCGTCCACGGCGTCGATCCGCATGAACCGGAAGCCGCTGGGGCCGATCGTCTGCGTGCCGAGCCAGGGGAGCGTCACGATCTGGTCGCGGACGGCGTGATCGTTGCCGGCGTTCTTCGTACCGCCGAGCTCCGCCATCGCCTCGCTGGCCGACTCGCCGAGCCGGATCCGTGCCCGCACCGGCTCCTTGCCCGGCGCCATCGGCGTGAGCAGCTGCACATGCCCCTGGATCTCGCGGCCGAAGTCGAGGAGCACGCCGCCGGTCGAGCCGGGCGTGGTCTCGATCAGGCAGGGCGGCAGCGGGGTCTCGAGCACCGGCTGCCCCGGGTGCGGGGCAAGCAGCGTTGTGGTGTCACTCACGCCCTTGTCGCTCTGCCACACCACCCGCACCGGATCGAGATAAAACTCCGCGATCGGCGACCGCTTTCCTGTGCCGGGTTGCTCGGCGGACGCCACTGCGATCAGCGCGTGCCACGCAAGCGCCAGGACGGCAATCGCTGCCCGCATCACTCCACCTTCATCCAAAACGGCGCGGCGACGAACCAGGCGATCGTGGAGACACACATCACGGTCTTCACGACGTCGAGCGAGAGCGCCGGCGTGGAGCCGGGGCCGCCCGAGATCGATTGGAGCATGAACACGGCCGGGGGCCCGATCGTGCCCGCGAGGGCGAGGAGGCCGACGGAGGTGGCTGCGGCTTTCATGGGGTGTCTCCGTTCGGGTTTCAGGCACGCACCGCGATTGCGTCGCGGGCCGCCAGTTTCGAGAGGACGATGTAGAGCAGGCCACAGGCGATGGCACAGGGAAGCGGGAGGAACGACGCGAACACGCCCTGAGTTTTATAGAGCCACATGGCCACGGCCACCGGCACGAGCCATGCCACGAGCACCACCATGTTGAAGGCCGACCCGCTTCGCTCGGCGGGATCGCGGGGAATGCCCACCGCGTCGGCCAGAAAATGGTCCACCACGATGATGCCGCCGATCGGCGCCAGGATCGTGCCGTAGATGCCCACGAAGTCGAGCAGGTTCATCGCGAACGCCGGGAAGATGCCAGCCGCGATGCACAGGCCGCCCGCGAGCAGGGTGGCCCCGGTCCGAGAAATCCCGGGAATCATCCCCTGGAAGGCTAGGCCTGCGCGGTAGATCGTCGGGTTGGCCGTGGTCCAACCGGCGATGATCACGCAGATCAGGCCGGCCCAGCCCACGGCGTCGTTCACCATCGTGCCGGGGTCCTTGCCCACCTGCGGGTCCACGCCGTGCTGGCGAACCCAGTAGATCAGCAGCAGGGCCGCGCAGATCCAGGCCACGTAGTGGCCGAGAAACATGCCCGACGCGCTCGCCCAGCCGGCGCTCGGCTTCTTCGCGAACCGGAGCACGGAGAGGTCGGCCATGCCGATGTGCATCGCCGCGTTGCAAAACCAGGAGAAGAACACGATGCCCAGGAATGAGATCGTCTTGGGTGTGCCCGCCGGGGGCGTGAGCAGCGCCCACACGTCGGCCGTGCCCAGGCGGCCCAGCGTCACCAGCGCGCAGGCCACGAACACGAGAAACATCCACGGCGCCGCGTAGTGCCCCACCTGAGCCACCACGCCATAACCCTTGAGGGCCACGAGCGTCATCGCCACGCCGATCGCGATGCAGGAGATGATCCAGGCCGGCCCGGTCGGCATCGTGGACTGGAACGTCGGCATCTCGATCGTGCCGGGTGGAAAAAACGGCCCCACGGCCGTGGCCGACACCGTGATCATCGAGCCGGCGAGGAAGCAGAAGAGGAGGCCGTTGGCCAGGTTGTAGAGCGTGACGAGCCCGCGGCCGGCGATCTTCTCCATCTTGTAGTAGAGCGTGAGCCGCTGCTCGCAGGCGATCGTCGCGGTGAGATACCGCCAGGTGAGCACGGCCAAGAGGTTGCCGATCAACAGCCCGACGATCAGGCTGAAGGCGTCGGCCCCCCACTTCACGAACAAGGGGCCGATCATGAACTCGGTGCCGGCCGTGTGCTCGCCGGCATACATGCCCCAGAAGGCGCTCGGCCCCTTGAGTGCCTTCGCCGGCACCCGCTGCCGCTCGTACTCACTCGACGCGGCCTCCTCGAGTTCCTCGATGTCTCGCTCCAGGCTGCTCATGTCCGCCTCCCTGTTACGGCCTTCTCGTACTTCCGCACATCGTCAAGCCAGGCCTCGCCGACTGGCACACCCTTGGTATGACAATAGTGGTCCCAGACCGCCCCGAACGGCAGGCCCTTGGCCTCCTCCTGGAGCGCGAGACGGGCCGTGAGATCGCCCTCCTTCTCGGCCTTCCTGATCGCCGGCGGTTCGAGCAGGCCGATCAGCAGCGCCCGGAGCATGTTCCGCGTGCCGATCGCCCAGGCCGCGATCCGGTTGATGCTGGCGTCGAAGTAATCGAGGCCGATGTGCACCCGGGCCGGGTCGCCGCAGGCCACGATCTCGCGGGCGATGGCGAGCAGGTCGTCGGTGAGCGTCACCACGTGATCGCTGTCCCAGCGGACGCCGCGGCTCACGTGGAGCAGGATCTCGGGCAGATAGACGAGCACGCTCGAAATCTTGTCGCTGATGCTCTCGGTGGGGTGGTAGTGGCCCGCGTCGAGGCAGAGCAGTTTCTTTCGCGTGATGCAGTAGCCCAGGTAAAACTCGCTCGACCCCACGGTGCAGCTCTCGCTGCCGATCCCGAAGAGTTTGGGCTCGACCGCGTCGAGGTTGTGCTTTGGCGAGAGAGCCTTTTCGAACACCGCGTCGAGCGACTCGGCGAGCCGCTCACGCGGGGCGAGCCGGTCCGCGGGCGTGTCCTTGAAGCCGTCGGGCACCCAGACGTTGGTCACGCAGGGCGTGCCCAGGGCCTTGCCCATCGCAGCCCCGATCTCCCGCGACCGCCGGCAGTGCTCGATCCAAAACTTGCGGATGCCCTTGTCGGCATGCGAGAGCGTAAAGCCATCGGCGGCTTTGGGGTGGGAGAAGCAGGTGGGATTGAAGTCGAGCCCCACGCCGCGGCTCTTCGCCCAGCCGATCCAGTTGGCGAAGTGCGAGGCGTCGATCTGGTCGCGGTCCACCTTCTTACCGCCAAACTCACCGTAGAAGGCGTGGAGGTTGAGCCGGTGCTTGCCTGGGATGACCGAGAGCGCGGCGTCGAGATCGCTGCGGAGTTCGTCCGGAGTGCGAGCCCGTCCGGGATAGTTGCCGGTCACGGCGAGGCCGCCGCCGACCGCGCCCCCCTGGTTTTCAAAGCCGCCCACGTCGTCGCCCTGCCAGCAGTGCAGCGACACGGGAATCTTGGCGAGGGCGGCGCAGGCCTTGTCGGCGTTCACGCCGAGCGACTCATAACGCTCGCGGGCGATCTTGTAGGCAGACTCGATCTGCTTGGCGGTGGGCATGTGGCGATTGTCTCGTGGTCTCGATGAAGGGTTGGCCGGCGTTGGTCCACGAACGAAGGCCCGTTGCTCATTGCGTTCGTTCCACGTCCCGACCGGCGACGATTGTGACTGGAAGTCTCTGAAAGTCCAACCGCCACCCACCGTAGGTGCAGGTTGTCAACCTGCACCTGCATGCCTCGCCGCGAGGGGCTGCCCATGCCCCGTCGCCGGACGTTCGCTGCGACCCTCCGGGGCAATCCTGTTCGGCACGGCAGTTGCGGGGCGGGTCTCCCCACATCTGGCCTGGCTTTGGGCTGCCCACGTAGGTGCAGGTTGGCAACCTGCACAAG
>Ga0194055_10002198_pt1 | contig 15554 bp, 9 predicted proteins | sample SepL449m_MetaG_FD_155482 | JGI IMG/M metagenome (GOLD analysis project Ga0194055, IMG submission 155482) | Anoxic zone freshwater microbial communities from boreal shield lake in IISD Experimental Lakes Area, Ontario, Canada - Sep2016-L442-9m | ecosystem: Environmental > Aquatic > Freshwater >... | reverse complement strand
GGGCGAGGCCATTGCTTACCAGTGCGCGCTCGTGAAACCAGAGAAAGTCGAGATCTTCAAAGTGCCCTAGAGGACTCGCTTTATCCGGCGGGTTGAGCTCCTTGCCTATGAACAACCCGCCGCTCTGGCAGAGCGACGAGGTCAGCGATGTGCCGGAGCGATGCATACCGGCCATGATGAGGACCGGAGGGTAGGGTGGCGTAACGACATCACTCATGGAATGCATCCGGCCCGCAGTCGGGCACGTGGTCTGTAAGTTGAATGCGACAGTCGGGCACGAGAGGCCTGCACCAAGACGGCCATGCCTCTCTCATCGCGAATTCTACTTCACGTCCACGCGGTTCGCGCACCAGTTCCCCAAAACAGAAGACCTTGGAATCGCTGGAAGCCGGACAATCGCTACAACCGGCCCCTGAATGACCTCACGGGAATTCAGTGCAGCGACAACCGACTGTGAAACGGGACTGAGAGCCATGGAAACACGGGCTCAAAACCTTGACACCCAATCCCGGCGAATTAACCTGCAAGAAGGCTGGGACTACGATTTGCTGCGCAGGTATTCGTTCATTCTTTCAGGGTGACGAATGGCGCGGAAGAGTCGCTTCCGGAAGTGCGCGGGCAACATTATCGCGAGTATCGAAATGAATGCCTCCGTCACCGTAACAACGGTTGTTCAATGCGACGTGCAGGCTCGCCTGGAACCCCTGCCACTGAATCCGCCGACAGCTTCGATGCAGTGTCAGGGGATCGAAATCGTCATCCCCTGCTTCCAGCGAGAGGAATTGATCAGGCCACTGTTTCATTCGATCCTCGCCTGCGCCGAGGAACTTCGGGAAATGCACGCCACGGTCGTCGCGATCAACGATTCGCCGGGCCACGAACCGCTTCGACTGGCGTTGGCGGCGGTTGGGGATCAGCTCGCCGGTCATGTGACCATGACAGTCATCAACAATGAACATAATCTCGGGTTCACAGGCAGCTGTAACCGGGGCCTTGGCCTCGCTGCCGCAGCGCAAAAAGATGCATTGCTTCTGAATTCTGACACGGTGTTGTTTCCGGGCGCGGTGGCGGAAATGGTACGCATCGCGCAACTCGACCCCATGATCGGGTTCGTAAGCCCCCGTTCGAACAACGCCACGATCGCCAGTCTGCCCCCGCAGGAGCGATATCGGCACCAATCGCCGGAGACTTCCTTCCGGGCCTTTCAACAGCTGTCGGCCCACCTGCCGGACTTCCACTATGCGCCCACCGCAGTGGGATTCTGCCTACTCATAAAAAATGGCATTCTTCGCGAATTCGGCTTTCTCGACGACGCCTACGGCGCTGGGTACAACGAAGAAAACGACCTGATCATGCGGGCCAATCGCTGCGGCTACCGCGCTGCGCTTGCCAACAAAGCATTTGTCTATCACCGAGGGAAGTCGAGCTTCGGGGCCGCTGAACAAAGCCTGTTGGAGTCGGAAAACTCCCGTCGCCTCGTGGAGCGCTACCCGGAGTATCCCGGCGCTGTGCAAGCGTATGAGTTGGGCCCGAGCCATCAGGCCGAACATGTGCTCTCCGGGCTGCTTCCAGCTGCGGATGGGCGCCACGATTTGCTGCTCGATTTCTCCGATCTCGGCAGCTATCACAACGGCACGATCGAGGCCGCGAAAACGCTGCTCCGGGAGCTCGTCGCAAGGCATACTGCCCGTTTCAACATCTTCGTCATCATGCATGCCGAGCATGCACGGTTTCATGGACTCGATCAACTCACGGAGATCAAGGTGTTGCCCGTGGACACCGACCGGCAGTTTGCAGTGGGATTGCGAGTGGGGCAGCCATTCACCCGTGAGAGCCTGCTGCGACTGAACCGCCTGGCCGTCCGCACTGCGTGGTTCATGCTCGACACGATTCCGTGGGACTGCCTCTATCTCCGCAAACCAAATCTAGACGCGTTGTGGAGGCACGTGTTCGAACACGGCGATGCGATTATCTACAACAGCGATTTCACGAGGCGGCAGTTCGCAAGCCGATTTCGTTCCGCGGCCACCCTCAGGCATCTCGTCTCCCCTCATAGCCTCGATCCAACAGAGTATCTGCCTGCCGGGCGGCAAGCCGGACTGCAGGGTGACCATGTACTCGTCGTCGGCAACAAGTTCGCCCACAAATATGTCGAGCCGACCGTCAATGCACTCGTCGCTGCAGCCCCGCGGCAGAGGTTGGTGTGCCTTGGTCTGGAAAGCCACCCGCACCCCATGGTCGCCTGCCACACGAGTGGCCACCTGCCGGATCACGAGATCGATTCACTTTACGAGCAGTGCCGCTTGGTCGTGTTCCCCTCGCACTATGAGGGCTTTGGATTTCCGCTGCTGAAGGGCCTCGCCTATCACAAGCCCGTCCTGATGCGAGACGGGGAGATGGCCCGGGAGACGAAGCAACTCCTCGGTAACAGCCCCAACATCGTGCTCTTCCGTGACACTGCTGAACTCGCCGCCCTGATGGCCGGCCCCCTTCCTCAGTGGCAGTCCCAACCAGAGCTTCGTGGCGTTCAACGGTGGGCCGATTCAGCCGACGAGATTGCCGAGTTGCTTACCCAATTGATCTCCGAGCCGAACGCCTTCGAATCAGTATCGGGCCGCCTCGAGGACGTCGTGTCGGCTGGCGGCTCACCCGCATGCCATGACGACGCTTTCGGGACTGGCGGCCAACCGCCTCAGCTCCCGCCGCGACTCCTTCGTCTTGCCACTTTTATCCAAAGCCGTCCTGCGATCAAGGCATTGCTTCGGCCGTTCTGGCGATTCATCTTCCACTGACATTCTCCCGACGCGGCCCTGGGCCGCAATTCCAAACGAATCAGCGGCCACAACCGCGAAAGGCAGCAAGCACTGTGCTACGGCGAATTGGACGCATCCTCACTTCATGGGGAAGCCATCGAGATGAGGCCTCCCTGGCGAATGCTGGGCAGAAGCAGTGCATGGTTCCCTCGCTCAAAGATCTGGGCCTGCCTGCGAGAGCGCACGTCGACGCAGCCTTCGTGTCAGAAGATGGAAGTCTTGCAGTTATTGGTTGGCTCTACGATCCCGGCAGACTTGTGAGCAACCTCATACTCATCGACCGGAGAACTGGTCTCCCGCTCGAGGGCTCTGCGGACGATCAGCATCTCGCCCTGCTTTCTGCTCATCGCGTGTGGCTCCAACGCGTCGCGCGGTCGGACGTCACGCAGGCGATGTTCTCGCTTGGGACGGTGACGGATGACGATCATGGGATCGTCCTCGTCGTCCCATATTGTCCGCCCGATAGCTGGCCGGCATTCGCACTGAAAGACGGCAGGATTGCGGCTCTGCCATTTGCTGCGATGAGCGATCCGGCAAGGTTCTCGCTCTCCCTCAAACGGCACTGGCATCACTCGGGGCCGTCACTCGACTCATTGATCCAACAGACCCTGCCCCTGGCGAGCGAGTTGGCGAGACTGGTTGAAGCGATCAAGCACGAAGAACAGCACCCCTCGCATGACGTATCGACTGGAGGCGAGTCCACGCAGCCGAAACACTCTCCCAACCAAAGAAATCTCCTTCCGCTCCCGCGTCACTCCTGGAGCGATCTCAGTAAAGCCGCGCGATCCCGACTGAACGCTGCGATCGATGGCGACGTGGAATTCATCTACGAGACCGTCGCGGCGGCATTCGACGCACAACACTACGCCAACAGCTACCCTGACGTTGCGGAGGCCACGGATGACCTTGTCTCTCATTACCTTCTGACCGGAACGGCTGAAGGTCGAAACCCCACGAAGACATTCGATACTGTCTTTTATCTCCGCACCAACGCCGACGTACGAGAAGCGGGCGTAAATCCTTTCTACCACTTTGTGGTGCAAGGCTACGCCGAAGGCAGGCAACCCTCGCCTGCAATAAGGGGGATCGGCGAAGACCACACGCCGACCGACTCCCCTACGTCTGGGGCTAGCACATCAACCGACGCGATTGACAAGTCGCCGGGCGAGGCTAGGTATTCAGTCGATTTTCTTGCCTGGAAAAATGCCGTCTCTTTCGCTTTTTCACCCGAGTATTACCTCCGCCGCTATCAGGACGTTGCCGACGCGCAAGTCGATCCCTTCGAGCACTACTTTTTCGAGGGTTGGCGGGAAGGCCGTCGACCATGCTGGAATTTTGACCCACAGGATTACTTGCGACGCTATCCAGATGTCGCGAACGCACAGATCGAACCCTTTTTTCATTATCTCACCGCCGGCGCACGAGAAGGCCGTGTGCCATACGACGACCTTCTCGACAACCTCGACCAACTGAAGGCTGCGCCGGTCTTCAGCAGAATGACGGGCGGTGGCGACGCCTGCCCGCCTTCGCCCGCACCGGCCGTCTCTGATCTCGACTCACTCAAACACCGGCTTACCGCCATCGCGGAACAGCGATCGCCCAAAGGCATCGTGATCGCCGTGAGTCACGACAACGTCCTCGCCACGCTTGGTGGCATCCAAAACTGCGTCCGAGACGAACAGCAGGCGATGACAGCGGGCGGATGGATGCACGTGCATCTGTATCCGCTCATCCCGACCCTCTCCGTCGAGGAGCACGCATCGGCAGACCACATCGTGGGCATCAACGTAGACGGCGTCCCGCTCGGCCTGATCGGCAGCAGCCAACTCGTCGAACTGATCTCCTCTGTCCATGCGGGACATTCGATGCCGGCCGTTCTTGTGATCCATTCCCTGCTCGGGCACTCCGTCGAGCCGCTGGTACGGCTTGCGAAACAACTTAGTGCGAAATCGTATCTGTGGCTCCATGACTACGCATACGTCTGCTCGAACTTCCTGCTGACTCGGAATGAAATGGAGTTTTGCGGGGCACCGCCGGTGGATAGCGACACCTGCCGGATTTGTTCGTTTGGCACCACGAGAGCCGACCGACTTCGATTAACGAAGCGGTTGATGACAGACCTGTCGCCCACCATGGTTTCGCCGTCTCGATATACCGAGCAACTGTTCATAAACCGAACGAAAAGCGACGGCATCCGAATTCCAACGCGCGTCATACCGCACACCGACTTTATTTCCACCGACAATCCCACCCCTGCTGACGACTGCAGACCACTGCCAGACACGGATGACCTCCAACATAGACCGCTCAGGATCGCATACCTTGGCTACGACAGCTATCACAAGGGCACGGCCGCATGGCGGCATGTCCTCCGCAAATTGGGCGACAACCCTGGGCTTCGCTTTTTCCATCTTGGACAAACCGATTCCCTCATCGACTTCGTCGAATACCGAAACGTCGTCGTGAGCGCCTCGCAACGCGACGCCATGATCGACGCCGTTGCCGCCGATGCAATCGATTTCGTGATCCTCTGGCCAAACTGGCCGGAGACTTATTCCTACGTGGCGCATGAAGCGATCGCAGGCGGCGCTCAACTCCTGACGAACCCCCTCAGCGGCAACATAGCCGAACTCACCAAGCAACGCGACGCGGGTCTCGTGTTTCACTCTCTCGAGGATCTCGTGCAGGCGCTCAGCGGCGACCAAGCTGTCCTTCGCACATCGCTCCAAAGGAAACCGCGGACTCTGTATCGACTCCGATACACCCCGGGATGCGCGAACCTCATCATGGCGAGGGCTTCCTCATGACAAAAAAACATAAAAAGCCGAGTCGCGAGAGCTACGCAGAGCGATTTGCGGTATTTACAAGCGCTACAACCACCTATCTCGACCGTGCTGCCGTTCTTGTCGAGTCCCTACGCCGCTTTCACAAAAACGCGGATGTGTACATCGTATTTCCTGACGTTCCTCCGCCGGATTCGACCGCAGGTGAGGCGCTCTCACTGTTTGACGGTGTGATCACCCTGCAAGACCTGCACCTCGACGAAAACAAGGGCTGGATCTTCTCCCACGACATCGTCGAGTTTTGCACGGCCGTCAAACCATTTGCGCTCCAGCATCTCCTCAACAAACAGTACCGCACCGTCGTGTACCTGGACCCCGACATTGCGGTGTTCTCGCCGCTTGACTGGGTTCTCAACCAGATGCAGGCCAGTTCCATCGCTCTCACTCCGCACCAACTGTCGCCAGAGCAGGCGAAGCAGGCAATCGTTGACAACGAACTCTGCGCGCTCCAGTACGGGATCTACAATCTCGGCTTTGCCGCCGTCCGCAACGACACAAGTGGCCGCCTTTTTGCGCAGTGGTGGTCTGACAGGTGTCGAGACTACTGCATAGACGATCCGGCGCAAGGACTGTTCACGGACCAGAAAATGTGCGACCTCGTGCCGGCACTTTTTGACAACGTCAAGGTCCTCAGGCATCCGGGCCTCAACGTGGCGAGCTGGAACCTGAGCCACCGCAAGCTTTCGACGACGGCGGACGGCGCGATCGTCGTGGCAGACAAAGACCCACTCGTTTTTTTCCACTTCACGAAAATCAACCACGTTGGAGAGGCGATGATTCGTCGCTACTCGGGCGGCTCAACCTTGCCGCTGGAGCTCATGATGTGGTACCGCAACCAGCTCAAACGCCATGCCATCGCACGCATGCCGGAGCGGTACTGGCAGTTCGGCACTTTTGCCGATGGCACCGTTATCGAGCGCGCCCATCGCCGACGCTATCGCAACGACCCAAGACTACGATCGCGATGCGACAATCCGTTTTCATTCACTCACGCCGAGTTCCTGAGACTGTGCGATGCACTCTAATGTGTGCCGCTGTACGTCGCAACGTGCCACGCACCGCTGCAAAACTCCTGCCATCAAGACAATCCTCCGATCATCTCGACGCGAACACTGCCGAGGCTTCTTTCGCGGCATTTCAATGATTACCTAAACCCAATGCAGCAAACCATGCAACACTCCGCCTTAAACTTCCGCAAATACAAAATGCCGTCCCACAGCGCCGGCGACTCATCTGCGGACTTCGACCTTTTGGCTAGCTTGCACAATGCAGACCCAACGGACCTCCAGTTCGCGATCGACATACTCACGCCACGGCATGCCGGACATGACCTCATCCGCATTGGAAAAGACGGAGACGGCGGCTACCTACTGCCGTCGGACATAAGAGGGATTGAAGGCTGCTTCTCCCCTGGTGTCAACAACTTCAAGGACTTCGAAGACGATCTGGCACACCGCTACCAGATTCCGTCGTACATGATCGATTACACGTCAGATGCTCACCGCTTGCAGACACCGCTTATTCAAGGCCTTCAGCATTTTGACAAGAAGTGGCTAGACATCGACGGAGCAGAACATTCAATAACACTCGACAACTGGGTAAATCACAAGGCCCCTGGCGGCGGGGATCTTTTGCTCCAGATGGATATCGAGGGGGCAGAGTATCGGAACCTCGCGGCGGTGGCAGACGCAATTCTTGACAGGTTCCGAATCATCGTCCTCGAGTTGCATGATTTATGGTACTTACCTGAGGAATGGTTCCTCAAAGGGGTATTTCGACCTTCGATGTACCGCATTGCGGAAAGGTTCACCTGCGTACACTCCCACCCGAATAATTGCTGCGGCAGTCGGGATTTGGGGAACGGTGTCGTGATTCCAAACGCCATCGAGATCACCTTTCTGAGAAACGATCGTCGCCGACCATCGGAGGCCAGAGTCACACTGCCGCACCCTGCTGATGCCGATAATGTCCCGGGGAACCCGCCCCTGCTACTCCAGGGCGACTTCTTACGGCACGCTGATCCTGTACTTAGTCCTCTTGCGTCGCTGCAGCATCAACTCGCTCGGCTCAACCAGCAGTTGTCAAACCATTCGGACCGACTCGAAAGACTCGAGGCAACAGTTACCTGGACTCACGCGAATAGCCTGACCAAGGACCAAATAATCTCCGTGGGCTGCCCGGCGACGCAAAGCTCACTGTCTCAGTGGTCCCGAGGTTCTGACGCCGGGCGCGCAGTATCGGGCGTATTTTCTCACGGATCGTTCTCATTCCACACCGACTTGGAGCTGGATCCGTGGTGGGAGGTTGACCTGGGCTCAGTCGCCTCGCTCGATTCAGTCGTCATCTATAACCGCACGGAGTCGTTTGCGGGCAGGAGTTCGACGCTCAAGCTCTTACTCTCGAGCGACGGAATCAACTACGCTCTCGCCTATGACCATGCGGGCAGGAAACCATTCGGCGGAATTACGAGCAACGGCTCGGCGGTAGCGGGCGTGCCTCCGCTGTGCGTCGTGCTCGCAGGGGCACGAGCGCGTTACGTGCGGATACAGATAGCCGGTTACACGTACTTAGCCTTAGATCAGATTGAAGTATACCGCGCTCACCAACACCCTCGTGCACCGACGACTTGACTGACAATGCAGCGGCGACCTGCTCTCACAGACAATCGCTACCGCCAACGAAAGCGCAACCCATGAGCCTCCCCGCAATCCCAACGCCCACGTTCACATCAAGTGAATTATATTACGTTCCCCCGAAGCACGAAGCGCTCTGGAGATACCGCAATCGTTTTCTAACCCCCACGAAGGAAATCGCCCTCTACTCGACATTCAAGGACTGCTGGGAAGCCAGTGGGGCCGAGGACAAGCAATCGCTGTTGGAGCAGTATATTGATTGGTCTCGAGTGGAGACAGTGAACGAAAGCGTCATATACACGACATACTGGCCTGAGTGCTATGGCCATGTATTCGAAACTTTCTTCCACCTCCACAAGTACATTGAAGACGCAAAGCACAGAGAACACAAGGTGCTCCTTAACATCCCGACCCACTTTTCGAATCTTATCGAGTTGGCAGACCATATCTTTGGAGACAGGCTCTTAAACTCTTACTTGTTCGAGCAGCAGAGCATGCACTTGTTTCGCGACGTAACCGTCGTCCCAAACTTCATCGGCGGGAATCCGGATTTTTTCATGTGGAACGAACCCCCGCTACTCGACACCATCCGGCGTTACTACGACAGCAATGACGTGGCGTCGCTCGATCGCGTGCTACTCACAAAGACTAGCAACAACCCGAACGATGTGCTCGACAATTTAGGCGAAATAGAACACGTTTTGCGCGACAATGGATTTGCTGTGATTAATCCTCAACACGAATCAGACGGGTTTTTGTTTAATACAATAAAAAATGCACGCGTTCTAGTCGTAGGGAACGGGTCTTCACTGTGTCCGCTTGTGACGCTTCAGAATCAATCCGTTCGTATATTCATTATCAACGCTCGTCGGTATCTGCCGAAATGGCGGCAGCCCTGCAAGACACAACAAGAAGTCACGGAACTCATCAGCGCCGCACCGCAACTCGCCTTAGATGATTTTGAGAAATCTCTGTGGCGGCCCGTTGTCTCAAGATTCAACACGACATACCTCGACTCGTTCGAAAACAGAATAACAAACGAGCAGCTTAAGGTGTTGTTGGCCAACCTAAGTTGAAGCGGTCGAATCGCGCGGTTCAGCAGTGGGTCTCATCACGAGGCGCAGCCAGGACGCGTACGCCTCGTTCTCTGAATTTGCCTGTTTCACGAGGGACGGAACGTATGGCTCAACGGATTGCGCAACATTGATCTTTGCCTGGGCTGCCACAAACTCGCCGATCTTGTTCGAGTAGCCTGCCATATCATTGACAATATCCTCGTACCATACTTCGAGTGGCGCTAGGCTGTACAAGTCGACAAAGTAAGCGAGCCTCGCGTCGGCAACATGACAGTCGTGCAGGCATTTTACTAAATCATGAATCACACCATCATCGATACAGCCGACGACGCCTTTGCTGGCTGACGAGGCGTCGACTCGGTGCTGGAAGAAGTTGCTTGTTCTGATGCTTCGCAAATAGGAACATGCCTGAGCGACCTTATCTCGGCGGCGCGTCCAAATAACGCATCCGTTGCGAAGTAGATCCTGCAGGATTCCCTCAGCGCCAAGCCAACAGAACGAATCCCAGCCAATTTTTAGAAAGCACACACCGTTCTTGCTCCAGTCTCGGATGACGTTTGCGAGGTAGTGATCGATGCTCCCGACTCCATGCTGGTCACAGTACTCGATTACTGACGCCGCAAGCAAGGGTTCGTTTGTTGTGCCAGAACCGAGGCCGTGGTGTTCGAGAATGTCAGTGACCAGGTTGGAGCCTGTTCGATTGCTAAACAGGACAAGAACGACTTTCACTTGCGCTAATTGCGATGCGAGAGCAGCACGCCCCGCCTCCGAACTCGCAACCACCCGACCAGATATTTTATTTCTGAAGCCGCTGGGGAATAGGTGTAAATCGTCATTCCTGGCAATAGACGAATGCACCGCCAACTCGAGGCTCTGATCGAACGTGATGTTCGCCTCGAATAACACGCGATCCCGAAACAAGAGCCGCAACGTATTCACGCCGACTTTCGGGAACGAGTCGGCCACGATTTGGAATGTGATATCTGATTCCCGATCCCCCTTCACGGTTTCCAAGTTCCCATCAGCGTATCTCAACGTTTCACCATTAACTACCACGGCCAAGCCGGCGACGTCCTCGATCGGGACGTTCCGCGCCCATCCACGTAGATGACCGTCTTTGGCGATTACCAGCGCTCCTTCTTCCATCCTCACACGCCCCCTGGAGGCAAAGAAACGACCGGGCGCGAAATGAACGCAGCATGCGGTACATCCGAACTAGATTGAATCATAGAATGGTATCCAGAGCTTCTTACGCCCAGAATCAGCAGGGCCTTTAACACCAATACACCGTCCCGACCGGGGGCATTGGCGGGCCGCCGATTGACGGAGTATTTGAAACACGGGACGGGCCGCTCGTCGCGTCATTCGTGAGCACATGCCACCTTCGGTTGGTCAACCATCAGCCATCAGGCGCCGTACGCTCAAAACATTGAGAAGCCGGCATACGGCTGGCGACCTTCGCGGAAGCCCGCGCAATCGAAGTGTTCCTGCGCGGTCTTCACCTTGCCCTTGGCGATGGCGTCGCGCACATCGGGATTGTTCTCAAGATAGAACTTCTCATCCACGAGCATTTTGCGGGGCAGCCGACCTTCAAAGTAGCCCGTTTCGAAATAATGATCGGCACCGCTCGAGATCTGCTTTGACCGGACGGCCTTGCTGATATCCGAGTAATTTGCAAGGTAGTAGGCCTCGTCGAAAAAGCCTTTCGATTTCAGCGAAGATATCAGCAAGTGGCGAAATAAGTCTGCTGGAACGGTTACGGTTTTCACGCCGTCGGGGTTAGTAGATCCCGTTATAAGTGCTTGCAATTGACTGTGCTGCATTGCCAACTCCCTGCATGTGAGCGGAAAACATATTTTAATCTCAGCAGACGCCCAAGAGGGGAAAACCGCCGCGTGACTCCTCCGTTCGACAAAAGATACCTCCGAACAGATGTCTCTTGCAAGCGGTGAAACTGCCCGATGCGGCCGCAAGTCGCGATCACGCAGATCGCGTTTCTCCGTTCGGGCCATTACTGGATCGGGCGATGCCAGAAGATCGTCCCCCTTCCAACCGGTCTGGATCACAAAATGGGCAGAAAACTCCTTTCGTCAGGGTCGTTTTTATAGCAAGAATCGCAGCGATATTTGCAAAAGCACGTAGTCCGCATCATTGGGATCAGGATCTTGCCGCAAACCACCGGGATTCCAGTAGAAGAGGCACTTCTCAAAGGTCGCAGCAAACAAATAGGTCAGTCGCTTCTGAGCCAATATCGATGAATGGGAATCGCCAAGCACGAGTGCCTTACCTGGCAATAGAGGCGACTGATTGTGAATCGACTGCCATGTTGCCCCCAGAGGCTGGCCGAAGGAAGGCATGCCGGCATCCATCGTGAGGCTATCTGTTTTGAGGTTCAGCAACATTGGGAGGGGAAGCCGCGTTGAAATGTAACCAAACTTCCTCTGAAGATCCCCCCACGACATATTCTCGACCATTGTAAATGCCTGCACGATGTCCTGCCAGCGATGACCGAGCGTCTCGAGGATGCGTGCAAATATTTGGGTGTAGTGTCTCCCGGGCAAATGCGTGTCGAAATACGAAAAATCACCTTCTGCTTCATATTCACGAAGCGGCGCAACGTATTCATTGAACACTAAGGGTACGTCGGAGGCAGCGCAAAGCCTTCCAAGGTGCGACAACGCTTCGTCCACGAACTGAAAACGGCCCGATCGAAGGAAGTGTTTGTCGATGATGTAGTCTTTCTCCGGTATTATTGCCAAAACAATTTTTTTGTTGCGATAGATCTCCCGCACGCGCTGCAGGTGCCTGGCATATTGAGACACCTTGTCCATGCAATACTCGAGACTCAGGTAGGGCTTTGCGGCCCAATAGTTGGTTCCCATGAAGATGACCGGCCGTTCGCCTAACATGCCCGCGGAGAGATCTTCGGTGAGCACAAGATGTGGTAGGAATCGCGAATCGGCACCGGCCTGATGTTGCTGTGTCCAAGCATCCAGTACAAAAGCAAACGCTCGGTCGACTGGATATTCCCCAGTCAACGCGGCCCGAAAGCTGTGGAGCTCTTGAAACGAAGACAGGCGAAAAAAGTCCGCCCCTAAAGCCTGGAGGCGCTCAATCTGATTGGCATCAAGACGGTGGGCATGTGGCATGGCACACGGTCGCTTCCATCACGTTGAACCTGCGGATCACATGGTACGCAGGATTCGCACATTTATCGGGTCTCGATCGCTCAAGATATCCTCTTACCCGCGACAGCGTCCACGCGACTGGCGTGGAGCAACCGCGTGCGGCCGTCGTCTGCCGCCACGACGATTTCGAGCATCTGGCTCGACTGCTCCCTGTCAGATAGCTCCACGTCGATGAGGCACTGCCATCCAGCGGTTGCATGTCGCGGCTCCCCCAGGGCTGCCACCACGTCCGGACGGGGAATCACCGGTTGGCAGGATTGCACGAGGCGACCGTCGAGCCGGATTTGGACCTCGGTAATGCGATGGCCAGGGTCGGGATCACCCGCCCACCCCGACAGTTCCAGACGGCCTCCCGAGCCTACTTCGCACCGGTCCAGACAACCTTCCGGTCCCAGCCTAAAATTCAAGTTGTCGTACTGCACGCTCGCGTCGTTGCTGACCAGATACGTGTCCTGGCGGTTGCACAGCCCGCGGCGAAGTCGGGCGTATGGCCATCCCGCTCCTTGGGCATCCGCTATGCAACCCCGCACGAATGCCTCCGTAACGAACGTCGTGCCGCCACCATCGGTCCTTCCATTATTTGATCCGCCGGCCGGCACCAACGCGAATCCATCAGCCTGCATCAAGCCAGGCGGGCACCAGATTTCATCATCGACTGTAAAGGCGAGAATGCCGCCCGGCGTGAGCATCGACAGAAGTTTGGCGAGCATTGGCCCAAAAGCGTTTCGCGGGACGTGGCTCAAGAGCGAGACCACGAAGATCAGATCGAAGCGTTCATCGCAGTGGATTTCGGCAGGATTGCGCGACGAAACAAAGCCATTGACTCCGAAGGCGGATCGCTCGAAATCAACGGCCTGCTCGTCGACGTCCGATACCCAGATTCGTTCCCGCGGCATCGCGTCCACAAGAAACCGCGTCAGTCGTCCGTAGCCGCAGGCAAACTCAAGCATGCGACCGATCTTGTGGAAGTCGCCGAACCGCCACTTCACGATCTGGCTTAGATCGGACATGATCCAGACGCCGTGACGGAAATAGGAGGACTGTGCTAGTTGATCGTCTTGAAAGTTATTGCGGTCATTGAGATACACACCGTCATGGGGATGGATCCGCGAGATGAACGTGGCTGGGTCGCGGGCGCAATGATTCAACACCCACTTCACGGAAGGACTGCCCTTCGTTGATGGTTGTTCCGGCCGGTGGCTAATAGAAACGCCCATCGACCTGAGTGCGGACTTGATCGTATGTACGGCGGTTCCCTTCAGCCCCTTCGCCACAGTTGCAGGGTGGCGTTCCGATGCCGGGGCCTGATTGGGCAACGGAACCGTAGAGATGGCCGGCGGGGGGGCGGTCGGAAAAGACCTGGCATACACCCACGGATGGTAGCAGTCCATCACGGGATATGCAGGCCGCCACATCACTTCTGGAATGGCGTCCGCCTGCCGAGAGTCGACATACCAGTTGTTGCCGCCATCAAACCACTGCCTTTCATAGCCATGCCCGCCGAGAAGCGTATCCATCTCCGCCGACTGTTCAGGGCGCACCTCGGCGACAATCACAGTCGGCCTCCACAACGAAAAGTCGTGCCCCGCGAGTACGGCGAGTTCGTGTCCCTCGACATCCAGTTTGAGGAAGTCGAGGGCCTGGCCAGGTAGCAGGTGTCGCCTGCAGATCTCGGCGAGAGTCGCTACCGGCACCCGGATCTCGCGCATCATGTGCCCGCCCGCCTCATACTGCCGGGCGGCGTTGCTATCGAATGTCGACCAATCCAGATGTGATTCGTCTCGATGGAACGTCATCACGCCCGACCGGTCAGAGACCCCGCAGCAGAGGTTGACGTCTTCCGGACGATCCGCGACCAAGAGGCGGTGCATCTCCTCGATCGGCTCTACGTTGATGCCGCGCCAGCCAAGTTCGTAGAAGTTGCGGGTGACCGAGTCGTGGCTCGGGTGATTCGCGCCGACGTCGATCCAAGTGCCATACTTCTTGTGGCCGAAGATCCGCAGCAGCATGACGTCTTCAGCGTTTTGGGCCCACGATATGATGCGGCCGTCCGCGGTGCGGCGGAGCCCCTGAATGCTTCTGATTTCCGCCCTCGGTGGCAGCCGCTCCCCAGCAGCAGCAGGGCTCGCTTCGACCGCAGGGCTTGCGGCGTTGGCCGCGGAGCGATCGCTGTCGACGCGGGAATCACTCTCGACGGGAATCAGCTCTGGTCGCCACGTCACGCCCGAACGGATCACCTTGGCAGGTACACCGACAGCCATCGAATTCGGCGGGATGCTCTTGGTGACCACTGCCTCCGCCCCGATGATCGAGCCGGCTCCAATCGTCACCCCTTTCAACACCCGAACCCCCTCCCCCAGCCACACGCGATCGCCAAGGCAGATGTCCTTCGCCGGATTGATTCGACGCTTCGTTTTGACATCGATGACCGAGTGCATGTCGCTTACCGTCAAAGACGTGCCCCCGGCAATCAGACATCCGGCACCAAACACGATCTCGCCCGGTTCGTGCAGGGAGATACGGCTATGCCAGGTAAACCCGGCGCCGTCGCCAATGCGCACGTGACCACGCAGGAGACCGTGCACCTCGATGCTCGCCAGTCGACAACCGCTCCCGCACATGAACGAGCATGCCGAGCCGAGATGAATCCGGCCACCCTGCAGAAGCGTGCCCTCTCCCAGCACGACAGTGTTGTCGTCGCCGTCGAATACGATGCTGCCCTGCTGCTCTACGAGCAAGGCTTGCGGGGCTATAACGCGGTTGCGTTGCCCATGGTCGGTGATCGTGACTGGCATTCCGTCGAGTGTGGTTGTGGTGAGGTTCGGCGTCAACCGATTCAGAGGCAATCTTTGAAGATCGTGGCCGGGCAGGCTCGTGCTTCGCTACAACCCACACAATCGCTTCAACCGTCATGCCTGAGCCCGCCCCTGCGGCATCTCCGAAAGCCATCTCGCCACGCTGCATGAAATGGCGTGCCGCCGTCGCCCGACCTATTATCGAT
>Ga0194055_10002197_pt1 | contig 15555 bp, 14 predicted proteins | sample SepL449m_MetaG_FD_155482 | JGI IMG/M metagenome (GOLD analysis project Ga0194055, IMG submission 155482) | Anoxic zone freshwater microbial communities from boreal shield lake in IISD Experimental Lakes Area, Ontario, Canada - Sep2016-L442-9m | ecosystem: Environmental > Aquatic > Freshwater >... | reverse complement strand
GTATTAAATTAGTCTAAACTCAAGTGAAAAATATCTTATGAGTAAAATAAAGTGAGATCTATGCTATAATTTCCTTAAAATTTTGCCTTAGTGAAGCTTTATGTACTCAAATAAAATTGCTTTAGTGTCAGGTCTGGTATTTAGTGGAATAGCTGGTGTCCTGACCACGTCTATTTCAGCACAAGCCACTCCTTCTTCTTACATTTTTCTCAGTGAAAATAGACAGAATACAATCAAAGTAGCTGATCCTAGTGGGAATTATATACAGGATTTGATTCCCCAAGATTCTAATGGGGTAACAGGAATAGATGGTTTGGCCATTGGACCTGGCACTAGTCCAGACCTTTACGTTGGAACTGTTACAGCTAGATCTATATTCACATTCAATCCCACAAATGGGCAATTTCTCGGCAAACTTGTTTCAACTGGAGCAGGAGCGGTTAATGGTCAAGGAGGTTTAGGCTCTGTTACAGATATTGCCTTTGGACCTGATGGAAATCTCTATGTAGACAACTTCGATTCTTTTGTTGGTCCTCATATTCCCGATGGAAACCCTATAGTAGATCCAACTAAGACAGATAATATTCTAGTTTTTACCCCTTCAGGACAATATCTTCAAACCCTTAGTTTCCCAGGAGGCGGTCCTCAAGTACCTGTAGGGTTAACATTTTCCACTAATCCTAGTAATGGACATAGCGAACTTTTAGCTGCAACAAGAGGAGGTACTTTTGACACAAATACTGGAGGAACAATTACAGCAGGCGGTAACGCTATCTACAGTTTTGATTTAACTTCCAATCAGACAACAGGAACAGTATTTGCTACAGGTGGACTTTTAAGTGGTCCATCAGGTTTAGTAGTTGGACCTGATAATTTACTCTATGTGAGTAGCTTGGATAGTAATAAGATTTTACGCTATAACTTAGATGGTACTTTTAATAGTGTTTATGTGAGTGATACCACAACACTAGGAATTAATGGTCCAACAGCCTTATTACTCTCACCGGACAAGACAGAATTCCTGATAACTGGTTTTAACAGTGCAAACGCTTCAATTGCTAACTTTAATACAGGTGCATTAATTAACAATTTTATTCCTGCAGGTGGCAATTCAACTTTTGGATTTGGAAAAAATGAAGGAGCATTATGGGTAACTTCTGCGCAGATAGGTGGTGCTGTGGTTCCTGAACCTCTTAATATATTAGGTGCAGCTTCTACTGTTATTATTGGCGCTTTTGTCAAGAGAAAAATGAAAAAGAAATAACCGCTTTGTACTAAGATAAAAACGAGAGAGCTTTGAAGGCTCTCTCGATCATCCGCAAATTGTTATACCCAGAACTAAACAAATCTTTTTAATATCAATTATTAAACTTTTTGGCGTTTTTCCGTTATGCTAACAATGATCGTTTTCTAGTTCCCTTTATCAGAGCATAACTATAAGTCGTTAGTTACAATAAACAGTTTTTTTATTTTTATCTTCTGATAAAAATTATGGCTAATGAATTAAATTTCAAAACAATCCAGAATCTAGACGCCGCATTCGCTGGAGAAGCAATGGCTAACCGCAAATATCTCTTTTTTGCTGACGTAGTAGACAAACTAGGGATGAAGGATCTAGCAAAGTTATTCAAAGAAACTGCTGCCCAAGAAACTGAACATGCCTTTGCTCATTTTCGTGTTTTGCATCCTGAACTTAATATTCCAGACCCATCTACGCTAACTGAGGCAAAGAAAATTGCTGCCCTTTGTTTACAATTAGCTATTGATGGTGAAACATATGAATATACTACTATGTATCCCGAATTCGCTACCCAAGCTGAACAGGAGCAGCAAGAAAATGCTTTAGCTCAGAATGTTCCCTTAAGAAGAAATGGACTGCCTGGGGATATCGCGAGTGCTATTCTTCTGTTGGCTTCTGAAGAAGCAAGATTTATTACAGGAGCTTACTTACCGGTCAGTGGTGGCGTACAAATGATTTAACTGAGACCTTGCTATCTCGCTCCTTAAAACTAACCATTGTCCTAGTTGCTTATCTAATTATCTCGTTTTTTTAACCTTTTTATGATATTGGGAGTGTATGTTATGGTATAGTGCTTTCTCTAGAGGCAGAGTAATCAAGCCCCCAATAGAGTGTAAGAGCTTTACCAACACATACCTAAGATCGTAAAGCTCATCCCAAGAACAAAACCACAGAGAGAAGCCACGAGATATCTTTGGTTCAATCCTTCTCGCAGACTAAGTAAGATGTAATATAACAATCAATCATATGATACGAAAACTTTCTCAGATTATAGTTCTTCTGGCAACCTCCTTATTTTTCTTAGGCTTTGCTAGCTCGAAGGCTAAAGCTGATTTGTTCACTAACAGTCTAGCTGTTGCAGATCCGGCAGTACCTGTACAATACGATCCCGCTACAGATACTTATACTTATACTTATGTTCCGTTTACCAACAACGCATCGAGTATATTGCGCTACAACCAGACAACGGGAGCCTTGATCGGGACTTTTGTACAGGGAACGGCTTCGGATCTTTTCTCTGGCTCAACATTTGGGACAGACGGCAACCTCTATGTTGCTGACCAAGCTAATAGCGATGTCCTGCGCTTCAACGGTCAGACAGGCGCTTTTCTGGGGGATTTTGTAACTCCCAACAGTGGTGGGCTACAGAATCCTGAAGATGTGGTTTTTGGACCTGACGGCGACTTGTATGTTAGCAGTATAACAGGTGGTGGAGTCCTTCGTTACAATGGAATAACTGGACAGTTCCTAGGTGTGGTGGCTAGTACCAATAGCGTAGGCAAAAAACTAGCTGCTGCTGGCCTAGCATTTGGACCTGACGGCAACCTTTATATCAGCAGCATCATCAGTGACAACAGTATTTTGCGCTACGATCTCCAAAATAACCAGACAAATGTTTTCATTGCCCCTAGCATTGCACAACCATCCCCTGGACAGGTGGCTTTCAGTCCCGATGGCAAATATCTGTTAGACGGTACATTTGGTCCGTCAATCAGTATAAAGAAATACAACGCTCAGACAGGTGCTTTGCTTGGTGACTTCGTCCCCGCCTCCAACAATGGGGGTCTATTATCTACCTCACGGTTGAGATATGGTCCTGACGGTAACCTCTATGCCAGTGACTTTGATGGCAATGCTATCAGAGAGTTTAATGGAACGACAGGTGCTCCACTTGGTAACTTCATAGCTCCTGGCGGTATGTTGAATAACCCTGCAGGTTTTAATTTCTATACACCTGTTCCAGAAGCCTCTACCTGGTTAGGTGCGTTGAGTTTTGGGGCGGCTTACTTTGGTGCCCGTCTCGTCCTCAAAGGTCAACAAAAACGTAAGGATTAAAGTGTTTGAAACACTTGCCAGTAGAGCATTTTAACTCTAGAAGACCAAATGGATGGCTCTTGTGGCAACTTCAATCAAGCCATTAAGTCTCCCCTGTATTGCTAAGGGTTGCGAAAAGTCTAAATTAGGCGGTAATTGGACTAACTCTCAGAAAAATTCACTTGGGAGTTTCCCAAAGATCGAGAAAAGTTAAATGGCCAGCCACATTGTAGGTGGCGTCGAAGGGGAATACTTCAGCGCTCGCTCTTTCAATAACTGTCCCGATCATTCCTAAAGTGAGAAAGCGGTTCAGCAGATAGCCAAAAATCTGCTTAAATCTAGGTAGATATCAAGATTTTAAGATTATGCCTAGATTATTACGATAGAGTTCCTCGTAAGAGTAGATAGATAATCAGTTATCATCATAAGTAGGTTTAAAGATTGAGCACCATGTCGCGAAACAAGAAACAACCTACTACAACAGAAATTTATACTCAGGTAGTCCCTGTTGTTTTTTGTTCTGACAATGAACAGGTTAATCAAATCATGCATCTATGCCGACCCCATCATTCGTACAATATTAAAACCATCTGACATTAACTTACCTGCCGAACTCTGGGAATGGTCGGTTGATGACACTATGAAAGCTCTTCTCGCACAACAGGAAGCCGCAGTTACTTTTATTAAACGAAAAATTGACCAAAAGACTTTAGATAAAAACGAAAAGTTAAGATTACTAAAACTCTTAAATAATGCCCCAACAAAAGACAAATGGTTACACAGAACATTCCGTAATCAATATCAGAGAGGACATACTTTTATAAGAAACCAAATTGTCTATCAGAACGCTGGCTATACCTGTAAAAGGTTAGGAAGAAATACGGTTAAGCTAGAAGTTCAAGGACTTGTTAAAGGTAAAAGAATCTTCTTGACCCTTAAATGTCGTCACATCGTCTCAGGTCAAATCAGACTAATTAGGAATGACAAAGGGAAATTAGAAATACATTGCACCCGTCAAAGAATTTTAACTCCACCTAAAAGCCAGCCAGACAAAACACTCGGTCTAGATAAAGGATACACAGAAGCTTTGTATACCAGTGAGGGAAGACCCAATAGCTGAGGGTTTAGGTCGGTTAATGACAGCTAGAACTCAGCGCATTACTAAAACTAATAGAAACCGTTATGGACTTCGTTGCTATGCTGCTAATAATCCAGAGAAAGCAGCAAATATACTTAAACATAATTTAGGTTATAAAGTCAAATCTCGTCGCCTCAAGAAAGAGAAAGAAACGATTAAGAATCACATTCGCAAAGATTTGAGAAAAGCTCTCACTACACCAACTCAAATCTTTGCAGAAGACCCCACCCGACCCATTAAAGGAAAACAGCAAGCGAAACAAATCAACCGCAAGCTAAACCAATGGATGAAAGGGGAGTTACAAGCTTCTTTAGAAAAAATATCTAAGGAGACAGGATCTATTCTGACAGTGGTAAATCCTGCTTATACATCGCAAATGGATTCCCGTTAGTGTCATGAATTATTCGCGGAGGCTCTGCGGTCATGTTTAGCATGATCTCGCTCAACAACGAGCCAAAAAACGATTAAGCAACTGGTTTCGTTAGGAAAAGAACCAATTTCATCTGATTTAGTACGAAATTCGCGAAACAGTTGTTCTAGATGATTAGTAGTCCGAATATGAGAGTGGAGGTTGGAGTCAAACTGATAAAAGCTAAAGGTCAACTCAATATCCTTAAGAAATGTGCGAACTGCATCAGGTTCAAGGGGCTGCCACTTTTCTTCAAAGGCTTTCAAACTTAATTGAGCATCTGATTCAACAGTAGCCCGATAAATTTCATAAGCATCATTCGTAATTTCAAAGCGACGTTGTACTTTTGCATCATTCGGTTTAATTGGCTGTCCTGTAGGAGTAACTTGGGGCAAATTTGCATAGTTTAGATGACGCTCAATACCTCTGACTTTATGAGTAATACATCGTTGTTGTTGAGCATTGGGAAAACATTTAGTCATTGCCGCAGGCAGTCCTTAGGTTTCGTCACTGCTCACTAAGAGCAGTACTTTAGAGTCAAATCCTCGTGTTATTAAATTCTCAAACAAGGTTGTCCAAGTAGCTTCACTTTCCACATTAGCTATTTCATAATGGAGAAGTTCTTGAGCTCCGTCTTCCCAAATCGCCATTACTGCTAACACCACTCGGTCTTCCGATTGTCTTACTTGTCGTAAATGCCCTGATTTATCTTCTTTGAACTGGTCAGCTATAGTGTACTGAATATCGACATAAACCCCATCAACTAAAATCATTTTTGGAGTTCTAGTCAAAAGAGTCTTACGCTTGTTGTCTAATTGACGTTGCACATTAAGAGTAATTTGGTTCACTGCACTCACCGACAAGACACGACCTAACATAAAATATAGTGCTTCTTGAAGGTCGCGTAACGATAGCCCCATAACGATAAACAACACATCCAATCTAACAAGTTCCCTAGACTGCGCTGATATCTTTGCAAAATCTGCCACTCCCGATTACTGTTTCCTTGTCGTAATTTAGGAATTGCTAAATCTGGGATATGCCCATACTGAGTATTTAGTCCTCTATGATAAAATCCTGAGCGATGTGGCTTTTTCTCATCTATCAATGTATCTAGAAATCCTTTCACTTCTTCTTTTAGAGCACTTTCCAAAACGGTTTTGACCGTAGCGACTACTTCTAACCTAAGCTGGTTCGACAGTGCTTCGTCGAGTTCAGTATGAAAACCTTGTTGGCTAACTCTTATAATTTGTCGTTCTCTTTCTGCGATACTCATGCATCGGTGATCCTCAATTCGGTACTCTCCTAGTTTTAGCCCTTTTTCGGCAAATGATCATTACCGCGAATAATTCATGACACTAACAATGTTTAGCCCGACAAATGGTAAAAAATCGATCTCAAAGATGGAGTAATTAGAAAAACTAACGTATCAGACGTTTTAGAGGTCGAGTTGTACCTTGAGTCTGCTCCCAAGGTTTCCCAAATTTATTTTAATGTCCAGTTTGTACGCTCCGGTCACTATCTCGCCAGCTACAATTTCCTTGAATTCCGCATCCTGAGACTTTTTCGTTATGGTTTAGTTGAGCTTTTTTGACTGGCTGCCCTTACCAAACCGACCAGCACGTAGACTACTACCTTGTGCTATATGTTTTACAACTCAAGCTTTTACCCTTACTTTTCCATGCAGTTCTGGAGTTATTTAATTAGAAGTACAAGTTACTACTGAGAAAAAGCAGATGATTACTAAAGGTTGTGATAGGATTTAGACATAAGTAGAAATAAAAAGATTCCAGTTTATTATTTGCAAAAACCTGTATTTTAAGTTTTAAGAGTGACTACCCAAATAAAGGCAAATGAGCCGTTGAACGATGATTCCTCAGATTGGCAGAATCACTATCGCTCTGAGATGATCGCCATTTTGGATTTTGGTTCCCAATATTCTGAATTGATTGCCCGTCGTATCCGAGAAACTCAAGTTTATTCAGAAGTTCTCTCTTATCGCACCAGCGCCCAAGAGTTAAGAGCAATAAGTCCAAAAGGAATTATCCTCTCAGGTGGACCTGCCTCTGTTTATGATGATAGGGCTCCGCAATGTGATCCTGAAATTTGGCAACTGGGCATTCCCATACTTGGTGTTTGCTATGGAATGCAAATGATGGTCAAGCAGTTAGGCGGAAAAGTTGAAAGAGCCAAAAAAGGAGAATATGGCAAAGCGGCGCTCTTAATAGAAGATCCCACCGATCTTTTAACCAATGTAGATGATTGCTCTATAGCCTGGATGAGCCACGGAGATTCTTGTATAGAGTTGCCAGAGGGCTTTAAAATTTTAGCTAAGACTGACAATACTCCCAATGCCGCTATTGCCAATCATCACAAACGTCTTTTTGGCGTGCAGTTTCATCCAGAAGTTGTCCATACAGAAGGCGGTTTAGCTCTAATTCGCAACTTTGTATACCATATTTGTCAATGTGAACCTAATTGGACAACTGAAGCTTTTGTTGAAGATTCCATCCGCGATATCAGAAATAGAGTTGGTGATAAAAAAGTCTTACTAGCTCTCTCTGGGGGGGTAGATTCTTCAACCTTGGCTTTTTTGCTTTACAAAGCTATTGGCGAGCAACTTACCTGTATGTTCATCGACCAAGGATTCATGCGTAAAGGTGAACCCGAAAGATTGATGAAGATTTTTGATGAGCAGTTTAATATCCCCGTTGTCTATATCAATGCCAGAGAACGTTTCTTAAAACAGGTTGAAGGTATAACTGATCCTGAAGAAAAAAGAAAACGTATTGGCTATGAATTCATTCAAGTATTTGAAGAAGAGTCTGCCAAGTATGGTCCTTTTGACTATCTTGCTCAAGGTACACTCTATCCTGATGTAATTGAATCAGCTGATACCAATGTAGATCCTAAAACTGGTGAAAGGGTAGCTGTTAAAATCAAAAGCCATCATAACGTAGGCGGCTTACCTAAAAACCTACGTTTTAAACTTGTAGAGCCATTACGTAAGATTTTTAAAGACGAAGTCAGAAAGGTAGGCCGTGCCATAGGACTACCAGAAGAAATTATTAAGCGGCATCCTTTTCCCGGGCCTGGATTGGCAATCCGCATCCTAGGAGAAGTCACAGCTGAAAAGCTAAATATCTTACGTGATGCCGATTTCATAGTTAGAGATGAAATTAGTAAACAAGGACTATATAATGATTTCTGGCAGGCTTTTGCAGTGCTTCTGCCTGTTAAAAGTGTGGGAGTTATGGGAGATCAAAGAACCTATGCTTTTCCAATTGTGCTCAGGTTCATCACCAGTGAAGATGGTATGACAGCCGACTGGGCAAGGCCATCTTATGACCTTCTCGAAACAATCTCCAATAGAATTGTCAACGAAGTCAAAGGGGTCAACAGAGTCGTGTATGATATCACATCCAAACCCCCTGGTACTATTGAATGGGAATAGAACAAGACAAGTTTAGTTTTGAGCGCAGATCAAGTGGGATACTTGTCCACCCGAGTTCCCTCTCTGGTGAGCATGGCATCGGAGATCTGGGAAATCCAGCTTATAAATTTGTTGATTTTCTAGCAGAGTCTAAGCAAAAAATTTGGCAAATTCTCCCACTAGGACCTACTGGCTATGGTAACTCTCCTTATCTATGCTACTCAGCTATTGCTGGCAACCCCATCTTAATTTCTCTAAATCTCCTAGAAGAAGCAGGCTGGCTATCTCCTGAAGATTTTACACAAAATCCCAAGCCCAATTTTCCTATTGATTATGTAGATTTTGATTTAGTTGAGCCCTATAAAATGGCTCTTCTAGAGAGAGCTTATGAAAATTTTATAGTTTCAAGATCTTCAGAAGAAAAAGAACTATTTGAACTTTTTTGTCAGCAGCAAGCTAGTTGGCTAGATGATTATGCGCTTTTTATGTCCCTCAAACAAGCCCATGATGGTGCAAGTTGGTACCAATGGGATAGGGAGTTAGCAACTAGAGATCAATTGGCAATTTCTAATTGGAGAGAAAAACTAGCTTCGAGTATTTCTTATCATCAATTCTTGCAGTATGTCTTTTTTCAGCAGTGGTCATTACTTAAATCTTATGCCAATGAAAGGGATATATTAATTTTTGGAGATATACCCATTTATGTTGCTCATGACAGCGCCGATGTCTGGGCTAGGCCCGAAAACTTCCTGCTAGATTCTCAAACAGGCCTAGTTAAACTGATGGCTGGAGTACCGCCTGACTATTTCAGTGAAACAGGGCAGCTTTGGGGTAATCCTGTTTACAATTGGGAAAATTTAGAAACTACAGGCTTTAGCTGGTGGCTTGAGCGTATTGAAAAAATCTTTACTTTAGTTGATTTAGTAAGAATAGATCACTTTAGAGGATTTGAAGCTTTTTGGGCTGTACCCCAAGGTGAAAAGACTGCCCAACATGGTCAATGGATTAAGGCCCCTGGGCAAGAGTTTTTCACCATATTAAGAGATAAATTAGGTCAATTGCCCATTGTTGCCGAAGATCTGGGAGTGATTACACCTGAGGTAGAAAAACTCAGGGATGATTTTAGCTTGCCCGGGATGAAAATACTCCAGTTTGCCTTTGGTTCAGACAGCGCTAATCCTTTTTTACCTTATAACTTAAATAATCAGCGTTGCGTGATCTACACAGGTACGCATGATAATGATACAGTTGTGGGTTGGTTTGAGTCACTCTCAAATTGGGAGCGCACTAGGGTAATTGACTACTTAGGTTATATCAGCTCTAGAGGAATTCATTGGCAATTGATTCGTTTGGCTATGAGTTCTGTAGCAAATATCGCTATATTCCCTCTGCAAGATATCCTGGGATTAGGTTCACACGCTAGAATGAACACACCAGGAATAGCTGATGGCAACTGGACTTGGCGTTGCAAGCCGGATGCTTTATATTCTGAATTAGCTGAAAATCTAGCTCATTTGACAGATTTATACGGTAGATATTAGATATGACTCTCGCCAAAACATCAATTTTAGTTGATTTGGGTACTCAAAAACCCAATAAAACAATAGTAAAGATACCCAGCTTGGATTATCAAACTATTCATCTTGTTGAAGGGCGCTGGCGAGTTAAGATTCCTAAAATTGCCACAGATCAAGAGTTTGGCCATAAGCTGTGCTACTGGCTAGAGAAAAACAAATCAATCACCTCAGCTAGAATTAACCAAGCCGCAAGTTCACTGATTCTCGAGTATGAGCCTCAATTAATTAATTTTAGTGAGCTTGAAAATACACTGCAAAATCTTCTCACCAGAAAAGACTGGATAGATTTTTCACTACCAGAACAAATTGACCAAGGAAAGCTGGATATCTATTGGGAACGCTTGGGAATACCTATAGCTAGTTTAGGTCTAGCTCTAATAGCCTTACCTTGGGAATTACCACCACTATTAGTAGGTGGATTATTACTTGCTGCATCCTGGCCGGCCTATGTTCGCGCCTGGGAGGGAATTAACCAGGAAAAACAGTTAACCATTGATTTTCTCGATGCTCTGGTCATTAGCATGAATCTAAGCCAAGCTCAATTTATTGCACCTGCTTTTATGGTCAGTATGATTGAAGGCGGTGAGGTGATTCGTGATGCAACTGCTCGCTCTAGCGAAAGAAAAACCCTAGATCTTCTCGATAGTTTAAGTCAATATGTCTGGATTGAAAGAGATAGCCAAGAGATAAAAATTCCTCTCAAGCAAGTCCAAAATGGTGATCTTGTGGTGGTCTATCCAGGAGACCTAGTTCCGGTAGATGGCAAGATTATCCGTGGAAGCGGCCTGCTTGATCAAAATAAACTCACAGGCGAATCAGTACCTGTACATAGAGAAATTGAAGATGAAGTATTTGCTTCTACCCTTTTAGTTGAAGGTAACCTAGTTATCCAAGTAGAGCGCACTGGTAAAGATACCAGAGCTGGTTTAGTTGTTGAATTAGTTAAATCAGCCCCTGTATATGATACCAGAATGGAAAATTACGCAGCTAAGTTTGCCAATTCTGCGGTTGTTCCCACTTTACTCATAGGTGGAGGGATATATGGCTTAACTGGCGATTTAGCAAGAACAATCGGGATCCTCACTCTTGATTTTGGTACTGGGATTAGGGTATCTGTCCCTACTACTATTTTGACTGGGTTAACCCAATCTGCTAGAAATGGTGTCTATATCCGCAGTGGCAGAGCAATAGAAATGCTCTCTAGGGTTGATTGTGTAGTTTTTGATAAAACTGGGACCTTGACTCAAGGCAAAGCTTCAATAGTAAAGATAGAAAGCATTGACCCTAACATTACAGAGCAAGAAATTCTCACTCTGGCAGCTTCTGCTGAAAAAGGACTAACTCATCCAATAGCTCAAGCAATAGTTCAAGGGGCAGAAGACCGTGGTATTAATATCCAACAATGTCAAACCTGGGATTATAAAGTTGGTCTAGGGGTTGTAGCTACTATTGAGGATAAAAGGGTTTTAGTTGGAAGTAGCCGCCTGATGGAAAGTGAGACCATAGATATCTCTGCTGCATCTAGCTTTAAAAATGGTGGTAATTCCCTGGCCTATGTTGCTAGAGATGGACAATTAATTGGCTTAATACTCTACGCTGACCCTATTAGAAAAGAAAGTAAACATGTAATTGAGAAGTTACATGAACTTGGAATAGAAACCCACATGCTAACAGGAGATATAGCTAGGGTAGCTCACGCAGTAGCTTCGGAATTAAATATAGATCATGTCCATGCGCAGGCTTTTCCTGAAACAAAAGTAGAAGTAGTAAAGCAACTAAAAGCAAAAGGTAAGACAGTTGCTTTTATTGGTGATGGGATCAATGATTCAGCAGCTCTAGCTTACGCGGATCTTTCTCTGAGCTTTGCCAATGGTAGTGATATTGCCAGGGAAACTGCCGATATAGTCTTGATGGATGATAGTTTAAGCGGAATTATCTATGGTCTGAAAATTGCCAAAGATGTCATGGAGATTATCTATCAAAATGCGCTCATTGTGGCAATTCCCAACTTGGGAGCTTTAATAGCTGGTGTATTTTTTACTCTCGATCCAATCATTGCAATCATTATCAATAATGGTTCAGCTATAGCTGCTGGTCTTAATGGACTGCGCCCTGCTCTAACACCTAGTGAAATAGAAAAAACCCACCCAATCAATACAATTGGGTGAGCTTATTACAGAATCAATTAACTCTAACTAGCTTGCGAAGGCTTTGTAAAGCTTGGAAGCAGTAGTAGAGATTTTATTGAAGTTGTCGATGTTGCCTTTGATGTTATCAAAGAAACTACCAACATCGTTCACATCAACTGATTTGGTGTCTTTAGCGATAGCAGAAAGAGCATTGGCAATACCATTAAAGGAATCCTTGTCGGTAGCGAGCTTGTTGTTGAACTCTTTAGTTGCAACAGAAACCAATTTCTCTAGAGAATTTTCAAATTCACTGCCATATTTGTCAGTTTTATCAGCTAGCTCAGTAAAGGAATTAGCATATTTCTGGATGTTGTCTTGGCTCTTAGCGATAGCTTTAAGAATATTGTTTCTATCTTGAACCTTCAACTTGGGATCGCTAGCTTTTTGCAATTGAGCAGATAGATCCTTAATTAGCTTATCTGCAGTATTGAAGTTGCCTTCAAAAGCGGATTTGGAATTTTTGTTGTAGTCATTTAAAACAGAAGTCAGGAATGACTTACCAGCTTGGGTTACAATGTCTCCCAAAATATCAGCATTAGCCTGCTTGACTGTTACATTCATAAACAACAAAAGTGTCACACAGCAAACGGCCAATACTTTCTTGATTTGGCTAATTTTCATCGAATATTACTCCTTGAGTTCTCATACAAATTGTATATTCTGAGGTTTAATCAGTGGTTATACTGATTAACTTATAGCATGCCATGCCTATAAATTTACAAAATTCAGGGTTAATCTTAAGTATTTTTTTGTATTTACTTGAGCGCATTTTTAAGAGCATCGAGCACGCTTTGGGCATGTCCATTGGTCTTTACTGAGTACCAGCTCTTAGCAATTATTCCACTAGGATCAATTAAAAAAGTAGAGCGGATAATCCCAATTGATTCTTTACCCATGAATTTTTTGACTCCCCAAGCGCCGTAGCTCTCTGCTACTTGATGATCAAGATCGCTCAATAGGGTAATAGTCAAGTTATGTTTTTCAATGAATTTACAGTGAGATTTTATTGAATCTGGACTAACGCCAACTACTTTGGCATTGAGAAGCTCAAATTCACTCAGCAAACTGGTAAAGTCGTTGGCTTCTACTGTACAGCCAGGAGTATCATCTTTAGGATAAAAATAAAGTACTAACCAACTAGAGGCGAAATCTTCTAAAGAAACTGATTTCTCGTTGCTATCTAATGCCTGAAAAGATGGTGCTTTTGTTCCCGCCTGTAGTTTTTCGCTCATAATGTATATATAGTCAAATAAGTAGCCAATGATGCTTAGAATACTATATATATTGCAAAATTTAAACATTAAATATAAGTAAATCTATATGCCAGATTATCTTTTGGAAATTGGTACTGAAGAGTTGCCCGCTGAATTTGTATCCAGCGCGCTAAAACAATGGGAGTCTCTAATTCCTAAACAATTAGAAGAAGAATTTCTCAAGCCGCAAAATATAAAAATCTACGCAACACCTCGTCGTTTAGCCGTCTTAATTGAAGGTCTTCCAGAGAGGCAATCAGATCGCCAAGAAGAAATTAAAGGTCCTCCTGTATCTGCTGCCTATGCTGAGGGAAAGCCCACTGCTGCTTTAGAAGGATTTCTACGCAAGCAATCAGCAGCCCTTGAGGATGTTTCAATCCAGCAAACCGATAAAGGTGGTTTTGTCTTTTTGATTAAAAATATCGCAGGACAAACAAGTGAGCAGATTTTACCTAGGCTTTCAGTGAACTGGATTAGCCAGTTGCAAGGTAAGCGTTTTATGCGCTGGGGTGATGGAGAGCTGAGATTTCCTCGCCCTATTCGCTGGCTGCTGGCTTTACTAGATCAAGATATTCTGCCTTTAGAGTTAGTCAATGGTTCTAATACGATTAAAAGTGACAGGCTCTCCTATGGGCACCGAATACTCCACCTTGAGCCAGTTACCATCTCTTCTCCTTCAGATTATCTTAGTGAGCTGCGCAAGGCCTATGTTGAGCCAGATTCGCTAGAGCGTCGTCGATTGATTCTTGAGCAGATAGATGCTGCTGCTGCCCAAACTCTTGGAGCCAAGGCTCAAATTTCTGATGAATTGCTTGAAGAGGTCATTAATTTGGTTGAATACCCCACAGCAATAGTTGGCGAATTTGAAGCTGAATTTCTTCATTTGCCAGTTGAGGTGATCACTACAGTGATGGTCACCCATCAAAGATATTTTCCAGTCAAAAAAGACGGTCAACTTTTAGCAAATTTTATCACCATATCAAATGGAGATCCTGCAAAAAAAGATATTATCTCCCAGGGAAATGCTCGGGTCATTAGAGCCAGACTAGCTGATGCGCAGTTTTTTTTCCAAGCTGATCGCGATGAACCTCTAGAGAGCTATCTACCCCAATTAGAATCTGTGACCTTTCAAGAAGAGCTAGGCACTATGCGCAGCAAAGTTGATCGCATTATTGATATTGCTCAAGAAATCTGCGCTCAACTTTCTCTCTCTAAGCAGCAGCAAAATGAAGTAGAAAGCGCGGCTCTTTTGTGCAAAGCAGATCTGGTAACTCAGATGGTCTATGAATTTCCAGAGCTTCAGGGGATAATGGGTCGCACTTATGCCATCTCTAGTGGCGAGAGTGAGCAGGTAGCCCAGGCAATCTTAGAGCATTATTTGCCCAGAACAGCCGATGATCAATTGCCGCAATCACTTCCTGGTCAAATTGTTGGTATTGCCGATAGACTCGATACTCTAGTTAGCATTTTTGGTATAGAACAGATTCCCACAGGATCTTCTGATCCTTTTGCGCTAAGACGTAGCGCTAATGCCATTATTAATGTCATTTGGTCTGCTCAATTGCCGATCAATCTTGCACAATTGATTACAGAATCTTCTACGGATTTTGTCAATGCACATCCTCAAAGACAATCACCCCAAACTAACGTCAATAAGTTCTTTTTAGCGCGTTTAAAAGCTCTCTTGCAAGATGATCTAAAAATTGACTACGATCTAGTTGATGCTCTTTTGGCTGAAAATATTCTAGAAAATAGAGCTCTTTCTAATTTACTGGATCTTCGTAAGAGAGCGCATTTTCTCCAATCTCTTCGAGATAATAGTCAACTAGAGCAAATCTATGAAACTATTAATAGATCTGCTCGACTAGCTAGCAAAGGTTCTCTAGAATATTCGATTTTAGATCCCCAAGGTTTAATAAAAAGTGAACTGTTTGAAAAATCCAGCGAGCAAAGATTCTATAACGCCCTATTAGATCTTCTTCCCAAAACTCAAGCTGCTCTCAAGGATAATAACTATCAACTTCTAGTAGAAGGATTGACCACTATAGCTCCTATAGTCAGTGATTTTTTTGATGGGGAAGATAGTGTTTTAGTTATAGCTGAAGATCTAGCAGTTAGGGAAAATAGACTTAATCTGTTGAGTATTTTGCGCAATCATTGCCACGTTTTGGCTGATTTTGGAGCTATAGTTAACGTCAGTTCGGGATAAGAAAATTAGAAAG